>Ga0315904_10003126_pt1 | contig 24820 bp, 20 predicted proteins | sample LakEriMetagenome_6_FD_203529 | JGI IMG/M metagenome (GOLD analysis project Ga0315904, IMG submission 203529) | Freshwater fungal communities from buoy surface, Lake Erie, Ohio, United States - Buoy 12 MA120 | ecosystem: Environmental > Aquatic > Freshwater > Lake | place: USA: Lake Erie, Ohio... | reverse complement strand
AGCCGAAGCGCCGGCAGCGGCGTCGGTGGCGGCAGCAGCAGCGTCGGTGGCGGCAGCAGCAGCTTCGGTGGCAGCTTCGGTGGCGGCGGCAGCAGCGTCGGTGGCGGCAGCAGCGGCTTCGTCAGCGGGCTTTTCCGACGAGCAAGCGGCGAGAGCGAGAGCGGCGCCGGCGGCGAGAATGATCTTGCGCATGAATGGTATTCCTTGAACAGCGAGTGGACCACGCGCGGTATCCGAGCAGAGGCGCGGACAGCCGAACGGAAAGCCTACTGTATCGGTAGACTTCGCGGGGACAATTAGTGCGCTTCGCAAAGCGATGCAAGAGGTTGTCGCACGGTTTCCCGAAGGCCGTGCAATTCCTGCGATTTCCGGCGCTAGCAGGCAATTGTGGCAGCGCCATGACCAGTCTGGCCCACCCCGGAAAACACGCCGATTCGCGCCCTTACGCACCGCGCGCCAGCCTGCTAGCGTGGCCTGATGGAGCCCAAGCAGCATCTCTACCTGGTCGATGGTTCGGCCTATATCTTCCGCGCTTATCACCGCCTGCCGCCGCTGACCAACCCGGCCGGCGTGCCAGTGGGGGCGGTTTATGGCTATACTACGATGCTGTGGCGGCTGGCCGAGGACCTGAACAAGGCCGATGGCCCGACCCACATGGCGGTGATCCTTGATGCCTCGGGCAAGTCGTTCCGCAACGACATCTATCCCGAATACAAGGCCAACCGCCCGCCCCCGCCCGAAGACCTGAAACCCCAGTTCCCGCTGGTGCGCGATGCCACCCGCGCCTTCAGCCTGCCCTGCATCGAGGAACAGGGGCTGGAAGCCGACGACCTGATCGCTTCTTATGCGCGCGCCGCCTGCGAGCGCGGCTGGGACGTGACGATCGTCTCGTCGGACAAGGACCTGATGCAGCTGGTCGGCCCCCATGCCGGGGGCGAGATCGACATGCTCGACACCATGAAGAACATCCGGATCGAAACCCCGGAAGTGGTCGAGAAGTTCGGCGTGCCGCCGACGCTCGTCGGCGATGTCCTGGCGCTGATGGGCGATTCGGTTGACAATGTTCCGGGCATCCGCGGGATCGGGCCGAAGACCGCGACCAAGCTGATTCAGGAACACGGCGGGCTGGAGGCGGCTCTCGCCGCCGCCCCCGAAATGAAGCCCGGCAAGCTGCGCGAAAGCCTGATCGAACAGGCCGAGATGGCCCGCCTGTCGCGCGTGCTGGTGGCGCTGAAGGAAGATTGCGCCCTGCCCGTGGCGCTCGATGACCTGAAGCTGGGCGCGATCCCGCCCGCCCCGCTCACCGCCTTTTTGCAGGAACACGGCTTTACCAGCCTGCTGAAGCGGCTGGACGGCGGGCGCGGCAGCCCGGAACGGGCGACCCAGCTCAATCCGGCCAAGGCCGTCACCGCCGCCGCGAGCGGGACCGAGCAGGGCAACCGCCAGAGCGCGCCGGAATGGCCGGCGATCGACCGCAGTGCCTACCCCTGCATCCAGACGCTCGACGCGCTCGACGCCTTCATCGCCCGCGCCTTTGCCGCACGGGTGGTGGCCTTCGATACCGAAACCAGCGCGCTCGATGCCATGCGGGCGGACCTGGTCGGGGTCAGCCTGGCGCTGGGGCCGGGCGATGCCTGCTATATTCCCCTGGGGCATGGCGGGACCGACATGTTCGCCGAAAAGCCGCAACAGGTGGACCGCGCGGCGGCGCTGGCCCGCCTCAAGCCATTGCTGGAAAGCGATGCCGTGCTGAAAGTGGGGCAGAACGCCAAGTACGATCTCAACGTGCTGGCGCGATATGGCATCGCGGTCGGCCCGCTCGACGACACGATGGTGATGAGCTTCGATCTCGACGCCGGGCGCAGCGAGGATGGGATCGGTGGGGGCCACGGGATGGACGAGCTGGCCACCCGCCACCTCGGCCACACCACCCTGGCCTTCAAGGACCTGTGCGGCACCGGCAAGAAGGCGATCTCCTTCGCCGAAGTGCCGCTGGACCGCGCCACCGAATATGCCGCCGAGGACGCCGAAGTGACCTGGCGGCTTCACGCCCTGCTGAAACCGCGCCTGTCCGCCGAAGCGGCGACCACGGTCTATGAGCGGGTCGACCGGCCGCTGGTGCCGGTGGTGGCGCAGATGGAGCGCCACGGGATCAAGGTCGATCGCGAGCGGCTGGCCGGGCTTTCGGCAACCTTTGCCGAAGCCATTGCCGCGCTGGAAACCGAGATCCACGAAATTGCCGGCCAGCCCTTCACCATCGGCAGCCCCAAGCAGCTTGGCGAGATCCTGTTCGACAAGCTGGGCTACAAGGGCGGGAAGAAGGGCAAGACCGGCCAGTATTCAACCGACCAGGGCGTGCTCGAACGCCTGTCGGGCGAAGGCGCCACCATTGCCGACAAGGTGCTGGAATGGCGCCAGCTGTCCAAGCTGCGCAGCACCTATACCGAGGCGCTGCAGGCCGCGATCAATCCCGATACCGGCCGGGTCCATACCAGCTACAGCCTGGTTGGCGCGCAGACCGGGCGGCTGTCCTCGACCGAGCCGAACCTGCAGAACATCCCGATCCGCACCGAGCTGGGCCGCCAGATCCGCGACGCCTTCGTCGCTGAGCCGGGTAACGTGCTGCTCGCGGCCGACTATAGCCAGATCGAGCTGCGCCTCGCCGCGCACATGGCCGACGTGCCGGAACTGAAGGACGCCTTTGCCAAGGGCGAGGACATCCACGCCCGCACCGCGCTGGAAATGTTCGGCGAGGTCAACCGGGATACCCGCGGTCGGGCCAAGACGATCAACTTCGCTATCCTCTATGGCATTTCCCGCTGGGGGCTGGCCGGGCGACTGGGCGTTTCATCGGACGAGGCCCAGGCAATGATCGACCGCTATTTCGAACGCTTCCCCGGCATCCGCGGCTATATCCACGCCACGCTCGAGAGCGTGCGCGAGAAGGGCTATTCCGAAACCCTGTTTGGCCGGAAATGCTGGTTCCCCCGGATCGGCTCAAGCAACCCCAACGAGCGCGCCGGTTCGGAGCGGGCGGCAATCAACGCCCCGATCCAGGGCACCAGCGCCGATATCATCAAACGCGCCATGGCCCGGATGATGCCCGCGCTGGCCGCTGCCGGGCTGGGTCATGTGAAGATGCTGCTCCAGGTCCACGACGAACTGGTGTTCGAACTGCCCGAAGCCGATGTTGCCGCCGCCAGCGAAGTGATCCGCGCGGTAATGGCCGGAGCAGCCGAACCGGCGGTGAAGCTGTCGGTCCCGCTGGGGGTCGAAATCGGCACCGGGCCAAGCTGGGGAGCCGCCCATTGAGAACCGCCACCATCCCTTCCGCCGGGCAGGTCTGGCAATGGACCGAGGCGATGAGCCTCGCCGCGATCCATGCCGCGATTTCCGTGGGAATTGCGCTGACCGTCCATTTCATCCTGTTCGCCGTGCTTGACCGGGCAGCCCGCCTGTCGGCCTCTACGGCGGACGAGGTGATATTCGGCCGCCTGCGCCAGCCGCTGCGGTTTGGGCTGATCGCCGTGGCCCTGGCACTCACAGCCGAAGCCAGTCCGCTGGTCGCCAAGGTTTGGGAACTGCTGGCCCGCTTCCTGGTGCCCGCGCTGCTGGGCTGGACCGGCTACGCTCTGGTCAAGGGCTTTGCCTCGGTGATGGACAGCCATGCCCAGGCAGGCGACGACGTCCACGCCGTGCGCAGCCGCCGCACCCGGATCGCAATCTTTTCGCGCACCCTGGGCTTCCTGATCGTGTTCTTTACCGTGGCGCTGATGCTGCTGGGCATTCCGGGCGTGCGCAATGTCGGCGTCACGCTGGTCGCCTCGGCCGGTTTTGCCACCCTGGCGGTCGGCGCTGCGGCCCAGCCGGCGCTCAAGTCGCTGATCGCAGGCCTGCAGATCGCCCTGACCGAGCCGATCCGGCTGGGCGATTTCGTGCTGATCGACGGGGAAAGCGGCCGGGTCGAGGATATCCGCCTGTCCTACGTGGTGATCCGCACTGCCGACGAGCGGCGAATCATCGTGCCCACAGCCAAGTTCCTGGACGGAACCTTCCAGAACTGGAGCCGGGTCGGCGGCGGGATCACCGGGTCGGTGGTGTTGCCAATCAGGCCCGGCGAGCCGATCGAACCGATCCGGGCGGCCTACCTCGCCGCACTGGAAGCGCACGAGGACTGGGACCGGCGGACCGGTTCGCTAGACGTGTCCGAAGTGCGGCCCGGCTCGGTCGACCTCAAACTGGTGATGAGCGCGCGCGGGCCGACCGAACTCAATCGGCTACGCCCGGCGATGCGCGAAGCCATGCTGGCGTGGCTGGCCGCCAACGAGCCCGCCGCCCTCGTTACCGAGAGTTGACCCGCGCCCGAGCAATTTGCCGTCGGCCTAACCGTGCTTCTTTTCGCGCGTTGAAGAGACCATGCCGGGAGCCAGGAAGCCGATCTGGCTGGATGAGACCTCGGCCGCGCGCTTCTTCAGCTCGCCCTTCATCTTGAGGTATTCGGCCTCCATCTCGGCGGAAACGGTAGCGCGGGATTCAGCCAGCGCCACTTTGAAATCGGCGCCCGTCACCTGCGCGGCTTCGGCCCCGGCCCGGCGGATCGCGGCAAGGCCGGCGCGGCGGACCACGTCCTCAAGATCGGCCCCGGTGAAGCGTTCCGCCTCGCGGGCGATCACGGCCAGGTCCACATCCTTGGCCAGCGGCATCTTCGCGGTGTGGATCTTCAGGATATGCTCGCGCCCCTTCGCATCGGGCGTGCCGACATAGACCAGTTCGTCCAGTCGGCCGGGGCGGAGCAAGGCCGGATCGACCAGTCCGGGCCGGTTGGTGGCGCCGATCAGCACGACCGAGGCCAGTTCCTCCATCCCGTCCATTTCGGCCAGCATGGTGTTGACCACGCGCGCCGTCACCTGCGGCTCGTTGCCGCTGGTGCCGCGCGCGGGGACCAGGCTGTCGATCTCGTCGATGAAGATCACGCAGGGCGCGACCTGCCGGGCGCGGGCGAACAGGCGCGACAATTGCTGTTCGCTTTCGCCGTACCACTTGCTGAGCAGGTCCGAGCTCTTCACCGAGATGAAATTGGCCTCGCCCTCCTTGGCGACGGCCTTGGCCAGCAGGGTCTTGCCGGTGCCGGGCGGGCCATAGAGCAGGAAGCCCTTGGCCGGGCGAATGCCCAGCCGGCGGAAGGCTTCGGGATGCTTCAGCGGCAGTTCGATCCCTTCCTTGAGCTTGGCCTGCGCCTCGTCGGCGCCGCCGATATCGGCCCAGCCGATATTGGGCACCTGCACCATGACCTCGCGCATGGCCGAAGGCTGGATGCGCTTCAGCGCCGCGAGGAAATCCTCTCGCGTGACGACCAGCGTTTCCAGCACCTGCGGCGGGATGGTCTGCGCTTCCAGATCGAGCTGCGGCATGATCCGCCGCACCGCCTCGATCGCCGCCTCGCGCGCCAGGGCAGCGATATCGGCACCGACGAAGCCATGCGTGGTGCGCGCCAGCTCGTCCAGATCGACCCCTTCGCCCAACGGCATGCCACGGGTGTGGATCCCCAGCACTTCGCGGCGGCCGCCCTCGTCGGGCACGCCGATCACGATCTCGCGGTCGAACCGGCCGGGACGGCGCAGCGCCTCGTCCAGCGCATCCGGTCGGTTGGTGGCGGCGATCACGACGATGTGCGAGCGGGCGTGGAGCCCGTCCATCAGCGTCAGCAGCTGGGCGACCAGCCGCTTTTCCGCCTCGCCCTGGACATCGGAGCGCTTCGGCGCAATCGAATCGATCTCGTCGATGAAGACGATCGAGGGGGCGTTCTTGGCCGCTTCCTCGAACACCTCGCGCAGGCGGCGCTCGCTTTCGCCATAGGCGCTGCCCATGATCTCGGGCCCGTTGATGGTGAAGAAGCTGGCTTCGCTTTCGTTGGCAACCGCCTGGGCCAGCCGGGTCTTGCCGGTACCCGGCGGGCCATGCAGCAGCACACCCTTGGGCGGATCGACGCCGAGCCGCGTGAACAGCTCGGGATAGCGCAGCGGCAGTTCGACCATTTCGCGCAGCTGGCGGATCGTGTCGCCCATCCCGCCAACGTCGTCATAGTTCACATCGCCACGCGAACCGCGGGCTTCCTCGAACTCCTCGCGCAGTTCGACCTCGGTATTCTCGTCGATGTGGACCAGCCCCTTGGGGACCGTCGACACCACGGTGAGGCGGATCTGGGTTAGCGCGAAGGCCGGGGCATTGAGCATCCGCGCCACTTCTGGGGGCATGTCGCGCACCGGGGTCTGGCCGGTGGTGGCGACCAGATCGCCCGCCATCAGCGGGCGACCAAAGAAATTGCGCTTCAGCGCCTGGCCCGGCCCCTGCAGCCGCATGTCCTTTTGCGCAGGAGCAAAGACCACGCGGCTGGCGGGTCGGCTTTCCGCCTTGCTGACCTGCACGTGATCGCCCGAGCCGACCCCGGCATTGGCGCGCTGCAGGCCATCGAGCCGGATCACTTCCAGCCCCTCGTCCTCGGCATAGGCCAGCACCGCGCGGGCAGCGGTGGCGCGCTTGCCTTGAATCGCGATCACATCGCCTTCGGTAATGCCCAGCGCGCCCATCGCGCTTTTCGGCAGACGGGCGATGCCCTGCCCGCTTTCTTCCTGGCGCGCGGCGGCGACCTGCAGGCGCACGGCCTTGTCAGCTGCGTTGATTTCGGTTTCAGCCATGGGTCCCATCCTGCCGCGCCCCGGAACGGAACGCCTGAGCCAAAGCTAGGAACTGGCCGGGCGATTGCAACGGGGCGGGCATCAGGTGTCGGAGCCGCGCCGCGCCTTGCTCCGGCGCTGGACAAAAAAAGGCCCGGGCGTTGCCGACCGGGCCTTGGAAGTTTTGGGAGAGGATGCCTGAAAGGCAGGCTCTAAATGGTGCAGTGCCGCATTTTGTGCAAGTGCGAAAAGCTCAAAGTCAGTTGCGTAATTTGCAATCATTGTTCAACCGCGAGCAAGGTGTTTGAAATCAGGTCGGTCTTTACCGCGGATTTCCGGGGTTTGCCGGGCACAAGCCAGCCGCCACCAAGCATCGATGCTGCACCGCAGCACGGACTAAAGGCTAGGTAGTGACAGCGTTCAATTCGCCAGGAACAGCGGCGGGGCGGTCAGTTCATCAAGGAAGAACCGCGTCACCCCGCCAAACAGGAACTCACGCAGGCGGCTGTGGCCATAGGCTCCCATGACCAGCAGGTTCCCCTGCACCCGAGCAACTTCGGCCGCGAGGGTCTCCTCGACCGACTTGCCGCACGGCAGCTCGGTCAATTCCGCCTTGATATCGTGGCGGGCCAGGTAGCGGAGCGGATCGGTTGCCGGGAATTCGGCGCTGCCTTCGACCAGGACTGTCAGCACCCGGACGCTGCCCGCCGCCGCCAGCAACGGCACGGCGGCCTTGAGCGCACGCGCCGCCTGGCTGCTGCCGTCCCAAGCCACACAGGCGGTGCCGACCGGCAGCCGCAGCGGGGTATCGTCGGGCAGAGCCAGCACGGGGCAGGTCGCCACCAGGGCCAGATCGCCGGGATTGCCGGTGCTGCGCGAGACGACCACCAGGTCGGCGAGGTCCGCACTGCGCCCCAGCGCATCCATCAGCGGCATTTCCACCTTGGCGACATCGAACGGCACATCGTCGTTGCCGAGTCGCTCGGCCAGGGCCTTGGCCAGGGCATCGTCCTGCTTGATCGCCATTTCCAGCGCATCGCGCGCCAGCAGGGCGCCGCCATAGGGGTCGACCGTAACATATTGATCGATCGGAGTATCGACCAGCACGGTCAGGTGCCCGCCGTGCACCCGCGCCAGGTCCATCGCCGTATCCAGCCGGACCCCCATCTGCGGGTCGTGCCCGCCCTGTACGAGGATTGAACGCATCGCCTGCCTCCTTTCGACCAGAGCCTTCTAGACCCGCCAACCGACCGATTCCATGATCGCGATCAATTCGCGATGCTTGCACGGCCCGGCGGCTTGGGCCACTGACGGCGCGACAACCAGACAGGAATTTGCGCCATGGCGGGCAGTTACGAGGCCGTGATCTTTGACTTTGGCGGCGTGATCACCGCCTCCCCCTTCGAAGCCTTCAATCGGCTGGAGGAGGAACGCGGCCTGCCCCGCGATTTCGTGCGCCGGGTCAATGCCACCAATCCCGACAGCAATGCCTGGGCCCTGTTCGAGCGAGCCGAGATCGATGCCGCCACATTCGATCGCCTGTTCGCGGCCGAGGCGGCGGCGGTTGGCCACGAGCTGGACGGCGCCTCGGTGCTGGCGGTCCTGTCCGGATCGATCCGTCCGGCCATGGTCACCGCGCTCGATCGGCTGAAGGACGAAGGCTATCGCCTGGCCTGTATTACCAATAACGTACCGGCCGGGCACGGCGCCGGCATGGCCCGCAGCGGCGACAAGCGCGATGCCTATGAACAGGTCTTTGCCCGGTTCGAGCACGTGATCGAAAGCAGCAAGGCCGGAGTGCGCAAGCCCGATCCACGCATCTACCTGATGATGTGCGAGCACCTGGGGCTGGAACCGGGTTCCTGCGTCTACCTCGATGACCTGGGGATCAACTGCAAGCCCGCCGCCCAGCTGGGCATGGCCGCGATCAAGGTGACCAGCGGGGAACAGGCGCTGGCCGAGCTGGGCGAACTGCTAGGCATGACGCTGATTGACTGATCGGGATCGCCTGATGGGCGCCGCCTAACTGGTGCATTTCGCGCAAGTGCATCAGCGCGCGTTGCAATTGCCTTCACCGCCCGAATTCCCTAGCGGAAACCGGCTATCCCAGTCACGGAGCGGGAATGAAAAAGCTTTATCCAGATGCGGCAGCTGCGCTTGACGGTCTGCTGCGCGACGACCTGCACATCGCCTGCGGCGGCTTTGGCCTGTGCGGCATTCCCGAACGCCTGCTCGATGCGGTGCGCGACAGCGGGGTGACGGGCCTGACGTTCTATTCGAACAACGCGGGGATCGACAACGAGGGCATCGGCAAGCTGCTGCGCACGCGGCAGGTGAAGAAGATGGTCTCGAGCTACGTGGGCGAGAACAAGGAGTTCGAGCGCCAGTACCTCTCGGGCGAGCTGGAAGTGGAATTCTGCCCGCAAGGGACGCTGGCCGAGCGGATGCGCGCCGGCGGCGCGGGGATCCCCGGCTTCTATACCAGGACCGGGGTCGGCACGCTGGTGGCCGAGGGCAAGGAAAGCAAGGTCTTCGACGGGGAAGAGTATATCCTCGAACGCGGGATCTTTGCCGACCTGGCGCTGGTCAAGGCCTGGAAGGCCGACGCCACTGGTAATGTCGTGTTCCGCAAGACCGCGCGCAATTTCAACGTGCCCGCCGCGACCTGCGGCAAGGTCTGCGTGGTCGAGGTCGAGGAACTGGTCGAACCGGGCCAGCTCGATCCCGACGCGATCCACCTGCCGGGCGTCTATGTCCAGCGGCTGATCGTGGGCAGCCCCTATGACAAGAAGATCGAATTCCGAACCGTGAGGGAGGCCGCCTGATGACGCAGGAAACCAAGGGCTGGACCCGCGACCAGATGGCCGCCCGCGCCGCGCAGGAATTGCGCGATGGCTTTTATGTGAACCTGGGGATCGGTATTCCGACGTTGGTGGCCAACCACGTGCCCGCCGGGATCACCGTGACGCTGCAATCGGAGAACGGAATGCTGGGCATCGGCCCCTTCCCGACCGAGGCCGAGGTCGACGCCGACCTGATCAATGCTGGCAAGCAGACGATCAGCGAACTGCCCCATTCGGCCTATTTCGACAGTGCCCAGTCCTTCGCGATGATCCGCGGCGGCAAGATCGACCTGACCGTGCTTGGCGCGATGGAAGTGGCCGAAAACGGCGACATCGCCAACTGGATGGTGCCCGGCAAGATGATCAAGGGCATGGGCGGGGCGATGGACCTGGTCGCCGGGGTCAAGAAGATCATCGTGGTGATGGAGCACTGCGCCAAGGACGGCAGCCCCAAGTTCATCCCGGCCTGCACCCTGCCGCTGACGGGGCGCAACGTGGTCGACATGGTGATCACCGACCTCGCCGTGTTCCAGCGTCCCGATCACGCCAGCCCGTTCCGGCTGATCGAACTGGCCCCTGGCGTGACGGCCGAGGAAGTGGCGGCAAAGACCACGGCGCACTACACGGCTTAATCATCCGGTTAAACGGGCTTGCAGGCTGCCAGCCTGCGCGCAATGATCGCTCCCGCCAAGGGAGAGAATCATGAACAATGCCGTTTGCCGGATGGTCGGGTGCGAGTTTCCGCTGTTTGCCTTCAGCCATTGCCGCGATGTGGTGGTGGCGGTCAGCAAGGCGGGCGGGTTCGGGGTGCTGGGCGCGACCCGCTTCACCCCCGAACAGCTGGAAGAGGAACTGGCCTGGATCGACGCGCATATCGATGGCGCGCCCTATGGCGTGGACGTGCTGGTACCCGAAGTGGTCGATCCGCGCGTGGCCGAATTCCACGACAATGCCGAGCGCGCCGCCGCGATTTCCGAGCAGCACCGCCAGTTCACTGCCCGGCTGCTCAATGAATACGGTGTCGACGTCTCGCCCGAGGAAGTGGTCCGCTATGAAGGTCGCGCCGGGATCACGCCGGAAAACGGCTATGCCCAGATGGAAGTCGCCTTCCGCCACCCGATCCGGCTGATCGCCAATGCGCTTGGCATCGCCCCGCCGAAAATGATCGAGGAGGGCAAGAAGCGCGGCGTACCCGTGGCGGCACTGGTCGGTGCCAAGGAGCACGCGCTGCGCCAGGCCGCTGCGGGCGTCGATATCATCGTCGCGCAAGGGACCGAAGCTGGCGGCCATTGTGGCGAGGTTTCGACCCTGGTGCTGATCCCCGAAGTGGTCCGTGCGCTGAAAGGCGCTGGTTACGACATCCCGGTGCTGGCCGCCGGCGGGATCATGACCGGGGCGCAGATGGCCGGGATGATGGCCGCCGGCGCGCAGGGCGCCTGGACCGGCTCGGTCTGGCTGGCGACGACCGAGGCTGAGACCAGCGAGGCCTTCCGCGAGAAGATGATCGCCGCGCGCAGCCGCGATACCGTGCGCAGCCGCAGCCGCACCGGCAAGCCCGCCCGCCAGCTCAAGACTGCATGGCACGAGGCCTGGGACAACCCGCAAGGCCCCGGCCCGCTGCCGATGCCGCTGATGGGCATGGTCTCCGAACCAGCCTTCCAGCGGATCGAGAAGTCGGTGGTCAACGGCAACGAAGCCGCGCGCGACCTCGTCAGCTACTTCGTCGGCCAGGGCGTGGGCCTGGTCGACCAGGTGCGCAGCGCCAGGGGCGTGGTCCAGGATTTCCGCGAGGAGTTCATCGAGGCCGTGGGCGAGCTTAACGGCATGCTGGGCTGAGTGGGCCTCCGGACTGCCTTCCGGACCCGCTACCTCGACGTCCTCGCGTCGATCTATCTCTATAACGAACACCGCGGCTATACCTCGCTCGACCGCGTTCTGGAGGCTGTGCGCGAGCGCTGTCCCGGCGATCATGCCTTCCAGGCCGAGATTGCCAAGCACCGCGCCGACGAGCGCAAGCATTACCTGATGTTCCGGCGCTGGTTCGAACGGGAGGGGCGGATGCCGCTCGTCGTGGACCGCGGCGTGGGCCACATCGACCGGTTCATCCAGTGGGTGTTCCACTGCACGATCGAGGAACTGGATACCCACCGGATCGTGACCGAACCCGACGAGTTCGAACGGCTCTGCCGGGTGATCATGCTGACCGAGCAGCGCGGTTACCGCCAGGTCGAGGTCATCCTCAAGAACCGGCTGATCATGTCCGACCCGGTGATGAGGAAGATCTTCGAGATCGTCCACCGCGACGAACCCGATCACTTCCTGCCCTATCAGCGCTGGCTGGAGGGGCAGGGTCGCGCCACCGCGCGATGGAACGAATGCGCGGCCGACTGGTGCATCCACAAGGTGCTGATGCTGGGCAAGCTGCCCGCGCTATTCCTCGATGCCGGGCGGGCGCGGATGGCGCGGTGGCCGGATGAGGCGGACGGCTTGCCGGAGGCCGTCGGGGCCGGGTAAGGTCTCAGGCATGACCTACACCCTGATCACCGCCAACCGGAACTATTCAAGCTGGTCACTGCGGCCCTGGCTGCTGATGAAGGCGCTCGGCATCCCCTTTGATGACCGGATCGAGCCGTTCACCAAGCCCGACAATTACCAGGACTTTCGCCAGTTCTCACCCACCGGGCAGGTGCCGGTGTTGATCGACGGCGAACGGAAAGTGCCGGATTCACTGGGCATTACCCTGTACCTGGCAGACCGGCACGCAGGGATATGGCCTACCGATCCCGAAGCGCGGATCTTTGCCATGGGTGCGGTCTGCGAAATGCATGGCGGCTTTGGCCACCTGCGCAACGACTGCACGATGAACGTGGGCGTGCGCGTCACCCCCAAGCCGATGAGCGAAGGCCTCAAGCGCAATGTCACCCGCGTGCGCGAGATCTTCGAGGAAGGCCTCGCGCAGTTCGGCGGGCCGTGGCTGGCCGGGCCGGAATTCTCCGCCGTGGACGCCTTCTACGCACCCGTGGCTTTTCGCATCCGCACCTACGGGCTGGATGTCGGAAGGGGTCAGGCCTGGGTAGAGCAGGTCCTCGCCCACCCGGCCATGGTGGATTGGGAAGCCCAGGCCCTGGCCGAAACCTGGCGCGAGGACGCGCACGAGGCGGAACTGGCCACCGCCGGGGTGATCACGGCCGACTATCGCCAGGGCTGAACCGGGCAAGAAATTCCTGCAACGCGGAATAGTGGGACAGGCCGGGCAGTAGTTCCAGCCGCGCCCCGGCCGGCAGCCGGGATGCCAAGGCGCGAGACATCTGCGGTGGCACCCAGTTGTCCTGATCACCCTGCCAGATATTCACGGGATGGCTGACCGCGTCCAGCACACTTTCCCAATCGCTGACATAGTTGGCAATCTCGGCCCGATAGGCGCTCGCGCCGGTCGCGAAGGTCTGGCGCAGGATTGCGGCGAGCAGCGCCCGGAATGCGGGCTCGCGGGCGAGGCCGGCATCCCCGCCGCGCACATCGGCCAGCAAGGCCTTGACCAGCAGCGCCGGGGCAATCCGGGAAGCCAGCGCCTGCACACCGCAAACCAGGGCGAAGAGCCGGGGACGATCACGGGCCATGCCGAACAACGCGCCGCCAGCCATGTCCGGCAGGAAGCTCCCCAGCGACAGCGGGGCAGCCGGGGCGATCAGGTCAATCCGGGCAACCTGTTGGCCCAGTTGCGGCGCAAGCCGCAAGGCGACCGCGCCGCCCAGCGAGAAGCCGACCAGGTCAATCGGACTGTCGCCAACCCAGGCCGTGATCTGCCGGGCCAAGGCCGACACGCCCTCCGCCAATCCATTGCGATCAGGGGCAAGAACCAGCGCGGGATCGGTCCACACGCTGCCCGGCCCTGCCAGCGACAATTCCGCCGACGAGCCGGGTAGCCCGTGGAGATAGACGGTGCGGCGGGTCATCACCCGCTCCCCGCAGCCTCCTCAGCCCAGCGCGGCCTTCAGGTCATCGACCAGGTCGAGCCGTTCCCACGGGAACAGGTCGCCCTCGGCCTTGCGGCCAAAGTGACCATAGGCCGCGGTCGGCTTGTAGATCGGCTTGTTGAGGCCGAGGTGCGTGCGGATGCTGCGCGGGGTCAGCCCGCCGAGGACCGGCAGACCGAGGATCGCGGCCTCGATCTGGTCGTCGCCGACCGTGCCGGTCTCGTGCGTGTCGACATAGAGCGACAGCGGCTTTGACACGCCGATCGCATAGGCCAGCTGGATCGTGCAGCGCGTGGCAAGGCCCGCGGCGACGACGTTCTTGGCGAGGTAGCGGCTGATATAGGCGGCCGAGCGATCGACCTTGGTCGGATCCTTGCCGCTGAAGGCGCCGCCGCCGTGAGGTGCCGCGCCGCCATAGGTGTCGACAATGATCTTCCGCCCGGTCAGGCCGGCATCCCCATCGGGGCCACCGATCTCGAAGCTGCCGGTCGGATTGATGAAGTATTCGGTCTCGCGCAGCAGGACCGGCGGGATCACTTCGGCAATCACGCGCTTCACATAGGCGTGCAGTTCGGCTTCCTTTTCGCCCTCGTCATAGCCGGGGGCGTGCTGGGTGCTGACCACCACGGCGGTCGCGGCCACCGGCAGGCTGCCTTCATAACGCAGGGTCACCTGGCTCTTGGCGTCGGGCTCAAGGAAGGGGGCCGTGCCGGAGTGGCGGTCTTCGGCCATCTTTTCGAGGATCTTGTGGCTGTAATAGAGCGTCGCCGGCATCAGGTCGGGCGTTTCGTCGGTGGCGTAACCGAACATGATGCCCTGGTCGCCCGCGCCTTCGTCCTTGTTGGCATTGGCATCCACGCCCTGGGCGATATGAGCCGACTGGCCGTGCAGGCGGTTGATGAATTCGAACTGTTCCCAATGGAAGCCGGCCTGCGCGTAACCGATGTCCTTCACCGTCTGGCGGACAACGCGCTCGATCTCTTCCTTGGCGCCGGGGGCCCATTCGCCGTTTTCGTAGACGCCCTTGCAGCGGATTTCACCGGCCAGGACGACCAGCTGGGTGGTGCACAGCGTTTCGCAGGCGATGCGCGCTTCGGCATCCTTGGACAGGAACAGGTCAACGATCGAATCCGAGATCTGGTCCGCAACCTTGTCGGGATGGCCTTCGGAAACGCTTTCGGAAGTGAAGAGGTAGGTGCTGCGCATCGCGTCCTCGATATAAAGGATTCTTTATATGCCTCCTCTAACCCGCTCGGCGGCGGCTGGCAACCAGTGCCGCGACAAGAAGTGCTATTGCCCAGCCAAGTGGTAACAGGTTGCCAAGATTGGCAAACGGCGTCGGCGGCAGGGCCTGCGGCACCTGCCCGTCAAGCCGCCCGGCCTGGTGGCGCGGCACGTGGGCGCGAACCACGCCGCGCGCATCGATCACCGCGCTGATCCCGGTGGTGGTGGAGCGCAGGACCGGCAGGCCCTCCTCGATCGCGCGCAGCCGCGCCTGGGCCAGATGCTGCGGGGGACCCCAGGCGCCGAACCAGCCATCGTTGGACGGGTTGAACAGGTAATCGGGCCGGTCAGTGGAATCGACCACTTGGCCCGAGAAGATGATCTCGTAGCAGATCTGCACCCCGGCCTTGCCGAACTGGCCCAGGCCCAGCGAGCGCGGCCCCGGCCCCGGCCAGAAATCGATGCCGCCCGGCACCAACCGCTCCACCCCCAGCGGTTCCAGCAGCCAGCGCAGCGCCAGGTATTCGCCATAAGGCACTAGGTGCGCCTTGGCATAGCCGCCGCGAATGGTTGCACTGCCATCCAGTGCGGTGACCGCATTGCGCGCGCCGACCGCCCTGCCGTTGGCGATCTCAAGGTCAACCGTGCCGGTCAGCAGCATGGCTTCCGGCCCGATCGCGCGGGCAATCCGCTGGCGGGCGAGGACCGGGTCGGCGCCATAGGTGTCGAGGTAATAGCGCTCCGGATAGCCCTCGCGCAGGTAATCCGGCACGCCGGATTCAGGCCAGAGCACCAGCCGCTGGCCCTGCTGCAAAGCCGGGCGGGAGAGGGCGGCATAGCGCTGGAACTGCCATTCGAACCAGGCCGGGTCGTTCAGCACTTCCTGCCGGATATCGGGCTGGACCAGGGTATAGGCCTGCTGGCCAGGGCGGTCGGGCGGGCTGACCAGTTGCGGCAGCAGCAGGGCGGCGAGCGGAACGACGATCAGCAGCGCGCCCGCCCCGTCGCGCTTGCCGCGCGCTGCTGCCGCCCACCAGCAGGCGGCCAGCAGCACGATCAGGCCGGACAGCGCATAGGTCCCCAGCCAAGGGAGAAGCAGGGCGAGGCCCGGGCGCTCGAACGGCCCCAGCGCGGCCACGCCCAGCGGATTCCAGGCAAAGCCGGTGAAAACCCAGGCGCGCAGCCATTCGCTGACGATCCAGCCGCCCGCGAAAGCCAGCGCCATGGCCAGCGCATTGCGCCGGGCCCACCAGCCGGCCAGCGCCGCGAGGGCCGGATAGACCGCGAGGTAGAGCGAGAGCAGCACCACCGCCACCCAGCCCAGCCAGGCCGGCATGTTGGCCTGATAGGTAAAGGCCGTGGCGATCCAGTTGTTGCCGATCGTGAAGTGGCCGACCCCGAAGCACCAGCCGATCAGCGCCGCCTGTTTCCAGTGCGGCGCGGCGCGGACCAGGGCGATCAGCCCGGCCAGCGCCAGCAGCGTCAGCGGCCAGAAGCCCAGCGGCGCAAAGCCAGTGGCTGCCAGCGCGCCGAGCGCCAATGCGGCCTTGCGCGGATGGCCGAATGCAAGGTCCAGCCAGCGGCGCAAGGGGCTGTCAGTTCACCGTTTCGAGCGTCTCGCCGGCATCGTCGCCGGCGCGCGGCTTGCGCGGACGGCCCCGGCGCGGCTTGGCCTCGCCATCGACCGAAGCTTCGGCAGCGGGCGCTTCATCGCGCGGTGCACCGATCGCGGGCGGCAGCAGGCTGGGATCGAGACCCGGGGCTGCGGCTTCCTCGCCCCGGTCCTCACGGCGTTCGCGGCTGTCGCGGCGCGGGCGCAGACCCCGGCTGCCGCGCTCTTCGCGGCCACCCCGGTCATCGCGCCCACCACGTTCGTCACGATTCCCGCGATCGCTGCGGACAAAGGGATTCTCGGGCGGTTCATAGGGGTTGCGGCGCGCTTCCTCGCCAGCATCATCCTCACCGCCGCGCGGTTCGTCATCGCGGTCGCGCTCTTCCCGGCGCGGACGATCCTCGCGCTCGCGGCGGGTATAAACCGGCTGGTCAAAGCTCGGGAAATCGTTGTTGTCGCCGAACTCGCCGGCATCATCGCCATCCTCGCGTTCACCCTCGCCGCCTTCCGGCCAGCGCTCATCACGTGGGCGGCGCTGCTCTTCCTGGCGCAGGCGCTGGTCAGCGATCACGCGGAAATAGTGGTCGGCGAACTGCAGGTAGTATTCCGACTGCACCCGGTCGCCGTTCATGTGCGCATCCTGCGCCAGCTTGCGATACTTCTCGAGCAGCTGGGGCGCATTGCCGCGCGCCCGGCTGTCGATCCGGTTGAGCTGCTGACCACCACCGCCGCCACCCTGGCGATTGCCGCGACCACGGCGACGGTTATTCCCACGATTGTTGTTCAAGGGTGTCCGTTCCCTGTACCAGCGGCTGCACCGGAATTCCGGCTGCGGGGCCGCGTGACCCTTAGCTCCCCGGCAGCACGCATCGCTCGCCGGGGGTCCGACATCTGCAGCCTGTGCTGGCCGGTCTGGCCAGTATCATCGCAAATGCTGGAGTGAGCCGGGGGGACGCAAACCTTGCGTGCCAGCCTCGACCTGCTCTGGCGCTTACGCGCTGGCATGCCCCTTGCCAAGCGCTTTCTTGAATTCCAGCACGCGCGGCCGCCCGCCGAGGTCTTTGTGCAACACCGCCACCAGTCCAGCCGCAGCGCCAATCGCGCTGACCGCCTCGGCCTGGGTGTGGCCGATCTCGACCAGCGCCACGCCGTCCTCGGCCAACAGTGCGGGCAGCTGCGGCACCAGCACACGGTAATCGTCCAGCCCCTCCGGCCCGGCAAACAGCGCGCTGGCTGGTTCGTGCGCCGCGACATCGGGCATCAGCGCCGCATCGGCTTCGACATAGGGCGGGTTGGCCAGGACGAGGTCGAAGGGTCCGCCCAGCCCGTCGGCCCAGCCCGCCCGGTGCCAGTCCGCCTCCACCATCCGCGCCCGCGCGGTCAGCCCCAGCCGCTCGGCATTGGCGCGGGCCATGGCAACGGCCCCACCCGAACGGTCGATCCCGACGCCGCTGGCCTGAGGCAGTTCGTTCAGCACCGCCAGCAGCAGCGCGCCCGAGCCAGTGCCGCAATCGAGCACCCGCCGCGCATCGGGCCGGGCCTCCAGCGCGGCTTCGACCAGCGTCTCGCTATCCCCGCGCGGGATCAGCACATCGGGCGAAACCATGAATGGCAGGCCAAAGAACTCCTGATGACCGCGAATATAGGCCACCGGCTCATGCGCGGCGCGGCGGGCGACCAGCGCGGCAAAGCCGGCCGGTTCCGGCTCGCGCATGTGGCGCAGGAACAGGTCCGACCGGCTGATCCCCAGCGCCTCGGCCATCAACAGCTCGGCATCGAGCCGCGCCGAGTCGGTCCGCGCGCCAAGCAGTTCGGTCGCCGCGCGGATCGCATCGGCAACGGTGCGGGTCGGGTCGGGCTTCACTCGCGCGCCATTATTCACCGAGGGCCGCAAGGCGCTTGGCCTGGTCCTCGGCGATCAGCGCGTCAACCAGTTCGCCCAGCCCCGGCCCTTCGAGAATCTCGGGCAGGCGGTGGAGGGTCAGGTTGATGCGGTGATCGGTCACGCGCCCCTGCGGGAAGTTGTAGGTGCGGATGCGTTCAGACCGGTCACCCGAGCCGACCATCGCCTTGCGCGCGGCGGCTTCTTCGCCCTGGGCGGCATCGCGCTGGGCCTCGAACAGGCGGGCGCGCAGCACCTGCATCGCCTTTTCCTTGTTCTTGTGCTGGCTGCGCCCATCCTGGCAGGTCACCACCGTGCCGGTCGGCAAGTGCGTGATCCGCACCGCCGAATCGGTGGTGTTGACGTGCTGCCCGCCTGCCCCGCTCGCGCGGTAGACATCAATCTTGAGGTCCTTGTCCTCGATCTGCACATCGACCTCATCGGGCTCGGGGAGCACGGCGACAGTCGCGGCAGAGGTGTGAATGCGCCCGCCGCTTTCGGTAACCGGCACGCGCTGCACCCGGTGGACGCCGCTTTCGAACTTCAGCCGGGCGAAGACCCCGTTCCCGGAGACCTGCGCCACCACTTCCTTGAAGCCCCCGACTTCAGATGCGCTCATGCTGACCGGCTCGATCCGCCAGCCCTGTTCGGCGGCGAAGCGTTCGTACATCCGGTAGAGGTCGCCCGCGAACAGCGCGGCCTCGTCGCCGCCGGTCCCGGCGCGGATTTCCAGCATGGCCGAGCGGCTGTCAGCCCGGTCGCGCGGCAGCATGGCCACGGCCAGGCGATGCTCGGCCTCGGGCAGTTCCACCTTCAGCCGGGCGATTTCCTCTTCGGCCAGCTCGCGCATTTCGGGATCGTCAAGCTGGGCGAGGCTGGCGAGTTCCCCACGCATCGCCATCACCTCGGCAGCGGTGCGGGCAACCGGCTCCAGCTCGGCAAAGTCGCGGCTGGCGGCAACGAAGTCCTTGCCCTCGAGCGTGCCCGAAGCCAGCCGCGCCTCGAGTTCGGCGAAGCGGGCAGCGATCTGGGCAAGGCGGGCGTCGGAAATGCTCACGGTCTTGATAAACTCATCTGGTCAGCCCGGACTTGTTCCGGGCCAGTGCTTTTCGTCCTCGCGGCCCTCAAAAGGAGCACCGCCCCGGAACAAGTCCGGGGTGACTGCTAAAGGGTGAGTAGCGAGTGGATCAACCTTGTACGGTGATCATCGGCGTTTGCACCGCGCACGTTGACCCACCTCGCCCCGTCGCGCTGCGAAATCGTCGCAATTCGGTGCGCGCCCAGCTTGGCAGCCTTGTCGAACCGCTTTTTTGGCGATCCGGAGGCGATCAAGTCAGCCGACACTCCGGCGCGCCGCAGGTTGGCCAGGCACGCATTGGCAAAGTCGAGATAATCATCATGTTCGAGGACGAGCGCGACCTCTGGTACTTCGGGCGCCGTCTCCCCCACCAGCATGGCCAGCCGCTCGACGCCGGCCGCCCAGCCGACCGCCGGGGTGTGCGGGCCACCCAGGCTTTCCATCAGCCCGTCATAGCGCCCGCCGCCCAGCACGGTGCCCTGCGCGCCCAGCCGGTCGGTGACGAATTCAAAGGCGGTGTGGCGGTAATAGTCGAGGCCGCGGACCAGCGCCGGAGCGCGAGTCCAGGCGACACCGGCGGCGTCGAGACCGGCGGTGACCTTGCCAAAGAAGTCCTGCGCCTCACCGCTCAGGAAATCGTCGATTTTCGGCGCGGCATCGGTGAACACCTTGTCGCGCGGGTCCTTGCTGTCGAGGATGCGCAGCGGATTGCGTTCCAGCCGGTCCTGCGAATCTTCGGACAGGTCCGCCTTGTGGGCGCGGAAGTATTCGACCAGCGCGGCGCGCCATGCCTCGCGGCTGGCGCCGTCGCCCAGGGTGTTGAGCATCAGCGTGACACCGTCCGCGATCCCCAGTTCCTTCAGCAGCTGGTCGGCCATGACCAGCAGCTCGACATCGGCCTGGGGTTCCGCCGCACCGATGATCTCGGCATCGAGCTGGTGGAACTGGCGATAGCGGCCCTTCTGCGGGCGCTCGTAACGGAACAGCGGGCCGTGGGTGGCGACCTTCACCGGCGCATATTGCTGCCAGCCGTTGGTCAGGTAAGCACGGCAGATCCCGGCAGTGAATTCGGGCCGCAGGGTCAGCGAATCTCCGCCGCGATCCTCGAAGCTGTACATTTCCTTGGAGACGACATCGGTCGTCTCGCCGATGCTCCGGCTGAACACCTCGGTCTTTTCGAAGACCGGCATTTCGACCCGGCGGAAGCGGTAGAGCTTGCGGATCCGTTCGAAGGTTTCGACCACGTGCGCGAAAGCCTCGGCCTCTGCGCCGAAGATGTCCTGGGTGCCGCGGATAGCTTGGGGTGTGCTCATGATGCAGCGCCCATAAGCTTCGCGTGAAAAAGTGGGAACCGGTTTTTCGCATCCGGCGAAGCGCCAACTGGCAGCGCCGCGACGGCCTTGATCGAAAAGAGCGCAGGCAAATCTTGCAGGATCGCATCGTCCCCGCCAGAAGGCGGCGCCATGAAGATCGCCGCCGGGACCATCATCGCCGCGCTGGGGCTTGCGCTTGCCGCCCCGGCCATTCCCGCCACCCTGTCCGCGCCCACGGCCGTGCCGCTTTCGCGCCAGGTGCCCGATGCGGTGGACACCCCCTATCCGGGCGGGACGATCGCGATCGATATCGACGCCACCGATACGGTGCGCGGGGTCTATCGCATTACCCAGACCGTGCCGGTAACGGCCGAAACACGGCGCCTGACCCTGTTGTTCCCGCAGTGGCTGCCCGGCAATCACGCGCCGCGCGGGCCGCTGGCCGAACTGGTCGACGTGACCTTTGCCAGCGGTGGCCAGCTGCTGCGCTGGAAGCGCGATCCGCTGGAACCCAACGCCTTCCATATCGACCTGCCCGCCGGAACCCGCGAGGTGGTGGCCAGGTTCATCCACACCAGCCCGCTGCAATCGAGCGAGGGCCGGATCACCATGACGCAGGAAATGCTCAACCTGCAGTGGGAGAAGATGACGCTTTATCCCGCGGGGCATTACGTGCGCCAGATCAGGGTGCGCCCCAGCGTGACCGTGCCGGCCGGCTGGGAAGTGGCCGGGGCGCTCGACGGGCTGAAGCGCGAAGGCAACCGCTGGACCTGGGGCGAGCACAGCTATGAAGTGCTGGTCGATTCGCCGCTGTTTGCCGGCAAGCATTTCCGCAAGTGGGACCTGGGCGAACCAGGGCGGCAACCGGTGGCGCTCAACGTCATTGCCGACAAGCCGGAGCAACTGGCGGCCAAGCCTGAGCAGATCGAGCTGCACCGGAACCTGATCACCGAGGCGCGGCTGGCCTTTGGCGCCAACCCGTTCGATCGCTACGAATTCCTGCTGGCGCTGACCGACCGGATGGGCGGGATCGGGCTGGAGCATCACCGGTCGAGCGAGAACCAGCTGGAACCGGGCGCCTTTACCGACTGGGACCGGTTCGAATTCGACCGCAACCTGCTGCCGCACGAATATGCCCATTCGTGGATCGGCAAGTTCCGCCGCCCGGCGCGGCTGTGGACGCCGGACTATCGCCAGCCGATGCAGGACGACCTGCTCTGGACCTATGAAGGGCAGGACCAGTTCTGGGGCACCGTGCTGGCTGCGCGGTCGGGCCTGCAGGGCAAGGACATGGTGCTGGGCATGCTGGCGACCTGGGCCGGCACATTTTCCGAACAGCCCGGGCGGCGCTGGCGCTCGGTCGAGGATACGGGCCACGATCCGATCATCGCCGCGCGCAAGCCCAAGCCCTTCCCCAGCCTGTCGCGCAACGAGGACTATTATACCGAAGGCGCGCTGATCTGGCTGGAGATCGACCAGATCATCCGGCAGGGCACCGGCGGCAAGAAGTCGATCGACGATTTCGCCAAGCTGTTCTTCGGCATGCGCGATGGCGACTGGGGCCAGCTGACCTACGAAAACGACGAGATCATCACCAAGCTGAACCAGGTCTATCCCCATGACTGGGCCGGGTTGATCGAACGGCGGATCAACACCCCCGGCCAGCCCGCCCCGGTGCGCGGGATCGAGCTGGGCGGCTACAAGCTGGTGTGGAAGGAATATCCCAACCCCTTCGTCCGCGACGTGATGGCGGATTCGAAAGTGCTGAACCTCACCCATTCGATCGGCCTGGTGATCGACAAGGACGCCCGCGTGACCGCTACCTGGTGGGACAGTCCGGCCTTCAAGGCGGGGATCGTGACCGGGGCCACGGTGCTGGCGGTGAACGGCGTGGCCTATACTCCCGACGAGCTGCGCAACGCGATTACCGCGGCCAAGACGGGCGGCGCGCTGGACCTGCTGGTCAAGCGCGGCGACCGGTTCATCACCTACAAGCTGGATTACACCGGCGGCTTGCGCTGGCCCTGGCTGGAACGCGCCGCCCCCGGCACCGCGCCGACCGGGCTGGACCAGCTGCTGGTGCCGCGGCGACCCTTGCCAAAGCCCAAGGCGCGCAAGTGATCCGTCAAATATGGTGCAAGGCGAGTTGATTGTTGCGATGCAGCATGGGCGCGGCTAAGGGCCCTGCCCATGCGTATCGACCTTATACCCGCCGGCGACAATCCGCCCGAAGAGCTCAACGTCCTGATCGAAGTGCCGATTGGCGGCGAACCGGTTAAGTACGAATTCGACAAGGCCAGCGGCGCGCTGTTCGTCGACCGGATCCTGCACACCCCGATGCGCTATCCGGCCAACTATGGCTTTGTTCCCCACACCATGGGCGAGGACGGCGATCCGCTCGACGCGCTGGTGATCGCCCGTTCGCCGATCATGGCCGGGGCCGTGATCAAGGTACGGCCCGTGGGCGTGCTGCTGATGGAAGACGACAAGGGCGGCGATGAGAAACTGGTCTGCGTGCCGCTCGATTCGACCTTCCCCTATTACCGCGAAGTGGTCGGCCACGATGACCTGCCGCCGATCGTGACTCAGCAGATCGAGCACTTCTTCCAGCATTACAAGGATCTGGAGCCCGGCAAGTGGGTGAAGATCAAGGGCTGGGGCGATGCCGAAACGGCCAAGCGCCTGATCGTCGAAGCGATGGAACGCGCCAAGGGCACCAAGTACGCCTGAAGGTACGCCTAAAGGCCCGTTGCGTGCCGGTGCAGTGCCGCTAGAAGGCCTGCCAATGACCGGTCGCCGCCACGATATTGCCATTGCCGGAGGAGGCCTGTCCGGAGGCCTGATCGCGCTTGCGCTGCGTCGTGCCCGGCCCGGGCTGGACGTGGTGCTGATCGAAGGTGGCCCTGCGATCGGCGGCAACCACCGCTGGAGCTGGTTCGCCAGCGATCTCGACAGCGCTGGGACCGAACTGCTCTCCCCCCTGCGCCAGACCCGCTGGGATGAGGGCTATGATGTGGCCTTCCCGGCCCATCGGCGGACGCTGACCACGCGATATCACTCGCTTTCCTCGGTCGACTTTGCCGCCGGGCTGGCGCGGGAGCTGGCCCCCGGCACGATCCGCTGCAACGCCCCGGTTGCCGAACTCGATGCCAGCGGGCTGACGCTGGCAAGCGGCGAGCGGATCGCGGCGCGGACCGTGATCGACTGCCGCGGGTTCGAACCCACCCCGCACCTGGCGGGCGGCTGGCAGGTCTTCATGGGCCGCCACCTGCGCACCGCCACGCCGCATGGCCTGACCCGCCCGGTGATCATGGACGCCTGCGTTACCCAGCACGGCGCCTATCGCTTTGTCTACGTCCTGCCGTTGGGACTGGACGAGCTTTTCGTTGAAGACACCTATTACGCCGACAGCCCGCAGCTGGATCGCAGCGCCCTGTCCGGCCGGATCGACGCCTATTGCACCGTGCAGGGCTGGCAGGGCGAGCTGCTGGGCCACGAAACCGGGGTCCTGCCGGTGGTGACCGGCGGAAACTTTGCCGCCTGGCAGGAAGGCCTGCGGGTACCTGGCGTGACCCGGGCCGGGGCGCGGGCCGGGTTCGTTCATCCACTGACCAGCTATACCCTGCCTCAGGCGGCAGCCCTGGCCCGGCTGATCGCGCAGGAAGCAGACCTGCCGGGCGAGCAACTGGCCGCGCTGGTCGAAGGCGAGGCGGCGCGGCACTGGCGCGGCACGGCCTTCTACCGCAAGCTGGGGGCCATGCTGTTCGGCGCGGGCGAGCCCGACCAGCGCTATCGCATTTTCGAGCGGTTCTACCGCCTGCCCGAACCCACGGTGGAGCGGTTCTACGCCGCCCGTTCCACCATCTCAGACATGGCCCGGGTGCTGGTGGGCAAGCCGCCGGTACCCGTGCTGGGGGCAATGCGCGCATTGCTTGCTTCCGGCGCGCCAATGGCCGAAAGAGCATGACAATGACAGCTGTAGTTCCCGCCTCTCCCACCCTTCCCGTGCCGACTGGCAAGCGCGCCTGCGTGATCGGGGCCGGCTTCGGCGGCCTGGCGCTCGCCATCCGCCTGCAATCGGCGGGGATCGAAACGGTGCTGGTCGAAGCGCGCGACAAGCCTGGCGGGCGCGGCTATTTCTGGGAGAAAGACGGCTTCACCTTCGATGCCGGGCCAACCGTGGTCACCGATCCGCCCTGCCTGACCGAGCTGTGGGGTCT
>Ga0315904_10003124_pt1 | contig 24822 bp, 15 predicted proteins | sample LakEriMetagenome_6_FD_203529 | JGI IMG/M metagenome (GOLD analysis project Ga0315904, IMG submission 203529) | Freshwater fungal communities from buoy surface, Lake Erie, Ohio, United States - Buoy 12 MA120 | ecosystem: Environmental > Aquatic > Freshwater > Lake | place: USA: Lake Erie, Ohio... | reverse complement strand
GCATCCATCCGCAATCGCATGCAATGCCATAGGCTTGGCATGCGCTCCTATCTAGGCGAATCCTTCGCCAAGCAGCCGATCCCTTGATTGTTCAGAAAAGTGTAAAAAAGGGTGGATTTGGTCAGAAGTTTTTTGAGATTCGCCAAGCAGCTTCGATGCTGCCAACCCACCCATCAAATCGCTAGCAAAACCTGCACGATTGCGCAGGGTCTGTCCCCGAGTTTTGAACTATGAAAATGGGACAGACCCCGAGCTTGCTACCTATATCCTGGCCCGCTGGGCCACAAACCGTCAAAGCGAATCATCGCGGTAACAAACCCAATCAATCCCCGAGAGCCTGAGCGTCAATAATTCCTTACTAGGCCCCTTTACGCTCACGCTCAAGAGAAATACGGTTCCTTGCCGAGCGTAGAACTGGCGTTGGATTTCGGCAATTTCGACTCTCGGGGACAGAAGAGCATCGATTTCGATAAGCCTGCCGTTTTTTGGCCATTTGGGAATGGATGTGGCTTATTGCTGCCCTGATAAACCAAAAAGGCGCAATTGACTACGCGTGTAGTATGGCCTAGGATGACTACGGTTGTCGTCTAGTCAGCTTGCATGAAAGGAAACGCGATGGTCAAAAAACCGGCGTCACTCGGGAGAGTCGAATGGGAACTTCTTCAATACATCGACCAGAATCACCCGATCTCAGTCCGCCAAGTCGCGCAGCACTGGAACGAAAAGACCGGACAAGCCCGCACTACGGTGCTGACCATGATGGAGCGATTGACAAAGAAGGGATTCTTAACCCGCAAAAAGATCGATAACGTCTTTCACTATAGCCCCAAACAATCGCTGTCGGACGTCCTCAAGGATCTTGTAGGCGACTTCGTCAACGGTGTGCTCGGTGGATCCATCGTCCCCCTAGCGGCTTACTTGACCCAAAGCCATCCGCTCAAAGCCGAGGAAATCGAGCAACTCAAGAAACTCGTCCAGCGTCTCGAATCCGATGCGAGTACCCCGACCCGTAAACGAGGTAAATCAAAATGAGTAGCAACGATCTATGGAATACTCTGGCCCAAGGTCTCCTCGGATTTACTATCTCGGTGCTTATTGTTTTTATCATCGAGAAGCTACCACTGCGGTTGACGGCTGCATGGCTTGCAGCCCGTCGCTATTGCTTGGCCATGGAACTTGCCTGCGACGAACTTGCAATCCGCTCAGCCAAGTTAGAGCATGCAGCCTATGCAGGACTCTTGGTACGACCACTGGAATACCAAGGAAGACACCCCATGCCAGCCCATGCCTTATCGATGGCACGTTCGGGTGGCTTTCGGACTTTGTCGGAGAGAATCCGTTTTTTGAAATTCGACTTGTACGGTCATCGGTATGGGCGAGCAATTTCCACCTTGGTGACGATCGCAACCCTTGGGTTCGTTGTATTGCCATGGGGTTTTGTCGCGCCTAAGAGCCTCTATGCACAGAGCGTAGACGATTTCACACCTGTGAAAATCGACTTGGAAACCATCGACAAGCCAAGAGAGATTTCCGTGGTCGACAGCGAAGGGAAATCTGTTCAGGAGTTTTATTACTTACCTGCACACAGATATCTCACTTATCGTTTCGATGATCTAGTGAACTATCCTAAAAATGGAGAGCTTACGGGTGATGGTGGAAAACCGTTGAACATCGTGCGCGCAGCGAATGGCAAGATCCAGTTGCCGTTACCGAATGACTGTGACTGCGTAGAGATATGGAATGACCGAGGAGCAGCGTCCGTAGGTCTCTCGCAACTTCGCACGATAAAATCGATCCAGTTGCAACCTTGGGCAAGCCTCCAAATTCGCCCCGCGCGAAACGCCAAGATCCAGCCGGCCAAGAATCTTTTCATCGCTCGCTTTCCTATGCTTGCATCCGGTGGATCTTACAAAGTTACTTTACTTGATGATCAAAGCCTAGAATTCCCGAAGTGCTTTCCGGGAGAATGGTACGTGTACATCGGGAAATTCATGAGACGATTCGAGCTTCGACCTGGAGAAAACAAAACGATTGAATCGTACGGGAGAACGGTTCGAGGAAGGATTGTTGTTCAAGACATCGATGATCAACAGGATCCTCATAAGCTATCGGACATTAAGGTCGGTATCAAATACGATCCATCCCTCGCTCCTCAATGGTTTTCGATCGAACCGGATGGATCATTTGAAATTGAAAACGTTCCGTTTGGAAAGCATCAATTGTATGCAATTCGAGAGTCAGAACGAAGGAAACTCGACTACTTCGAGTACCCCGTAGAAGATGTAGCCTTTGACTGCAATGAGCAAGAGAATGATGAAGTGCTCGACCTCGGTTTGATTCCGCTGAAAACAACCAACACCGAATTGCTCCCAGGCGATTCACCGAACCAATCCATTGCGATCAGTGGCCGAACGATTGATCGAGTTGACGAAAAGCGAATCGGTAAGCATTCCTTTCATCAATTGCTGGATGCGAACGGTCAGGAAATGATCGTCGGTGCTCCAATTAAAAAAGATCTCGGCTATGGTTTGGGATCTATGGGGGCACAAGCTGCGATCGATGATAACAACAGCAGGGTTTACCTGATCGGCAACCGGGACCGAAAACCTAAGACTCTGTACGTTTATTCGATCAAAGGAGAGCTGATCAAGGAATTGGAATTGCCACAAGACCCAAGGAAAGGTGAACGTTTTTACCGCATGGCCATCAATAAAGACAACGGGAACCTATGGCTATTAAATTCAGAAAGTCTAGGTAGATCGAAGGTAGAGATCTTGGACAGCGATTTTAATTCCATTACGAAATTTCCTTCGGATGTTCTCAACATGAGTTACTCCGAGGCAGACAAAGCGATGTGGACGGTGTCACCGACAACAGTAGCCAAATGCGATCCGGATACCGGAGAGCAGTTGGCTAGTTATACAATCCCCTTTAAACCGATATGGACGCTCACCGATGTTTTCCCGATGCCACGGGGAGGGGTACTGTGTTTCGAACGACCGCATTCAGATTGTCACGACTCGTCGAATCGTCTTTATCGGTTCGACAGCGATTGCCAAAAAGTGGTCTGCACGGATCTTGGCGAAAAGAGCTATCCGATAGCAGTGGCAGTTCAAGAAGACATCCTTTGGCTCAACGTCCAATTCTATGGTGCTTCTCCCAGGAGAGAGTCCAAGAGGCTCAGAGCGGCCGTAGTCTTGGGGTTCGATATGCAACTCAATTACCTGCCAGATAAAAAACTTGCGGTGGAAGACTTTCCTGTGCCGCGGGACTCGAGCCGTGTAGGTATCTTTCCTTGAAACAGCTCTCAGGGCTAACCGCCGTCAAGTAAATCAGCTCTTTGCATGACGTGAGACTTGTTCGCTCTTTGACCGATTTGAAGTGGCGTACCAAAACGTCTGCTAGATCATTTGGGGACATTTCCAGTGAAATACTTCTTGTCATGGCCACTTTTTTCTCTATCCTTATATTTGGTGAACTTATTTTGCATTTTATCTAGTTTGAGGTCAGTTCCGATGAGAAATTTTCGACGTGGATTCACGCTCATAGAGTTGCTGGTGGTGATTGCAATCATAGGGGTTTTGGTGGGCTTGCTTCTTCCTGCGGTTCAAGCCGCTCGCGAGGCAGCCAGAAGAATGCAGTGCCAGAACTTCATTCGCCAAATGGGAATGGCATCACACAATTTTGAAAGCGCGATGAAGTATTTTCCGCCTCGAAGGCATTCAAAGGTACTGCCCAATCCCACAACCCAAGTGCCGACGACTTACTATTCTGATGCGTCTCCCCAGGTGTTCTTGCTGACGTATGTGGAACAAAGCAACCTAAACAGTTTGTGGAACTTGGACTACAACGTAAATAGCGACGCCCCGCTCAATTCGAGCATTCCGACCAGGACCGGGGCCAATGCCCAAGCTAGAATCACTCAAGTTCCTATGTACTTGTGCCCGTCGGACCCGTCGACCACGACTCAACCGGTTGGCGGTGGCGAAGCTGGCAGATCGAATTACATGATTTCGACAGGTGCAAACGCGGATTTCCGTGGTGGCCAACCTGGTGATGGGATCTTCTGTATGCCCAATCCGCTTGCTGGACAGCTTCTCAAAGGCCCCAAGCACTCCTCCATTACTGATGGAACCAGCAACACAGCCATGTTTGGTGAGATCAAGCGAGGGAATTTCCATAACAGCCAAACGGGTATGTTCGATCACACAACGAGCATGTTCAATGGCGTGGCCTATACCACGCCCGCTCAGTTGTCCGACGGAAGAAATCTGCCTCTGTGCAATCCGGGGCCCAACGGAACAACTTATTTCCGATATGGCGGTTTGCAGTACTATCGTGGATCCATCAGCCCCACCATCGCCTATTCACACACCTTACCACCGAACTGGAATCGCCAAACAACCAGCTTGGCCACCCAACGATATGGGTGCGGTAACACAAGTTTTGCACAGGGCCACCTTCCAGCAGCGAGCTACCATTCCGGTGGAGTGAATATCTGCATGGCGGACGGCTCTACCCGCATTTTTTCGGATAACATTGATTTCACCACCTGGCAAGCTCTTGGCAGTCGTGCTGGCGGTGAAGTCGTTTCTAATGAGGAGTAATCGATGAAACCGATTTCATTCCTTTTCTGTTTAGCTATTGGGATCTGCGTTATTTCTGGCTGTGGCTCATCCCAGCAAGGGGTAACGCAAATCCCTGCCGAAGCATCACCTGCATTAACCGAAACGCACGCGATGATCATCCAAGCTTCCTACGGTGACGCGCCGCTAAATAGCTTGCAGGATGTCGATAACTACGCCGGGCAGTTTGACACAGCGATCAAAGCGATCAAGTCGGGTGAAATTAAGGTGATTTGGGGTAAGCAGATCTTGGATACGGTCGAGTCACCCCAGGTGATTGCTTACGAGTCCAAGGCCGCATCTGGCGATGGCTATGCGATCAAACAAGATGGGAAAGTGCATAAGATTACTTCGGCAGATATACCGAAGTAGCTGAACACTCTATAGAAATGGTGTTAGGGTGATCTCTGGTTATACTTCCGTTATCGTGTCGAGAGGTATGATCAAAAGGGGCCAAAATGTAGGGGATCGTATCTGTAACCAGAAACGGCCCCTTTAGAAGCGCTCAGAGGTGGCCCCTTTGCAATCGCACTCTGATATTCTATCCATCTTTCTCTGAGTTCTCTAAGTTCGGATACCACTACCTCTACTGCAGTCGACTCGTGCGACTCGGAGGTATGTAGCACCCCATGTTTTGCCCTGCAAATTGCACTCCCCGGAGCCGCAAAATGACCAACAAAGACAACACGCCTGCCAGCGATCCCGGTGGCCTCGATCCAGATCAAACCAACATCCACGACGCGTCCCAATCCGGGGATCTGACCCCCACCCAAGACTTCAACACTTCCGAGCCCCAAAGCGGCCATTGGAAGACCTCCGATCCGCAGATAGAGCAGCCACTTGATGGGACTAAACGAATCGCCGATCCCGAAGGCTCGAATACGATTCGTCTGCCAACAACGAAGCACTCAGAGCCAACGGTACCAAAAAAGATCGGCCGGTTCCTGATCCGAAAACTACTCGGGCGAGGTGGGTTCGGCGAAGTCTACCTCGCGTTCGACGAACAACTCCGACGGGAAGTCGCGATCAAGCTGACGTTCGGATCGCGAGTCGGCCCCAAAGCCGTAGATATGTTCCTCAAGGAAGCGCAGATGCTCGCTGAGTTGGAACACCCAAATATCGTACCCGTCTACGAAATCGGAACCACCGAGCGAAACGATATCTTTATCGTCTCGAAACTCATTGACGGAATGGACCTTGCCACGCGGATCGAAAAGGATCGCCCCAGCCGCCAGCTATCGCTCGACATCATCGTTGCAATCGCAGACGCACTTCACTACGCACACTCCAAAGGTCTTGTCCATCGAGATATCAAACCTGCGAATATTCTTCTTGACAAGAATGATCGCCCTTACCTAGCCGATTTCGGAATTGCTCTGCGCGAGACCGATCAGGTCAAAGAAGGCGAGATCTCCGGAACGCCAGCTTATATGAGCCCCGAGCAAGCTCGCGGCGAAGGTCACCGCATCGACAACCGCAGCGATATCTATAGCCTTGGTGTTGTCTTGTACGAATTGCTCGCAGGACGACGACCTTTCAAGGGCAAGACCACCCAAGAGTTGTTCAAACAGATTCAAATCGGAGAAGTCCGTACCCCTCGCATTTTTGATGCGACCATCACACCTGAGCTTGAGCGTGTCTGTTTGAAGGCACTCTCGCGGCGTCCATCGGACCGGTTCGCGATTGCCAAAGATTTAGCAGATGATATTCGGGCATTGATTCAAAATCAGCTCTCCCATGGTCCATCCAACACTCACCGTACGCCAGCCGTAGATACAAAGACGGATCATGTTGCATCGGATTCAGGTGCGAAACAAACGATTCGCGAAGCCGCTGCGGCTGGCGAACTGGATTCGGCCGACCGTACCGGGCCAGTAAAAGTCATGCCCAAGGGCTTGCGGTCCTTCGATGCCGATGATGCGGATTTCTTTCTGGAATTGCTTCCAGGTCCCTTTGATCGGAACGGTCTACCCGAATCGATTCGGTTCTGGAAGTCACGCATCGAGGCGACCGATATCGACAAGACGTTTCGCGTAGGTTTGGTCTATGGTCCCTCGGGTTGCGGCAAATCGAGTTTGATGAAGGCTGGGCTGCTGCCAAGGCTCTCGACTCGGATCGAACGAATCTACGTCGAAGCGACCCCGGACGACACTACCGCAAGGTTGCTCAAAGAACTTCGAAAGCGGATTCCCGATCTATCGGCGACGAATCTAGCGGATGCGTTGAGCATGATTCGCCGTCGAAAATTGGTCCCTAGTGGTGGCAAGCTTTTGCTGGTGATCGACCAATTCGAGCAATGGCTCCACGCGGAAAAGAGTTATGTCAATGCAGAGCTGACCAATGCATTGAGCCAATGCGATGGAGAAACGATCCAAGCGATCGTCATGGTGCGCGAAGACTTTTGTATCTCTGTCAATAGGTTTCTTCGGGAATTAGATATCCCGATTCGAGAGCGTGAAAACAGTGCGATGGTCGACCTGTTCGATTTAGAGCATGCGAAGAAGGTGTTGGCCTATTTTGGACGAGCCTTCGAACGACTACCAGAAGATCGATCCAGTTGGAGCGAAGATCAAAAAGCGTTTTTGAATCAAGCTGTGATGGGGCTAAGCGAAAAAGACAAAGTCATTTCCGTGCGACTTGCGTTGTTTGCGGAAATGATGAAGGGAAAACTGTGGGTTCCAAAAACGATTGACGATGTCGGAGGCGTATCGGGGGTTGGTGTCACGTTCCTTGAAGAGACATTTGGTCAAAGGCACGCACCGATCCAGTACCGTCAGCACCAAGAAGCGGTGCGAGGACTGCTCTCAGCGCTGTTGCCAGCCTCCGGTACCGACATCAAAGGTTCGATGCAAAGTGTGGATTCGCTCAAGAAGGCTGCTGGCTACGAAGACAAGCCCCGTGAGTTTGAGGAACTGCTAGAGATCCTCGACAAGAATCTGCGCTTGATCACTCCGGTAGATGACAGCAGTGGATCGGAGACCGGCACGAGCCGAAGCTATCAACTTGCCCACGACTACATGGTTCCCTCGCTGCGAGAGTGGCTCACCCAAAAGCAGCGTGAGACAAAAAAAGGCCGTGCGGAGCTGAAGCTTGCAGAACGCGCAGCGACTTGGGGAGCCAACCCAGAGAACAAGCAGTTGCCGACCCTATGGGAGTGGCTGCAGATTCGTAGGTGGACGGATAAAACCAAGTGGAATAAAACCGAATCGCAGGTGATGGTCAAAGCGATTCGATTCCATGGGTCTCGCCTTGCGCTCTTGAGCAGTGCGTTTGCCCTGTTGATTGCCTCCGCGATGGGAGCAAAGTCCTGGATCGATCGACGCGAGACGGAACGTGAACAAGACGAACGGGTCGCAGTCCTTCAATCGGCGGATGTGCAACGGCTTCCTGACGAATTAAAAAAGGTCTCGCGACTGCGCCCCGGGATCGATGCAAAGCTTGAAAAAGCGATCGAAGCGACGTCGGGCGACAACGAGGAACGATTGAAATTGAACGTTGCGCTCGTAGGGAGTTCCCCGAAAGCCCGGGAATATATCGCAGATAGGCTTCCTAGCGCACAAGCCGCACAGGTACCTATATTGGTATCCGCGCTGCAACCTTACGCAAATCAGCAGCTCAAAGACAAGTACTGGTCAATTGTCGAAGAGAAAAATGCCAAGTCGCTCTTGCCGGTCGCAAGTGCCTTGGCCTTGTGGGATCCCAAGAGCGATCGCTGGGCTGGTGTTTCATCAACAGTCGTCGATCAACTTGTCAAAGAGAATCCTCTCCGAGTTGCGACTTGGATCGAAACTTTGCGTCCTGCGAAAGATCAGTTGATCATAAGGTTGCAGGATATCGTTTTGAATCGGGGCGTGTCTGCTTCTCCAACAGAGAAAGGTCTTGCTCTGGACATGCTCGATTCCTACGCGGAGGATTTCGAAACGATTCATGAGTTGGTCGTTAGTGGAGCGCCTATAGTTTTTGCGAGGTTGTTTCCGAAGTACCAAGCTTTCCCAAAACAAGCGGTAGAAAAACTTCAGCAGGAACTGGCGAAAAAGATACCGGAATTCGATCCTACGAACGAGGCAGAACCGCAACGTTTGTTGGACATCCAGAAACAGGCCAATGCGGCGGTGGCCTTGTTGCGATTGGAAGACCCAAAACCGGTTTATGAATTTCTGACCGTGGATCGAGACCCCGAGGCGCTTTCGCAATTCATCTATCGCATACGCGGTCGCGAGGTGAGTCCTTCGCGACTGATCAAGAGCTTCTATGAACTGCGAGCCATGTCTGTACCGGATAACCCCGAGAAACGCCAACAGCACTACTATCGGCTCTACGGCATGATTCTAGGACTCGGCGAATATTCACTCGATCAACTGCCTTCGGCCGAGCGCGATGGGCTGGTCAGAGACTTATCGGCCATGTTCGGAGAGCACCCGAGCCGAACGATTCATAGCGCGGTAGGTTGGCTGCTGAGGCGATGGAGCCAAGACGAGTCAGTTCGCGCCGTCGAGGAAAAGGAGCTTGCTTATGATGCGACAGGAGTACGCGAGTGGTATGTCATCCAAGTTGAACCGCCAAAAGATGAAAATAGTCAGCCAGAAATACCAAGTGAGCAGGACGAAGGATCGATCGATTTGACGGCTCCGATTCACTTTACGATGCTGGTTTATCCAGGTGGCGAATTCAAGATGGGCGATCCAGGTCAGCAACAGCGGAAAAGCGTTCCTGGTCCGTTTGCGGTCAGCGACCGCGAAGTGACTTGGCGGCAGTTCAGTGCAGTCGATGACGATACGCATAGAAAATCATGGGATAAAGAATTTCAGCAGCACCTCGCCGGACGATCGTTGCATCCAGATGAACCGGTGATTGGAGTCAGCTGGTTTGACGCGGTGAACTACTGCCGTTGGTTGACCGAGAGCAAGATGCCTGGCGAGAAGAACCAGTGCTATGGGAAGAAGGACCTGTCCGGGTCAGAGGGCATTCTTCAGGGTTGGCTGAGTTTCCCGAGCTACACGGATGGGGCGTGGGAGTGGACGATGAATCCAAAGCGAGGCGGATTTCGGTTATTGACAGAGGCAGAGTGGGAGTATGTTGCACGCGGGGGCATGGAGACTCGCTACAGCTTTGGGAGTAGCGCACGCTTACTTGCTCAATACGGATGGTTTTTGGACAACTCGGCGAAGTGGTCGCATCGCACGCGACAACTTCGTCCGAGCGTTGCCGGCGTGTTCGACATCCATGGAAACTTGTGGGAGTGGGTGGATGATTGGTACGCGGAGGGCTCGTACCGCGTGATCCGTGGCGGCAGTTGGTACGACGAGGCCGCGTATTGTTGGTCGGCATACCGGAACATGTACGCGCCGGTTGCGAGCAACGACGTCCTCGGCTTCCGCGTTGCCCTGAGTTGCCCATCCGGAATCTCCCAGTCGCCGGAGGCGGACAAGTAGAGCGGAGCGACGGGCTAGATTGTGTTAAGCAAGAGGCAACGCCCCTAGCGCGCGAAATTTTCTGGTCCTTCAAGTATTTTCGTGGGTAGAAGCTCGGCTTTTTCGTACCGAGCGTGCGGTACTCGTTATCGTGGCCCGTTTGTCAACGAAATCCTAATACTTCTCTTCGAGTACGAGTACCGTTTCACTGCTCCGTGATCCGCATCTCTTCGACGATATGCTTGGCTCCAAAAACCTCGCCTGTGATCCAAAGCACATACCGGATATCCACACCAATCGAGCGACTGTATCGCTGGTTCCATGCAAAATCGTTGATGGTGGCTTCAAAGGCTCGATCGAAATTCACCCCCACTAGTTGCCCCTTTGCATTGAGCACTGGACTGCCTGAATTCCCGCCCGTGGTATCGGTACTGTAAAGGAATGCAACCGGAACAGTTTTGAGCCTTGGATGCTCCAAGCCTCCATAGCGACCCTCGGAGGCCGCCTGCTGCACCTGCAAGGGTGTGATGTAAGGCTCTTGGCCTGTGGTCTTTTCCAGTAGTCCCCTGAGCGTGGTGATCGGTGTCTTTACAATCGCATCGACGGGCGAATAAGCTTCAACCTTGCCGACTGTAAGACGCAGTGTCGCATTGGCATCTGGGATGAATTCAGAAGCTTCCGCCAACCGCTGGATTTCAATCAATGAGCCATAGAGCTGATTGAGCTTGCCTTCCCTGTCTTTGTCTTTCTCTCGTTGCTTGACGTAGATTGGATATAGATCGATGATCCAATTCAAAGCAGGATCGCCCAGAGCCTTGAGCTCCTGTGGGGACTTGCTTAAGCACTGCGTCACGAACTCCAAATCCCCAAGCTTGGTGTTGTCCATCACCGCTTTGGTCAATTTATCAAGCGATTCGTTCGAGTCGAGAACTCTTGCGACTGGCTCGATGTCTCGCACACCCTCTGTGGATTGGAGTCTCTCGAGCATCCCTTGGAGCATTCTCGCATCGGTGGCTTGATCCCAGTCGCTAACATCCAGTTTGATCTGCTGGGAAGTGATTGTGAAATTCCGATCCATGTAGGGAGCTTCTCGCTCGATGTCCGGCTTGGCCCTCTCGACGGCCGCATCGTAGATCGCAAATGCGATCGCCAAGACTCTTGGAGCAGTGCGAAGCTCTCGAAGATAGATCTCGAGCTTTCCTTTTTTGGACATCTCCGCATAAACATCGTCGATCTGTTGGAGAACCGTAGCGTACTTGCCATAGGTCTTCAAGTCGCTTGCAATGAAGGCTTTGAGTTTGGTCTCTCGATCGGCACGCTGCTGCTGGATTTTGGCCCTCTGGATTCCAATGAGTTGACCTCGTGAACGCTTCTCGACGTTGGCCAAGGACTTGATCCTTGTGGCATGCTTGATTGCAACACCTCGATCCTTAGCCCCTGCCTTTTCCATCTCGGAAATTTGCCAACTGTAGAGTTCGACGATCAAGGGTAGCCTGACGGTTCCTTCGTAGTTCACGAAACTCTCGGTACGATTTCGAACGGTGCGGCCAGGATATCCAAGCAGGAAAACGACGTCCCCTTCATCGATCCCCTTGGCTTGCACTTGCAAGGGTCGTTTGGGTCGATAAGGAATGTTTTCAGGGGAGTACTCGGCCGGCTTACCATCAGGTGCGGTGTATGCCCGCATGAAAGAAAAGTCGCCCGTGTGACGGGGCCATTCCCAGTTGTCGAGTTCGCCGCCAAAGGCTCCGATGGAGATCGGAGGAGCAAACACCAGTCGAACATCTTTGAGGTTGGTATAGAGGAACAGCACATAGGTCTTGCCGACGAACATTTCGGCGACTTCGGCGCGCATCCCAGGATTGTCTTTTTCGGCTTGCAGCTCGATTTCCTTCTTGCGTTTGTCGATGGCTTTGGTGCGATCTAAAGCCGTCATCTGCGCGGTGGCTACCGAGAGGACTTGTTCCGAGACATCCGAGTAAGATTCGGTGATACGAACGGTGTAATTCGGAGCGGGTACTTCTTCGGCTCGATTTTGCGCGATAAAACCGTTGGTCAGTAGATCCCGTTGGGGGGAACTGGCCTTTTGGATCGCATCAAAGGCACAGTGATGGTTGGTGATGATCAGCCCATCGCTGGAAATAAACGAACCGGTGCAACCGTTGACTCGGCAGATGCCATCGACAAGGCTCTTTGCGGTGGGATTGAAGATCTCCTGGGGCGACAGTTCGATGCCACGCTTCTTTAAGCCGATATTGGAAAGTTCGCTGATAGGGAACATTCCTTCGTCGCATCGTGCCCAGGACAAGGGGATGCTGGTAGCCATCAGGCTTACCACAGCGAGCGAGCAAAAACGAGAAACTGCGTTCATGGCGATCCTCAAGGTGCAAAGAACCAACTTGGAGCGAACCGATCGCCGGCTATTGTGGGCTAAAAACGCACCGTTGCCTAGAGTTTGCCGCAGATCATCGTCGCATTGTGTCCACCGAAACCAAAGCTGTTGTTCATCGCGTAGCGAACCTTGCGATTGCGGGGAGTCAGAGGTGTGTAATCCAGATCGCAGCTTGGATCGGGAGTTTCCAGATTGATTGTCGGTGGGACGATGTCATGGTAGCAGCTTAGGATCGCAAGGATCATTTCGATACCGCCGCTTGCACCCAGAGCGTGTCCTAGATGGCCTTTGGTGCTCGATATGGCCACGGAGTAGGCGGATTGGCCGAAAACCGACTTGACCGCCACGGTTTCGGCTTTGTCACCCAGCGGTGTGCTGGTTCCGTGAGCGTTGATGTAGTCGATCTCGGAGGCATCGAGCTTGGCATCGGTCAGTGCATTTCGCATCGCCATTGCCGCTCCTCGACCTTGTTCATCGGGAGCCGTGATATGGCCAGCATCGCAGGAACCTCCATAGCCGAGAACTTCTGCATAGATTCGCGCACCGCGAGCCTTGGCATGTTCGAGTTCTTCGAAGATCAAAATGCCTGCCCCTTCGCTCAGCACGAACCCGTCTCGGTCTGCATCGAAGGGACGACTGGCTTTCTCTGGAGCATCGTTTCGGGTCGAGAGAGCTTTCATGTTGGAAAAGCCTGCTACACCCATGTGGGTGATGGCTGCTTCGGTGCCACCTGTGATCAGCACGTCAGCTTCTCCATAACGTATGGATTTGAGGGCATCACCCATGGCGTTATTGCTCGAAGCGCAAGCGGTGGCAATGGCGAAGTTAGGACCGCGAAGCCCATATTGAATAGCCAGATTTCCGCCGGCTGCATTGAGCATCATCTTGGGGATCGTGAAGGGACTGACGCGATCAGGACCTTTGGTGTTGAGCCGAAGGTTTTGTTCCTCGATCTCGTTGAGTCCTCCGATACCTGAGCCGACAATCGCACCGCATCGGTGGGATTGCTCTTTCGAGAAATCCAGCCCGGAGTCTTTCACCGCGTGGTAGGCCGCCCAAATCGCAAACAACGAGAAGCGGTCGAGGCGTTTTACCTCTTTGGGTTCGCAAGACACACCCGGTTCGAAATTGGGCACATCGCCACCGAAGCGCACTTTGTGGTGCGTGGTGTCCAAGATTGTCAGCGGATGGATCCCGCTTTTACCCTCTAGTATCCCATTCCAAAGGGAAGGGACTTCCAAAGCCAATGGCGTAACACACCCTAGCCCTGTGACGACGACTCGACGATTCATGCAACTGCTATCTGAAGAATCAAGGGTTGCTTGACGAGTTTGTCAAGCAATCCCATGTGACTGAAGATATGATGCGAAGGAGATGATCAGCGAATTTTCGCTGCTCTTCAATGCAACCGTTTAGGATTGTTTTTCAATGTAATCGATCGCCTCACCGACGCGCTGGATCTTTTCAGCCGCATCTTGTGGGATATCGATATCGAACTCTTCTTCGAACTCCATCACTAGCTCAACGGTGTCGAGCGAATCGGCACCTAAGTCGTTGACGAAGTGCGTGTCGCGAGTGATTTTGTCTTTCTCGACACCGAGTTGTTCGGCAACGATATCAACGACTCGTTCCTGGACTGATGGCATGGTCGGGATCTCCCCTTCAACAAAACTTAATTCCAATAAACGAAAAACTGCGCCGACAGCATCGTCGGCAGGTGACAAAAGATAGAGGATTGCAGTAAAACCGGTCAAGCCAGAATGATCGAATCGATCGGGAATCCGAACCGGAATCCTCGGGTTTCCCGACTGCAATCCTGGGATTTACTTGCCCGGAGGCCCCAAAGGAGGAAGGCCCGCCGGGGAAGCCCCGGAAGGGATACTTGGCAAACTCGGCCCACTTGTCGCTGGGAGCGAAGGGAGGCCCGGCAATGAGCTTCCTGACCCAGTGGGTAGTGCTGGCAGGGCGGGTGCGGTTCCTGGCAGAGCCGGTGCCGACCCTGGCAAGGTCGGCGCGTTGGCGGGGCCTTGGGTCGGTGCTGTCGGGAGCGATGCGGTTCGCTCTCCGGTCGGTTCGCCCACGACTTCGGTTAAATTCTCGAAGTTCACAACTTGTACTTCTTCGCCTTCGGTGTGGGTATCGACAGCCATTTCGCAAATACGCCAACCATCCACCTCTTTGATCAGCGCCCAGACGACTTCGTATTCGCTGCCGGGCATGCCGGGAGTTCCTGGTTCGATCCAATTGCTAGAGACCAACATCACGTTGGAGTCTTTCGGATCGATCTGTTGGGCTTTGCCGATTTCAAACGAGGCATTCGGAGAACCGATTGGCGAAATCTCTAACCCCTTGGCCTTGATCTCTTGTCTTGCGCGGGTCGAAAGCAACGACTCGATGACCTTTGCGTTGCTGGTTCGCATCCCTTCCAAAAAAGCCCCAACGATTTCCTCGGGTTTGGTTGGATTGGTCAAGTTCAGAGACTTCAGCGGGATCATTTCATCTTGGGGGGCTGGGCTGCTGGCGCTGGCCACAGGCTGCCCGTTACCGCTTGTAGTGGTTGGAGCGGCCAATGGAGCGGCTCCTTTTTCCTGTGCGACTTGATCTTTATTCCCTGAGTTGCAACCGACTTGGCCGAGCATTGCGGCGATGGTTGCCGCCCAAATGAAACGCTTCATGAGTTGGTAATTCCTGTGAGTGATCCTTGCGGGATGGTCTTCGTCGGATCGACTTAAGCTCTGACGATCCAAGGAGCGAAATACTCAATCGTCTCGGACTGCGTCAAGAGCATTCGTTGCAACTCGTATTGCCCTAGAAACCAGCAAATCGCTAGATTCCTTAGCTGTCTGTTTTAGCGTTTAGCGTGCTGGAAAACTTCTTCCGCAATTCTCGCAAGGAAATCCTGGGATGAAACCGTTTGAAAGTAGCACAACGATTCGCAATGCGTTCCCCAGGTCGGCGTTGCTTGTTGCCCTTGGGTGCCTTTGCCTGAGCGGTTGTCAGCTTGGTGCTCGGAATCAAAACTCTCGCGGTGTGGCGATGTACCAACAAGGTCGCTATGCAGAGGCGCTTCAGTATTTCGAGCAGGCCAAAGTCACCGATTCGGCCAATCCCGACACGTACTACAACCTTGCTTCGACTTATCACAAACTCGGCACGGCGGCCAAAGATCCACGGATGATCGAAAACGCCGAACGCATGTACAACACATGTTTGGAAATGTCCCCTAATCACGTCGATTGCTACCGGGGCTTGTCGATTCTCCTGGTGGACAAAGGACAACCGGAAAAGGGATTTACACTGCTCAAAGACTGGGCGGTGAAAAACCCTGGGCTCAGTGAACCGAGGATCGAACTAGCGAGACTTCATCAGGAGTTCAATCAAAACAAAGTTGCCGAGCAGTATCTCAATGAAGCCTTAGCGATGGATCCAAACAACCCGCGAGCTTGGGCAGCCAAAGGCCGTTCGCGAGAAATGTCGGGCGATCTGATGATGGCTGTTCAGAACTATGAGCAAAGCCTCGCTCTGAATGCGTCTCAGCCCGAACTCTACCAACGAATCGGTGCTCTGAAAGTCCGGCTCAGCCAAAACACACCAGCCAATCTTGCGGGTCCGGCCCCAACGACCCGCTAAGAAACCTGTTTTCGTCAGCTTTCGCTGGGATCGACCGACCTTTTCTATTATGATATCACCCGCTAGGCGTCTTGGATTTGCGGTAAAACTACAGGAGTAAGGTTGGATGCTCGATACGGTTGAGATCCGGTACGGAAAAAGCGAACTGCCAATCAGGCTCCCCAAAGGCTGCCAACCCGTGGTGGTTCGCAAGCCTCCCATGCCGCTGTTGGATAACCCCCAAAAGTCCATCGAAGATGCCTTGCGAAACGCAGTGGCATGCCAATCGCTCCAACAGGTGGCCAAAGGCTCGACTCGCGTTTGCATCGTCATCTGCGATATCACGAGACCTGTTCCCAACGGCCCGATCCTTCGAGGAATCGTTCAGGAGCTCCATGCGGCAGGCGTGGCCAATTCACAAATCACGATCCTCATTGCCACCGGTTTGCACCGACCAAACCTTGGCAAAGAGATGCTTGAAGTCATCGGTGACGAGTGGGTTTTTAACAACATCCGCATCGAGAACCACTTTGCTCGCGATACGGCTTGGATGGTCGATCTTGGCCGCACCCCAACCGATGGCATTCCGGTGATCCTCAACCGCCATCTGGTCGATGCCGATTTGAGGATCGTCGTGGGTTTGGTCGAGCCCCATTTCATGGCAGGTTACTCGGGGGGGCGCAAAGTCGTCGCGCCAGGCGTTGCCGGTGAGGAAACGATCCGAACGTTCCACAACTACCAGTTCATGGCCAACCCATTGGCATGCAACGGGAATCTGATCGATAACCCCTTGCATCGGGGCCAACTGGAGATTCTCAAACTCCTGGGGCCGACCTACGCTGTAAATACCATCATCGATGAACAACGTCAGATGAGCTTTGTCAACTTTGGCAAGTGCGTCGAAAGCCATTTGCAGAGCGTCGAAGTGGTTCGCAAGTACGCTGAAGTTCCGTTCGATCGAAAGTTCTCGACTCTCATCACCAGCGCAGCGGGTTATCCACTCGATAAGACCTACTACCAGACGGTCAAGGGTATGGTCGCTCCTTTGCAGATTCTAGCCGAGGGTGGACATATGATTGTGGCAAGTCGCTGCGAAGAGGGGCTTGGCAGCCACGAGTACCGCGATTCGCAATCCCAACTGAAAAAACTTGGTGCCGAAGGCTTCATCGAACGCATTCGCCAAATGCCCTTGGCCGATATCGACGGTTGGCAAACGCACATGCTCCTGCGGCCTCTTTCGATCGGGCGAGTTTCCTTGTTTAGCGAAGGCATCGAAGGCTCTGATCGGGAGCTAACAGGTGTGGAAATGATCGATTCGATCGAACAAGCCATCGAGCAGAGTGTGGCTGCTTCAGGGGATAAATCGGTGGCGGTGATCCCTGAAGGTCCCTACGTGATCCCGGTGTATCGGGGTGAAGTTTAAGCTTTCCTTTTTTGTTTGCAGTCCTAAAGATCTCATAGTCAAAGCAACGACCACCATGAATATTTTTGCGAGGAAGAGTCTCGAAGAACTCAATGAGGAGGCCAAGGCCGAGGGGGATGGAACCCTCCAGCGACATCTTGGACCCGTCAATTTGATCCTGCTTGGGATCGGTGCGATCATCGGTGCAGGCTTGTTCGTTAGAACTGCCGCAGCAGCCGCTGGGCATGCCGGTCCGAGCGTGACGCTCAGTTTTATTGTGGCTGCTGTTGGATGCGCGTTGGCAGGCATGTGCTACGCGGAGTTCTCGGCCATGACACCTGTTTCCGGAAGCGCCTACACCTACTCGTATGCCACGATGGGTGAGCTCTTTGCTTGGATCATCGGTTGGGATCTGGTGCTCGAATACGCTCTTGGGGCCGCTACAGTGGCTATCGCTTGGTCGCAATACCTCAACAAATTCATCGAGAGTTTCATAGGCCCTGGTTGGGTGATTCCGTATCAGTATTGCCACTCTCCCTTCGAGTCGGTCATGATCGATGGAAAACAGATCAGTGGCGTGATCAATCTGCCTGCTGTCTTTATCCTGTTGCTGTTGACGCTGATTTTGGTTCGTGGAATCAAGGAATCAGCAGTATTCAATGCGATCGTTGTAAGTGTCAAAGTGCTCATTGTGGTCTTGTTCATCGCATTGGGATGGCAGTTTATGAATCCTGCTAACCACACACCTTTCATTCCGGAAACCACGACCATCAAAGACGCGGTGACGGGTCAGGAGCACGCCTTTGGGGGTCTCTGGGGAATCCTTGGTGGTGCAGGAGTGGTCTTCTTTGCGTTCATCGGATTCGATGCGGTATCGACGGTGGCTCAAGAAACCAAGAAACCCGAGCGGGATATGCCCATAGGAATTCTAGGTTCGCTCATTGTCTGTACGGTTTTGTATATTCTTTTTAGCTGGGTACTAACAGGTATTGCTCCCTACCAGGATTTTGGCGATCCAACGAAAGGTAAAGAAGCCTCGGTGGCTTATGCGATCCAGACTTACATGACCGGATACGGTTGGTTGGGTAGATTCATCACCGTTGCGATTCTCTTTGGGTTCTCGTCGGTGATCCTCGTGATGCTTCTTGGCCAAAGCCGAGTGTTCTACTCGATGGCCCGCGATGGACTGGTGCCCAAGGTCTTTTCGGAACTCCATCCGGTTTTTCATACACCGGCAAAGTCCAACTGGATCTTCTTTGTATTTGTGGCTCTCTTTGCAGCGTTTGTCCCAGATAGCGTCGTTGGAGATATGACCAGCATTGGAACCTTGTTTGCCTTTGCACTCGTGTCCATCGGGATCATCATCATGCGCAAGAGCGATCCAGATGCACCTCGGCCTTTCCGCACGCCTTTAGTGCCGCTGGTACCGATTTTGGCCGTACTTGTCTGTGGTTCGATGATCGCAGGACTAGGATGGGGTAATTGGATGAGATTGGCTGTTTGGCTGGCCATCGGCATGGTGATTTATTTCACCTATGGGGTGAGAAACAGTCGTGTTCAGTTGTCGCGTAGGTAGTACGGTCATGGGATAAGGGAGCGTTGTGGAAGCAGAACAAGCCAGAATCCAGGCGGACTTGCGAGGTATCCTCGATGGCGAGGTCTTCTGCGACCCATTGCACTCCCAGATGTACGCGAGCGATGCGAGTCTGTATCAGATCGCACCGATCGCCGTGGTTCGTCCTCGACATAGCGACGATGTCGCTGGTTGCATTAAGTACGCTGTCGAGAACTCTTTGCCAGTATTTCCTCGCGGTGGTGGAACCGGGCTTGCAGGTCAATCGCTAGGGCCTGGCATCGTCCTGGATTTCTCACGGTTCATGCGCCGAATGCTTGAAGTCGATACCCAGGGCCTGCAGGTCCGGGTACAGCCGGGGATTACCCTAGGGGATCTGAATCGTCAGCTCGCCCAACATCGACTGGTACTTGGGATAGATCCGCCGATGCGGGCCGTAACGACCGTCGGTAGTCTCATTGCGATCGATGCGCTCGGGAGTCACTATCCTCGGTACGGAACTGCCGGTTCGCATGTCCTCAAAGCCCGCGCGGTATTGGACGATGGCGAGCAGGTTCAACTGGCCAAAACATCCTGGCACTATCCCAACACCGGTAGCCAACGGCTCGATCGCATCGCAACGGAATTAGGGCGTTTTTTAACGGAGCATAAGGACACTATCCATTCGCCGCCGTGGAAGGGGATTCCAAGAGGCTGTGGTTATCGGCTCGAATCGGTTTTGGAAGACGACCAAATCGATCTAGCTCGATTGCAGTCCGGAGCAGAAGGAACCTTAACGGTACTGACCGAACTGACTTTGAAAGTCGATCGCATTCCCAATGCCAGAGCCCTTGTATTGCTGTTTTTTGAAAAGCTGGAGCTTGCTGCACGAGCGGCTCTAGAGGCTCGCAAGGACGAGGTGGCTGCCTGTGACCTGATGGACCGTCGGCTCATCGAGATCGCCCGCGAATTGGATCCTGGATACGAAGCGATGTTGCCTCGTGGTGCTGAAGCACTTTTGCTCATCGAACATCAAGGCCAAGAGCTCAGTGAAGTCAAGCAACGGCTCAACGGCTTGGTTCAACGTATTGTTCGAAAAGCACCTTCGACGCAGCAAACTCACATCATCGTCGATGATGCCGAGCGGGATTTCGTCTGGCGATTAAGCCGGCGGATTGTGCCGCAACTTGTCCGGCTCGGAGGTCCTCAAAAACCGATCTCTTTCGTCGATGATCTTTCGATTCAGCCTGAACGCATGCCGGAATTCCTGTTCGAAGTGCAGAACATTCTCAAGTCCGAGCGAGTCACCGCTACGCTTTTTGCTCATGCGGCGCAAGGCAACGTGCAACTCAAACCGTTTCTGGATCCAAACTCCGAGGAGTACCCACAAAAGCTTCAGCGGATCGCGGACAAAATAGTTGAAAAAGTCATCGAATTTCGAGGGGTCATTTCAGGCGAACACGCCGTCGGCTTGAGTCGCAGTAGTTATCTCCGACAACAACTCGGCGAGTTGTATCCGATTTGTCGCCAGATTAAAAATTGGTTTGATCCCCAAGGGATTCTCAATCCCGGTAAGCTCATCACCGACTCTCCGCAGCGGCCGATCGATAACTTGCGAACCAGCCTTTTAGCAAGCGAACCGAGCCAGTCCCAGCAACCCTCGCGTCCGATGCTACCGATCTTGGACTGGTCTGGCGAAAATTCGTTGCAAGCGACATCCAGCCAGTGCAACGGTTGCGGACGCTGCCGTACGAACGCTCCAGGCGAGCGGATGTGCCCTCTTTTTCGCGCGACTCGAAGCGAGGAGGCAAGCCCCAGAGCAAAGGCCAATTTGATCCGAGGCTTAATCACTGGGGAAATACCCGCTGCGCAAAGCGAAAGCGATCAGATGCGAAGTATCGCCGATTTGTGTTTCCATTGCCACCAGTGCCGATTCGAATGCCCCGCCCAAGTCGACATTCCCCGGATGGTCGTCGAGCTAAAAGCGCAGCACACAGCCACCAACGGCCTTCGTATAACCGATCGACTCTTGTCGCGGATCGATCTGCTTACGAGTCTTGCAAGTCGTTTCCCCAGGCTTGCCAACTGGGCTCTTGGCAATCGATCGATGCGTTGGATTTTGGAGAAATCCACAGGCATCGCGATGGGTAGGCGTTTGCCTCAGATCGCAAAACAATCGTTCATGAAATGGGCTACCAAACAGAAACTCAATCGAATGAGTCGGGCTGGTGGCCGCAAGGTTCTGTATTTGGTAGATCAGTATGCCAATTGGCATAACCCATGGGTTGGCAGAGCTCTGGTCGAGGTGATGAAACATCAGCGAGTGGATGTCTACGTACCAACCTGGCAGACCGTCACCTGGATGACGAAAATCACCTTGGGGGATGTCCAACGAGTTGGAAGAATGATCGCTCCCCAGCTTCGAAGGCTCGCAGATGCGGTGCGTCAAGGCTACACGATCGTTGCTACAGAGCCGACGGCGGCGCTTTGTTTGCAGCATGAGTATCCGAACTTGTTTCCCAGCGACGATGCAAGCTTGGTCGCAAGCAACACTCAAGAGGCAGGTAGCTATCTATGGGACATGCACAATCGCAATGAACTCGAACTCGATTTCAAACCTTTAAGCATGTCGATCATTTACCATACTCCTTGTCACCTCAGAGCATTGGATCCAAACTACAACGGCATTAAACTTTTGGAGCTTATCCCAGGATTGAATGTAGTGCATGCCGAGGCGGGTTGTTCGGGCATGGCCGGAGTGTACGGGCTCAAGCGAGACAATTATCGCACGAGTCTGAGGGTCGGCTGGGGGCTTATCAGCACGATGCAAAAGACCCAGGCTCAAATCGGCAGCACTGAATGTGCTTCTTGCAAATTGCAGATGGAACAAGGTGTCGATAAACCGACGATTCCACCGATTGCGTTGATGGCCTATGCATACGGTAGGCTACCAGAGGTCAAGACGTGGATTCAGGCTCGGCACGATAGCCTTGTGGTGCCTTGATCGTATTCGTATCCCGAACGAAGCTGATCTGTGGCGCCTAAACTCTTTTCCAGCACGAGCACGAGTTGGCTTTTTACTGAGCACGACACAACAGCCTGGCCCAAAACAAATCGTTATAGCCACTCGATTACCTGATGAACCAGTTTTTATGTATACTGCACGTTCAATGAAAACGAACTGTATAATTTTTCTCTCCCATGCGCGCTAGGTGTCATCATTTCCAACCCAAAGCCCTATTCGCCCTCGGATCGAAACCTTGAAACCAAGGACAACTTGCCTTGGTGGAAAGGCTTAACTGCCTACCACTGGTTCGTCTTTGCCATGGCCTCGATGGCTTGGGTCTTTGACTGCTTGGATCAACAAGTCTTTATCCTCGCGCGGGGCGAGGCGCTCAAAGCACTTCTTCCTCCGGGCACCGATGGCCCGGTGATCAATCAGTACGGTGGGTATGCAACCTCGATCTTCATGATCGGTTGGGCAACCGGAGGGCTGATCTTTGGTGCTGTTGGCGACCGGATCGGTCGCGCAAAAACTTTAGCGATCACTGTTTTGATGTACTCGCTGTGTACAGGACTAAGCGCTTTTTCGACGGGCTGGGTCGATTTCTTCATCTACCGATTCATCACAGGCATGGGAGTTGGCGGTGTTTTTGGATTGGCCGTTGCCTTGGTGGCCGATAGCCTTCCGGAACGCTCGAGAACACCTGCTCTGGGATTGCTACAAGCCCTATCGGCCTTTGGCAACATCACCGCAGGACTTATGAGCATCGCGATTGGACAACTAGGCAAGGCCGGAACGATTGACCCTAAATACGGCTGGAAGATCATGTTTGTCCTCGGTGCACTGCCAGCCTTCCTATGCTTCTTTATCCAATGGCGGCTCAAGGAACCCGAAAAGTGGGTCAAGGCTCGAGAAGAAGGACGCTTAAGTGGCGTGAAGTTCGGTTCCTACATGGACTTGTTGGGAGATCCTCGCTGGAGAAAGTCGGCCTTTGGCGGTTTGCTCCTGTGCATCGCGGGCGTTGTCGGAGTATGGGGGATCGGATTTTTCGCTCCGGAACTCGTCAACGGTGTGATCGAGTTGCAAATGAAGCAAGAGAATCCCAGCATCACCGCAGACGAGATCAAAGCGCAGCAATCGACTTTCCGTGGCATCAACGGCATCATTCAAAACACCGGCGCTTTCTTTGGCATGCTGGCCTTCACATTCTTGTGCCAAAAGATCGGCCGCAAAACAGCCTTCGTCATCGGATACTTTGCTGCCATGGCTGCAACGATCCTCTTCTTTCGAACCTTCAACGGGTTCTCAACGATCTGGCTAAGCGGTGTGATGGGCTTTTGCCAACTAGCCCTATTCGCAGGCTTTGCAGTCTACTTGCCGGAACTCTTCCCAACACGACTTCGTAGCACCGGAACGAGCTTCTGCTACAACGTTGGCCGCTACATCGCTGCCACTGGACCAATCACCTTGGGCGAATTGCAAAAACGATTGGCACCTGCAGGTTCAACCCCGGAGGTTAAACTCCAAGCTTTCCGCGATGCATGCACCTACATGAGTCTGTTCTTCCTCGTCGGACTCATCGCATTGCTATTTCTGCCCGAGACCAAAGACAAATCGTTGCCGGAATAATCAAGCCATTAGTTCATCACGAGCCAACCCGGTAGGGTGGCTTGGAGGATCTCCAGTTCGGGTTTGTACTCTGGGGTACCAAGAGCTTCCCTCAATCGGGCTTGGACAGGCTCGATCACCTCTTTGGGTAAGCCTTGGAACTCCGGCGTGTAGATCAAATAGGAGAGTCGATATCGAAAGAGTCGTGACTGCAAGTCGAGTTGCCGAAGGGATCGACCGTCGGAATCGGCAGGACCTGTGCTTGAAAAGCTCTTTTCGAATCCGCTTGTGCCATGGACTTGGTCTCTAAGAGTCGGTTCGTCTCGCATGAGCAAAGCATCGGCAAGTGCCCTGGCCGCTGTCTCGATCCGCCTTTGAGTGCTCTCGGTACGGAACTCCGAAGGTCGATCAAGAGCCTTATTCATCGACTCGTCCATCGCAATCGATTGACGGGTCTCATAACTGGCTTTGGTGATCAGATTGTGAACACGGATTTGATGTTCTAAGACCATCAGCGCGACAAGGTCGCTGTGAGGCGTAAGGTGCAAACCGGGTCGGACTCTGGCAGGCAACTGCGAAAGGTTCGCCCCCGTTTCTACATCGACCTTCTGAGGATCATTGCGATCCAAGGCAAAAAGGTTGCCCAAGTGCCGCATCTGGCCATGCGTGCCGGTAACATACCAGCCTCCCCACCGGGTTTCGAACAGACTCCGATAGTCGGTGGTGTAGCTGCTGCTACCGGTTCGAGGACGTCCTGTTGAATCTGGATAAATCGATCGCACCAAGTACCCTGGCACATTTTCGGTCCGGGTCGTTGCATGGCAACTGAGGCACTGACCGCGATCTCGCACAAGCTCCACCTGTTTTTTCGTCTCCTCAATGCTCGATGGCTCTCCTTGGGTAGGCTTCGAACCGACTTCGAGAGTGTAGAAGACAGCACCAAGAACAGGATCGTTGGCGGCCAATTCGAGAATCGAGCTTCCCGGTACATACCCCACATACACCGAGTCGTTGAAATACAAAGCTCGAGGGTTCGTCGGGGAGATTTTGTGGATCTGCAAGCTGGTCTTCGAAAAAACCAAAACTTGAGATTCCGCTGGAATCTTCAGCTCTTTGAGCAAACTTGGCAGCACGCCATATTTTTCGTCATGTTCGAGAACGACTTCGCCAGACGCTAATTTTCGCTCGAGCACTGCAACCGGGTCGCTCGGTTTGCTCT
>Ga0315904_10003123_pt1 | contig 24826 bp, 21 predicted proteins | sample LakEriMetagenome_6_FD_203529 | JGI IMG/M metagenome (GOLD analysis project Ga0315904, IMG submission 203529) | Freshwater fungal communities from buoy surface, Lake Erie, Ohio, United States - Buoy 12 MA120 | ecosystem: Environmental > Aquatic > Freshwater > Lake | place: USA: Lake Erie, Ohio... | reverse complement strand
CAACGACTCCCGGAGGGCTTGGCGATCAAAAAGGTAGGTGCTCATGTTGACTTCGCGAATCGCAAGCTCGTCGGCAGACGCATCCTTCTGTTCTACAATATTCTTGAAATTTCCCGCCGCCGTCCGAACGATGCGTCCCAAACCGGCCGGATTGTCTTTGAGGAGCGTTCCCAAAAGGCATGCGTAATTGCTCTTGGAGTAAGCCCGGACCAAATCGGAGATCGAGTCCGACTGAAGCAGCGGGGAGTCCCCCGCCACGATCAAAACCGGTCCCGAACCGATTTGCAGCGATTCTTGGCATACTTGAACCGCATGACCGGTCCCGAGTTGCTGTTCCTGGAGGACAAATTCGACACCGCGACGGTCCCGGAGCGATTCTTGGACCAAGTCGGCACGGTAACCCACCACGGCGATCACTCGCTCGACCCCCGCACGCTCCAGGGCGTCCAGAACCCAGTGAATCATGGATCGGCCCAAGACCGGAACGAGAACCTTGGGAAGTTCGCTTTTCATGCGAGTCCCCTTGCCAGCGGCCAATACGATAGCAGTCAGCGAGGCCATAACATTCCATCAAGCCGAGGGGAGGGCGAAATCAGTCTTTCTTAGCCAAGTTCTATCTTGCCAGAAGTTGACCCGATCGAACAGTCTGGTTCCAGAGTAAAACTTGACGAGAATATCAGGTTCGGATACCCTCTTGGCTCGAAATTTTGCACCCCACGAGTCGGAAAGCAAGTGATTATGGGAATTGAACGGGCCCGCGAACTGCGTCGCAAACGGCATCGAAAAGTAAAGCTCTCCACGCTCAAGCGTCGGGCGGAGAAGGCGAGCAAGTCGGAGAAGGCGGTCATCGCCCAAAAGGTGCGACGCCTGAGTCCCGGTGCGGAACAATTGCTCGCCGCCTGGAAACTTGCGTAACCTCGCTACGAGCTTTCCTGCCGTCCCCGCGATCCCAAATCAAGGGACGAGGGATAGCGTTTTTCGAAAATCGGTAGTGGGGATTACTGGGGAGGCGAGATCGTGAGTGCAACAGGCAACCCATACGGTGAACCCTCATACGTGCCGAAGGATATGGCGTATGCGCCCGCGGATTTAGCGACGAACCGCAAGCTGAGAACGGCCACCAAAACGTTCGCGATTGTTTTGTTGGTTCTCGGCGCACTGAGCGTCTTCAACTCGATCATTGCACCGATCTTTGCCTTGATAGGTAAGGCGATGCTCGAGGCAACCGCCGATGCGTCCAACCAGAATGCCGATCTGAAGCGAGTCGCTGCCGATCTGGACAACGTGTTCAGTCCCTTCGTTCTTTCCAGTCTGGCTGCTTCTTTCCTCGTCGGGCTTGGCATGGTGATCGGCGGTATCGGCACGCTCCTTCGCAAACGGTGGGCTGCGCAGTTGCTTCGCTGGTGCGCTGGGCTCATGGTCATCCTGACGTTGGCTCAATCGGCGTTTCAGATCTACACGCTGGTGGCCAACAAAGATGCCATGGTGCAGAACCTTGAGGAGCAAATGAGTCGGGGCGGACAGAATGTGCCGGAAGGCATGCAAGGCATGGTCCAAGGGATGGTGATTGCCCAGATATTTTTTGCGGCGGTTTTCGCTTTGATCTTTGCTGCGGTTTACTTATGGGCGTTTCTGCATTTCAGCAGCCCATCGACGCAGGAGCAGTTTGAGACCGGCTCGAGTCCGGCCGGCAGTTACGCATGACCGCCCTCTCGCCTCGCACCGCCGTCTACACGGGATCGTTTGATCCCATCACGCTCGGTCACTTGGATATCATAGAGCGCTCCGCCCTCTTGTACGATCATCTGGTGATTGGGATTGGCGTGAACACCGAGAAAAGCCCCCTTTTCAGCATCGAGGAACGGATTCGCCTAGTGCGAGAAGTCTCGCGACGTTGGAAACACGTCGACGTACAAGCGTTCGATGGATTGGCTGTCGACTTTGTGCGGAAATTGGGCGCCAAAGTCATGGTGCGCGGCGTCCGTCCCCTGACCGATATCGCCGGGGAGTTCACGATGATGATGGCCAACCGCCAACTGGATCCGGATATCGAAACGGTTTTTCTAATGGCGGACGAAGAGCATGCGCACGTATCGAGCAGTTTGATCAAGCAGATTGCAGCGGTTGGCCATGGCCGTGCGCTCGAGCGATTCGTTCCCGCGGAAGTCATCGCGCCTTTGCTGGAGCGAGTTCGAGCTCAGCCCGGGGCGTAAGCGTTTCCATGGCTGACCATCGACCCGTCGGCACCATCCGAGCGCATGATCCACTCGCGAGCTTGATGTTGGTGCGAGGCCAAGGGGATTGGGTTTGGGATGCGGAGGGGCGGCGATACCTGGATTTCATCGGCGGTTATTCTTCGTGCATCGTCGGGCACAGCCACCCTCGGCTCATCGAGGCCGCCTGCGACCAACTCCAGCGGATCACTTTCGCCCACTCGGCCAACAGTCCCGAGCGAAAGGAACTCGAGAAGAAGCTCAGTCGTTTTTTTTCCGTTTCGGATGAGCCTAGCAAGGTTTGGCTGACGACTGGGGGAGCCCGTGCGGTGGAATTGGCGTGGAAGATCGCATCGGCTCATCGACCGGGCTCGGTCTTGCGGTTTGACCGCGCTTACCATGGCCGATCGCTGGCAACTGCGTGCATCAGCGATACTCCCCGCTCGACCACGATCGTTTTTGGTTCGGATTTGGACCGGACCATTCCCTTTCCGGTTTCCGTGTCGCGAACCGGGGAAGACATCGATGCGCAATGCGAAGCCTCCCTGGAACGGGCAAGCGATCTGATCGGACGGCATCACCGAAATCTATCCATGCTCCTGATGGAGCCAGCCATCGGTTCGAGAGGCTACTATTTTGCACCGCCTTGGTTCTGCAAGCGGCTTGCGGATCTCGCCCATTCTTATGGCCTGCTCGTCGTCAGTGATGAGATCCAGATGGGACTTGGACGTCTGGGCGCCTGGTCAGTCGCGTGCGCGGACGGATGGAAGCCCGATTTGGTAATCCTCGGAAAGGGGCTCGGGGCAGGCATCGTCTCGATGGGAGTCGTCGTTGGGGGTGCGCCCTTACTGGATTCCCTTCCTGAGGGGATCGAATCGGAGACCTACGCGGCCATGCCCTTGGCCTGCCGGATTGGACTTGAGGTTCTGGATATCCTCGATCAGGAGGGTTGGGTTCGATCGGCCGACGAGCGGGGGGAGCAATGGCGGAAGGATCTTCGAGCCTTTTTGCCCGATTCGATTGCGATGGGAGGTCGAGGCATGGCCACGGTCCTACAATTCAACGACCGCGATGGCGAGGGGCAGAAGACTGCCCGAGAGTGGGTTGTCGACTCATCTCGCTCGGGACTCCTGCTACACTTGACAGGAGCCAACCGGGACCGGCTGGCCATCATTCCTCCCCTGAATGTATCCCGCCAGGCCATGGCGGAGTCGTTGGACATCCTAGCGCGAAAGGCTTCTTCATGTTGATCGGCGAGCCGATGCCCAGCCAGTACGATTGGAGATTCCGGTTCCTGGGGTTTCCGATCCGAGTCACGTGGCTTTTCTGGTTGGTGACCGCTGCACTGGGGTACAACATCGCGATGGCGATGGACGAGAGTTACCAGATTCCCGGAGTCTACAACCCGGGGTTCGCCGCGCTGCTGTGTGTCTGGATTGCAGCCACCCTCGTGTCGATTCTCGTCCATGAATTGGGGCACGCACTGGCATTTCGATGGTTCGGAATCGATTCGCAAATCGTCCTCTATCACATGGGTGGGTTGGCGATCCCCACCGCGGGTTATCTCTACCAACGAGGGGGGATCCGCCGGCGCTTGACCCATGGCAACCAAATCTTGGTCTCTGCCGCAGGTCCACTGCTGCAACTGGCCACCGGAGTCGCCGTCGCCGCAGGCGCGACCGCCCTCGGGATCCAGGCCCCGTTCGCGAGATATTTCCTCGAAGCCGTCGGCTGGGAAATCGATTTTTCGAAAACGTTTTTCGGAGGCATGGCGAACAATGCACTGATCGACGCGGCGGTCCAGTTTTACGTTTTGATCAGTGTCGTGTGGCCTGTTTTCAATCTGCTTCCGGTCTATCCGCTCGATGGAGGCCACATCGTCCAGCACACCATCGCGCTTGTTCGTCGCACCGACGGTCTCTACGAAGCCAACGTCATCGGGACGGGAGTCGGTTTCTTGGCCGCATGGTGGTTCTTTCAGTCAGGGCAAGTCATCAACGCCATGTTGTTCGCCTCGCTCGCCATGAGCAACTTGCAGTCGCTTCAGCAGCAGCAAGGACCTCGAATCTGGTGATCCGGCAAAAAAAATCAAAAAAATTTTTGCGATGCAACACGCTCTGATTTGTGTCGCATCACGACCGTTGGAAGTACCTGCACCAACGCGCTGAGACGCGCTTTGCAAACGAAATTTTTCGCTCGAAGATCGATGGTCGCGCATCGCTTTGCGCATGGCGGTTCACCATGGAAACCATCGAGTGATTCATTCGTTGCGCACGAGCATCGAGACGGAATTTTTCTTCTAATGGAGAAGCGTTTGCCATGGAATTTCATTGAGAAAAATAACGATCACGGTTCCTGTTGCCGCGATGAATCGAAACCATAAAGCCGATTGCATGAACGCTGCGCACCAACCTCACGCAGTCACCGAGTGCGCTTGAAACAACGCGAAGCGATCGCATTCGAACCCTCCGTCGGATTCCATGGAGAGATACTCGTCGCGCGCTGCGCGATGGCCTCGCGATCGCTCCCCGAAACGAGTTCCTGCTGTGGAAAATTCGTTTCATGTTTGTGGAAAAATTGTCGAAAAGATGTTGCATTACGTTGCGAGTTTTATAAGCTACTCGCAACTAAGGTGGTCCTTAGCTCAATCAGTCGATCATGTCACGGAGTGACAGGTCAAGAAGCCAGATCGACTGTTTTGTTGCGACGGACGTTTTGTATCGGTTGTCGAGTCCAGGTCTCTCGTCTGCTGCTTCAGACAAGAGCTCCCTGCGGCAACCAAGTTTTTTGGTTTTTTTGGAGGATGTATCCGTGGCCAAGAAGAAAGCTGGAGCAACCAAGAAGAAGGTAGCCAAGAAGAAGGCTGCTAAGAAGGCAGCGCCGAAGAAGGCTGCTACCAAGAAGAAGGTAGCCAAGAAGAAGGCTGCCAAGACCGCGACAAAGACTCCTTCGTAAGTCGTTGCTGTCGTCGAATGATTTCACAGCGATGTGAAGTCTCTGTCTGTCAACCAATCAAACCGCCAAGTGGCATTACGCGACTTGGCGGTTTTTTTTTGCTACCATTCCGAGATGGGACCCAGCCGGACTAAGATAGAGGTCTCGCTGCGACGTCGGAGAATCGATTGTGAGGGAGAATCACTGAATGAAGATTGGGGTAGCCAAAGAATCGTTTCCTGGAGAACGACGCGTTGCCATTACACCTGCTAGCATTCCAAACATCAAGAAGCTCGGGCTCCAAGTTGTCGTTCAGTCAGGGGCCGGCCTGAATGCTGGCTACGAGGACGCTAGCTATCTGGACAAAGGAGCGCAAATCGTTCCATCGCGTCGCGAGGTCTTTGATTGCGAGATGGTGGTCCAAGTCCGAGCGGCCGGGGAGAACCCCCAATTGGGCGCGGAAGATCTGCCGTTGATCAAGCAAGGTCAAGTGATCATTGCTTCGTGCGACGCGCTCTCGAGTTTGTCCCAAATCGAGCCGATCGCCAAAGCCGGTGCGACGCTGTTCGCGCTGGAACTCATTCCGCGCATCACACGTGCCCAAAGCATGGACATCCTTTCATCGCAAGCGACCATCGCAGGCTATCGTGCTGTTCTCATGGGAGCGATGGAGCTGCACAAGATCTTTCCGATGATGATGACCGCTGCGGGTACCCTCTCCGCCGCCAAAGTCTTTGTTCTTGGTGCCGGGGTGGCAGGGTTGCAAGCGATCGCCACTGCAAAGAAGCTGGGGGCGATTGTCTATGCGTACGATCTGCGACCAGCATGCCGCGAGCAGGTGGAGAGTCTCGGCGGGAAATTTGTCGTGCTCGACATCGACTCTGGAAGCTCGGAAGACAAGGGAGGCTATGCCAAGGCGATGGATGAAGCTTTCTACCATCGTCAGCGCGAGGAGTTGGCGAAAACGGTCGCCCAGTGCGATGTCGTGATTACGACGGCAGCGATTCCGGGCAAGCGATCTCCGCTTCTGGTCACTTCCCACGCGGTTCGATCGATGCAACCCGGTTCGGTGATTGTTGACTTGGCTGCGCAGCGCGGCGGAAATTGCGAGCTGACGCAGGCTGACCAGCGTGTTGTCGACTCTGGGGTCGTGATTCTCGGGCCGACCAATATCGTGTCGGACGCGGCTTATCACGCCAGCTTGATGTTCAGCAACAATGTCACCAAGTTCCTCCAGAATCTGATCGCGGAAGGGAAGCCAAACATTCGCATGGAGGACGAAATCATCCGCGATACGTTGGTGACGCACCACGGAAACGTGGTCCATCCGAAATTGGTGCTAGCGAGTTAACCCAGTTTGTCCCGCCAGACATGGCGAATCGTGTCATCCAGGGAATACTCGGGTCGGTAGCCGATCGTGTCGCGGATTCGCGTCAGATCGGGTACTCTCCGGCGCACATCTTCGAAGTCATGGTCGTATGCTTCGGCGTAGGACTGAAATTCCAGCGAAGCATTGGGGTTGACGATTTCGACCACCCGCTGGGCTAGCTGATAGATGGAAATGGGCTGATCGGATCCGACGTTGTAAATGCGGCCGAAAGCTGATTCTGTTCGCATCAGCGTGGTGACGGCACGAATCACATCCAATACGTGGGCGAAACACCTCTCCTGCTTGCCATCGTCGTGCACGATGAGGGGGCTGCCTGCCATGGCTGCCGATACAAAACGAGGCAAGACCATTCCATACGCGCCTGATTGCCTCGGCCCTACGACGTTAAAGAAGCGACCGATCACTACCTTCATGCCGTGCTCCCTCACGCAGGCCAGGGCCAGAAATTCATCGATGGCTTTGCTCGCTCCGTAGCTCCATCGGGGTTTCGTGGTTGCCCCGAAGACCAGATCATCTCCCTCGCTCCAGACCGATTTCGGATTCTTGCCATAGACCTCGCTGGTGCTGGCCAGGAATAAAGGAATCGAGTTTCCGGCCAGATGCTGTTGCCTCAATTCGTCGAGCAGCAATTGTGTTGGAAAGATATTGCGGTGGATGGTCTGTGTCGGCTGTTTCGCAATCAAGGCGACTCCGACCGCTGCCGCCAGGTGGTACACAGCTTGGATTCCTTGGCAAGCTCGTCGAACGACTGCGGCATCCCCGAGATCGGCTAAGAGGATTTCCAGGCGAGGATGGGTGGCGACGCGTGAGAGATTGTCGCGCGAGCCTGTGCTCAGGTCGTCGACGACCACGACATGATGACCCTCAGCGAGGAGTTTTTCGGTCAAGTGGGAGCCGATAAACCCACTGCCACCGGTGACTAAGATGCGCATGCCATGCCGAGAGTGGAAGGAGAAAAGGGGAAAACCGTTGCACACATTCTAGTCCGCGGTTGGCGGAACACGAATGGGATCGTCGCACCGACCCTCAGGGAGGTTCGGAAAGACGCGAAATGGTAATTTGCAGCGAGTTTAACGCCCCGACGCAGACGTTGTTCTCAGCTACACCGATTCGGCTCATGAGGATTTGCCAAGCTTTCCGATTCGCACCTAGTAAGGTAAATTGGCAGAACGTTTCTACGACTTGGTGTTGTATTCTTGAAGGCAGCAAATCGCATGGGATTCCATCGACTCGGTAAACTGAGACGGCTAGGCAGACTGGCGTGGATTGGAGTGGCTCTCGGGACGCAGTTGCCTCCAGCTTGGGCGCAGGAATCTCCTTCGCCGCCGTCCAAACTCCGGGACCCATCCCGCAAAATGACGGAGCAGGAGCGTCGGGCGGAGCGAGTTCGAGAAATGTTCGCGGATGCCGCCAATGCGCAGAACAACGGCGCTTATGAACTTGCGATCGAGCAATGGAACAAGATGATCGCGGACTTTCCGGATCACCCTTTGTCCGCCAGTGCTCGGCACTTCCTCGGTGTTTGCTATCAGGAGAAAGAACCACCGGAGTACGGAAAGGCCATCGATGCCTTTCGCTTGGCGCTGAAGGATCCCACGCTGAAGGAACGCGAGGAGGCGTTGATCCATCTCGGTTGGGCCTTGTTTCAAACAGGAGTGGCACAGGAACCCGCAGACGCCGAGTTGCTCGGAGAATGCGTCAAGGTTTTTTCGGCCTTCCTCGAGAAGTACTCCGACAGTCCTTCGGCTGACAAAGCGTTGTTCTATGCGGGCGAGGCTGAGGCGCGGCTCGGCAAAAGCGAACGCGCGATCAGCTTCTACAACCAATTGATTCAAAACCGAAACATGGCGCAGTCGACGCTTCGCCCCGATGCCATGTTCTCGCTCGGACTGTCCTACGAAGAAGCTGCACAGCGCAAGCTCGCAATCGAGAACTACGAAAGTTTTCTCGCAGCCTACTCGAATCACAGCCTGGCAACCAATGCGATGGTACGACTCGCGGAACTTGCGCTGCAAACCGACCAGATCGAAAAAGCGGTCGCACGGTTTAGGTCGGTGGTGGAACGCCCCGATCTTCAGCAGATGGCGATCGCGGATTATGTGCTCTATCGCTATGCATTTGCTCTCGCAAAGTCAGGACAGTTTTCCGAATCTTCGGACGTCTACCAACAACTCGCGGAACGCTTTCCCAGTTCTCCCTACGCAGCAAAGGCTGGTTTGGCGATCGGTCAAACTTTGATGCGCGACAAGAAATACGACGAAGCTTCGCGGGCGTTGAATCGCTTGCTCGTCGCGAAAGACGATCAAGCGGTCGAAGCATCGCACTGGCTTTGCCAAATCGCGATGCTGCAAAATCGAGCTAAGGACGCGATCCCGATCGCCCGAGAGGCTTTGCAGTGGGCGTCGAAATGGGATCCAAAAGCGATGGCACCGTCCACGCTAGCCATGGTGACGTCACTCCGGATGGATCTCGCAGACGGTTTGTTTGCAACCACCGAGGGGAAGGCCGAAGCCCGCAAACTGTATGAGCAAATCGCCGTCGAAGCACCGGATTCTCCGGTTGGACCGCGCGCGACATACAATGCCGCCTTCGCAGCCTTGCAAGCCGGCGATCATGCCGAAGCTCAGCGATGGAGCGAGGCGTTCGCCAAACGTTTCCCGAACGATGAACTCGCTCCGGATGTCGCCTACGTTCGGGCCGAGTCCCTGTTGCAGCTTTCGCAGTTCGAGTCCTCGGCGACCGCATTCGAACAACTCGTTCGCTCGGCTGGGAAGCATCCCTCGCTGACGAGTTGGGAACTGCGAGCGACGACGGCAAAATACTTGGCAGGCGATTTCGACGCTGCAGCAGCCTCGGCGACGGCAATCCTCAATCGATCGCTCGAGCCAGCGCTCGCCGCCGAAGCGTGGTATCTCAAAGGCGCATCGCTACTGAAGCAGAAAAAGATGCAGGATGCGGTCCAGGCTTTCGAGAGCTCGTTGAAGGCCAATTCGACCTGGGCTCAAGCCGACGAAACGCTGCTCCTTCTCTCCCAAGCATACGATGCATTGCAGGAGAAAACCCAAACGCGCAACGCATTGGAACGACTCTTGAAGGAGTATCCAAAGTCCCGATTTCGTCAGCAAGCAGCCTTCCGGCTTGGGCAGCTATCCGCGGCCGCACAGGATTTCTCTGCTGCCTTGGACTGGTATGACCAGGTATTGACTCAAAATGTCGATCCGGCACTCGCGGATTTTGTACGCTTTGACAAGTCGCTGGTGCTGATCCAAACCGATCGATTCGCCGAAGCCCTTGGAATTCTCGATCAGGTCACCAGTTCCACCAAGAATGCAACGCTTGCGACAGAATGCGAGATCGCTCGCGCGATTTGCTTGCGGCGCACCAACCGCGCATCGGACGCGCTCCTGGGACTCGAGAAACTGTCGACCATGGAGTTGGCCCCCTCCACCAAAGCAAAGGTGCTCTACGAGTTGGGGTTGGCTTACAGCGACCGGAAAGAGTACGACCAAGCAATTCGGAGCATGACCGAACTTTGCGATCAGTTTCCTGATTATCCGCTGTTGGAACGAGCGTTGTTCGAACTCGCCTGGTCGTACAAGTCCAAGGGAGATGTCGCAACCGCGAAACAGTGGTTCCAGAAGGTAGCAGATCAGTTTCCCAACAGCCCCCTCGCGGCTGAGTCGTACTTCCATGTCGGGCAAACCGAATTCGAAAATGCACAGTTCGAATCCGCGGTGAAAGCCTACTCGGTGGCCGCAACGAAAACCGCAAGCCCCGAGATTCTGGAAAAATCGCTCTACAAACTCGGTTTGTCCTTGTTTCAGCAGAAGGATTACACCGGTGCCGCCCAGCAATTCACCAAGCAATTGAAGACATTCCCCGAGGGATCTCTGAGTATCGATGCGAGGTTGATGGTCGCCGAATGCTCGTTCAAACTCGAGCAATTCTCCGCCGCCTGGCCGCAATACGAACAAGCCCGCAAGGCCTTGGAAAACCATCCGGATGCGGCGAGCATCAACGACCAAGTCAAAGCCCTTATCTATCTGCATGGCGCCCAGACAGCCCGCGAATTGAAACGATGGAGCGATGTCGATGCCTGGACCGGCCGCCTACAGGATGCATTGCCCGAGTCCACATTCAAAATGGTCGCGATCTATGAACGAGCGTTCGCGCTACAGAACCTGAAGCGGGCCGACGAAGCGATTCGGCTCTATGAAATGGTCGCCGAGAACGAAAGAAATGCTTTGGGTGCCCGAGCTCGTTTCATGATCGGCGAGGCTTATTTCGCGGATCGAAATTTTGCGAAAGCAGTCACTGAGTTCCAGAAAACCATGTACGGCTTCGGAGGAACCCAGGCCGCTGAGGATACCAAGAATTGGCAAGCTCGTTCCGCATTTGAGGCCGGCCGATGCAGCGAAATCTTCGTCACGGATCTGAAAGGTGAGCGACGAAAAAAAGCAATCGACAACGCCGTCAAATTCTATGAGTACATTCTCGATAATCATGCCAGCCACGAGACGGCAGCACAGGCAAAGCAACGGATCGCCGAGTTGAAGAAGTAGAGCGGGCTCACTTCGAACCAACCCCAGGGTACTTTACTCGGATCGTATAGACCGAGTCCATGGCGGTGATGAAGAGCGTCCGCCGATCCTCGCCTCCCAGGCAAACATTCGCGGTCCACGACTCGGGAACGCGAATCGTCTGGATGGGCTCTCCTCGCGCGTTGTAGACGTACACCCCGTCGGAGCCTGTCAGGAAAACATTGCCCGCCTTGTCCAACGTCATACCGTCCGAGCCCCGGCGGCAGAAGACCTCGCGATCGAGCAGACTGCCATCGCTGCCGATTTGGTACTTGTAGGTTTTTCCGTCGCCGATGTCCGCAACAAAAATAATCCGTTTGCTCGAATCCCCGACGATACCGTTGGGCTTCACCAAAGCATCGTCGACGCAAACGATATTGGAGCCATCCCGATCCGCTTTGTAGATCGACTGTTTTGCGAGTTCTGGTTTCTGGTGCGTCCACCAAGGGCGCTGATAGTAGGGGTCGGTGAAGTAGATCGTGCCATTGGAATCGAGCCAGACGTCGTTCGGCCCGTTGAGGCGTTTCCCTTCGAATCCCTCAAGCAAAATGCGGTGCGATCCATCCGAACCGATCTCCCACATTTGATTGGATTCATCGGCGCAGGCGATCAATTTCCCATCGAGGGCAAAGTACAAGCCATTGCTGCGCCCGGCAGGGCTCAGAAAATCGACCACCGTGCCATCGGTCTTCCAAAGCGAGATTCGATTGCTCGGTTGATCGGTAAAATAAACGTTTCCCCCGGTGTCGGCCGTCGGCCCCTCGGTAAACTTAAATTGATCAGATACCAGTTGCACCGATGCATCCTGGGTCTCAGTGACCCACGACGCCGCATCGTCCTGCGCGTTGGCAGGGAGGCGGAGCCAAGCACTGGCAAGCAAAACTGGAAACGTAAACCATTTCTTCCAACCACGAAAACCGACTCGCATGAGACTGACCTCTCGATTGACCTCGCGTTCATTTCTGTTTCGCACTCGATTGTACTTCTTTTTGAAGCCCCTCAATCGCTCCTGGCACAGTCTCGGGATCGTTCTCCCGGTTGGATTGCTTCTTGCCATGACTGGTGTTGTATCCGCCGACTGGCCGGAGTTTCGGGGGCCGAATCAGAATGGAACGGTTGCTGCTGCCAAGGCACCGACCCAATGGAGCGAAGAAAAAAATGTGGTTTGGTACACTCCGACGCGAGGACTCGGTTGGTCGTCTCCGGTGATTGTTGCGGATCGCATCTACATTACCTCGGCCCGAGTCGCGGAAACCGGAGACGCGGAACTCGATGGTCCCCAAACCCTTCACCTCGAATGCTACGACGTGAAAACCGGGAAACCGGTATTTGATCGCGTGCTGATGGAACAAGCGGGCGATGCGCCGAAGATCCATAAGAAAAACTCGCACGCCAGTCCCACCGTCTTGGCTCAAGACGGGCGATTGTTCGTCCATTTTGGTCATCAGGGTACCGCGTGTACCGATCTCGAGGGGAAGATACTTTGGCGAAACCAAGACCATGCATATGCTCCAGTTCATGGCAACGGCGGATCACCGATTGTGGTCGACGATAAGATCGTCCTGACCTGTGACGGAGGAGAAGAGGCCTATACGTTGGCTCTCGATTCGGCGACGGGCAAGGAGGTTTGGAGAACACCACGCGGTATCACGACCGACCGCTCCTTCTCTTTTTGCACTCCGCAGTGGATTCAAGTCGAGGGCAAGTCGCAAATCATCTCGCCAGGCTCCGACATTGTGCAGGCTCTCGACCCCTCGTCCGGGCAAGTTCTCTGGTCGGTTTCCTACGAAGGGTTTTCCGTGGTCCCGCGACCGATCTATCATCGCGGGTTGGTCTTCGTATGTACGGGTTATATGGCCCCCAAGCTCTTGGCGATCGATCCAACGGGGCAGGGGGATGTGACGGAAACGCACGTGCGATGGACCTACGGCACGGGGGTCCCGAACACGCCGTCGATTGTTCCCGTGGGGGACCAAATCGTCATGGTCAGCGATGGCGGGGTCGCCAGCGGAGTCGATGTGGCAACCGGCAAGAAAGTTTGGCAGAAGCGTCTCGGAGGGAATTACTCCGCGTCCCCGATCGCGGTGGGGAATCGGGTCTATTTCCAAAGTGAACTGGGGGAAGCGATCGTGATGGAGATCGGTACGGAACCCAAGGAGCTCTCGCGTGCGACCCTCCCCGGTCGGATCTTCGCTTCCTATGCGTGGCTCGATGGCGACTGGATTATTCGTTCGGAAAATGGCCTGTATCGAATCGGCGAACGTTGATGCAGATTCCACCGATCCCCACCAGCCGTTGGTTCCTCTACGTCTCGTCCGGCTTGCTCGTCTTTTTGTGTCTGGCGGTTCTGCTCGCGGGATTGATTCTCTTCGTGCAATCCGCTCAACCGAGAGTTGGGCAAATCGCCGGCAGTTCGATGGAACCGACGCTTCAAGGCCCTCGCCTGCTCGTAAATTGCGAGGCTTGCCAGGCCAAGAACTTGTTCGCACGCGACGCCTGGGATCCCAATCGTCCCGCGAAATGCCCTTGCTGCGGCGCGTCGATCCTCGTCGAGGACGAGCCGATGGTTCAAGCTGGGGAGAACATCCAGTACTTGCCGACCCCATGGCTGCAGCGAATGTCCGGTTCCAGCAAAGAACAAGCGATTCGTCGAGGCGATATTGTCGTATTTGAGCGGGAGGCCGGTCTTCTGAAGGAATTGAAAAGGGTCGTTGGTCTTCCTTCCGAAGAAGTTACCCTTCGAGATGGCGACCTTTGGATCAATGGGATTCGGTATGAGAAAACGCTGCGCGAAACACTAGCGCAAGCGGTTCTCGTCGCCGACTGGGATCCAAATCGCTGTCGAAAAACGCTCTCCGAGTTTCTCGATTCCTTGATGTCTCCCCCAAGCAATGAGTTGCCGATCAATGCGCACGATTCGCATGCAATCGTACCTGCAAAGGACTTTGGGATCGCGTTGCGGTCCTCGGAATTCCCGCCAGACGCACGCACGACAGTTCGCCTGTCCACGTCGGACCACAGTTACACGATCGAAGTCCATAGGGCAAAAGATTGGTCGGTCGTTTGCAACGGGCTACCACTACCAAAGCTCACAGCGGGGCAGATGAGTGAACGGGAGGGCCCTCGGTGGATCATCGCGGCGGTTATCGATGGCCGTCTTTTGGTGGGGGACGAGTTGGGAACCTGTCATGCGGAATCGATCACGGCGTTACAGTCCACGGTGGATGAGGAAGGCCGTGTTGAGGATTCGTCCAAGCCGTTCCTGACACTTCAAGACTCCGACGGCAATGCGACCTTCGATCTTGCGATTCTCTTCCGCGACTTGATCTATCGTGGCTATGGCGATGCCAACGAGGAAACGATTCCGGCTGGGCCAGGCTACGTGGTGCTCGGAGATAACATTTCCATCTCGGACGATTCACGTGGACCGACGGGGAACTCAGAACGATGGGATGCAGGCAAGATACGTGGTATTGTGTTGCCGACATCCAATCCTATGGACAACTTGCTTCGGCAGAGATCGACACGAACCTGTCCGTGCGATGGACAGATCAGCTCGGCACGATGATCCAGATCCCCTCGGCACCGGGAGAGCGATTACTTTGCTTTCGGAGCGCTTTTGAATTTTTCCGGTGTCATGCGGATGACTTTCCCGTTCTCGAGCAGCACCCAGCCTCCGTTGGCTTCGGCATCCTTCTGGTAAGCGATAATACTTTCGCCACCGTCGCGCAGATCCGCACCCCAAAAATAGATCAATTCCCCTCTGTTGAGACTGTCTGCCGCCATCGGAGCCATCGGCTCACGAGGCATGAACTCTTCCATGTTTTTCGGGGGTTTCACTCCGTCGGTTGGCAGGGCCGTTAGGAATGCAGCCAAGTCTTCGAGCTCCATCTGAATTGGCTCCTTCCTGGCGTCGCTGGAGTTTCCCCCGCAACCGATCAACGCGCCGATGGTCAGAACCGTCATCCAAAACAAGAGTAATCCGCGCATGCCAATCGATCCCACATGAAAGAATTTGTTCGTAACGTGTCGGAAACGTCCAACGAGCGTTTCACGAGGTGTATCAAGCCAGGAGGTTGGCGCGATTGGATGGATCCAAGAGCGAGCCAACCTCCCAGTGAATATAGCATTTGTAAGCGAGATTACTCCCGGATTCGCAAATTCTCCGCGCTAGCACGGGTGCCCGAAGCGTACCAAACATCGGGCTCGATAGAGTCTGTGATAAAACGTACTGAGCCGTCTACGAAGCAACTGTTGATGCCACCTGCATGATAGCTGCTCGCAGCGATATGGGCTCGTCGAAACGAAGCGTCTCCGCAATTGTATCGTTGAGTCGCGGGGATGGTTGTATTGACATTCCAGTTGACTGGCAGCGTGTGCGTGTAAAGCGATGTCGCATTGATACCGCCTCGGTAATACTGCAGTCCGATGTAGTTGATCCGAGTCGCGGCCGTGCTTCCAGCGATGCAACCTGGATCGTTTCGACCATCCACCAACGCCGTGCCCGTGGAGATATCTCCCGATGCACGGATGGTTGTGTAGTTCACGACGGAAGTATCAACGAACTTTCTCATCACCTCCGAGAACATGGCGGTGTGGCTGGTTCCATCGGAAACAAAGGACATCTTTAGGCCCTTAGGGGTTTGATTGAGCTGGAGGGCGCTGAAGTTCCCGTTGAAGATACCTGCTCGATTGTCCAAGATACGGCAATCCGCAACTCCACCGATGCTCCCGTAATAATTAAGGCGTCCTACCGGCAGACCGCTCTGCAGGAACTGGGCAAGCGATGGTTCCGAAGGGCAAAGATAAACGGCGACATCTTGCTGGCGGGCTGCAAGATTGTTCGGGTGCGTATTCACATCTTGCGTGAAATCGAAGAGGTTGAATTTATTTGCTTGCTCCAAAAACTGCAAAACCACGGTCGTCCATGCTGGTCGCGTGGTCGAGGCAGTTGTGGATGCGCGAGTCCACTCGCCGGGTGGCAAGTACTTGAAGGTCGCCTCGAAATTGTGAGCGCCCAACCCCAATTGCTTCAAGTTGTTGCTACAACTCGATCTCCGAGAGGCCTCTCGCGCGGACTGGACGGCCGGCAGCAATAGACCAACCATAACGCCGATGATTGCAACAACCACCAGCAATTCGACTAGGGTAAAACCCTTTTTCGCGGATTTCATAAAACAAACCCTCACCCAAAAAACAATAAAAAAAGAAGTTAGCCCTTCGCACCGGACGTCCACCCCTGGTCGATCAAACCATTCGACGATCATCAATTCCTGTTTGCCTAAGCAGGAATATGCATTGTCGAGTCCCCCCCGACGCCGTGTGAGACTTATGATGAAGAATCGCTCGAAGTTGGCAGGGATGGCGACAGACGTCCGTTGCCGGGGATTACTAAGGGTAATGCGGCGCGCTGGGCGAGTCAACCTTTTGACCGGGAGGGTGCCTGGAGGGAAATCGAAAATCTACGGGTTTTCGGGTGGGAATCCCATAAGACAAACGTTCTTTCCCGTGAGACACGTCTCAATTCCTTGATGCCGAATTGAATGCGTGAAGCTGCCTGCGATCGTTTAGGAAAACCCAGCCCGCTTCGAGAATGGGGGGATCCTCGCAGTGAGACGCAGTGAGAATAGTGAGAATATCGAGAAGAGATCTCGCCGAAACCAACTGGATTCGTCCTCCTTCCCGCGACGGACAGACGCCGGCCACGGAGGCGTTTTTGCAATCGGAACACATGATTCAATAATAGTTAGCGAATTTGGATCTTTTTTCGAGGCGGCGTTGGCGGTATCCGCTGGCATTGACATCCAAGTTGCGCAGTTTCTATACCTTTGCTAAATCATGAAACTTGCGATCATGCTTCCAAACTGGGTTGGGGACGCCTGCATGGCAACGCCGACTCTGCGCGCGCTTCGCGAAGGTGCGGCGGATTATGGCGAGATTTGTTGGGTCGGCCGGCCGGGGCCTCAGATGGTTTTGGATGGCCTGCCTTGGGCGGACTCGCGTTTGATGTACAAACCGCGGGCTCGGGGTGGTGATCTGCTCTCCCGACGCGGCTTGGTCCGCGAACTCAGACGCCGCCGCTTCGATGCGATGCTTCTTTTTACCAACAGCCTTTCTACCGCCGCTATGGCATGGTTGGGTGGTATTCCGAGACGCATCGGTTACGCGAGGGATGGCCGCTCTTGGCTCCTCACCGACCGAATTGCAGTCGTTGAAGGAGACCGTGATGCGAAGACCGATCCGTGCATCGATACCTACTTGCGACTAGCTGCCCATATAGGTTGCAATGCTTCCGACCGGCGTATGGAGTTGGTCGCTACGGAGGCTGATCGGCAGTCGACGGATGCTCTTTGGAAGACCGTCGGATTCGAAGCGGATCGATTGACGATTATTTTGAACACGGGAGCTGCAACCGCGGACACCAAGCGTTGGCCGATCGAACATGCAGTCGCGACCGCGCGGGCGTTGACCGGACGCTACGGAGCTCAGGTGCTCGTCCATTGCGGGCCGGCAGAACGGGAGATCGCCGATACGATCCAGGGCAGGGCAGGGGACCCTCGCGTGCGAAGCATGGGGTGCGTACCGTCCCTGCCGCTCGGGCTGAGCAAGGGAGTGATCGAACGCGCCGACTTGGTCATCTCGACCGACAGTGGACCTCGCCACATGGCCGTCGCGTTCAACAAACCGATCGTCACCTTGTTCGGTTCCGTGTCGCCCTCCTTGACTCAAACTTACAACCGACCGGAAACCATCCTGTCTCTGGGGCTGGAGTGCCAGCCGTGCGGGGAGTATCAATGCCCATTGAAACATGCTCGCTGCATGAAGGATTTGGACAGCCAGCGCGTGATCGCGGCCGCAGTGAAAATAATCGAAGAGTCCCCCAAGATGCTCCGCCGAGCAAGCTGATACGTCGCGGCGCTCTTGCTATACTAGGACCTCCGTTTCGACACTGTACTCTCGATTACAAACAAGCCATGCGCGATCCTCAACTCGACCTGACCCGTTTCGTTCGCGATATTCCCGATTTTCCAAAACCAGGAATCCTGTTTCGCGACATCACTCCCCTGCTGGGAAATCCCGACGCGTTTCGCGAAACCATCGCCCGCATGGCGGATATGGTTCGGGACTTGAAAATCGACGCCTTGATCGCCGCCGAGGCGCGAGGCTTTATCTTCGCGGCACCCTTGGCCATCGAGTTGGGAGCCGCCTTCATTCCGGTTCGAAAGCCTGGCAAACTACCGTATGACAAACATTCTTATTCCTACGATCTCGAGTACGGGAGCGATACGCTCGAGATGCACAAGGATGCATTGCAACCTGGCGAACGGGTCCTGGTCGTCGACGATTTGCTCGCCACAGGCGGGACGGTCGAAGCCTGTTGTCGTTTGCTCGAAAACTACCAGGCTCAGATCGTCGGCTGTCTGTTTTGCATCGAATTGGCGGCCTTGGGGGGCCGCGCCCGTCTCGCACCGCATCGCGTCGAGGCCCTGCTCAAGTACTGAGAAAAACACCGACGCACGCAGGATCCCCTCCCATGAATGCCCCGCGCCAACAGGCTGGTCCCCGTGCTCTCGCTTCCGGCAATCGCAGTTCGATTCCGTTACGAGCGTATCCAGCTCGCGAACCAGCGCGCCTCGGTAGTCCCCGACCTTGTTGACCGCTCCGACATCCCCTCGTTGGATGGCAATCGCCGCAGGAGGTTTGTGTGCGATCTATGTGGTCGTCATGCTCTGTATTCCTTCTTTGCCGATCGGTATCCCCGAGGGCGGGATCGCAAGGATCTCCCGCGCGGAGTATTGGTTGATCCTCGTCGCATCGATGGAATCGATCTGGAGCCAATGGACGGCGGGCTATGTCCCGACGATCAGCGATCGCCTATCCAAGGTAGGATGCGCGGCGATTTGGATGGTGATCTGTACGATCCTAGGTTGGCCTATCGCACGATGCGACGGACTGCACCAAGTCGGCAGAGCCGTCAATACGCTGGCCATCAGCGCGGGCATCGGTTCGACCTTGGCGTCCTTGGGAGTGGCGTGCAATGCGGTGACCTTTGGACCGCAATCGCGGTTCGGGTTAGTTGGCTGGTTCGTTGCTGTCGGGCTCGGCTCTCTAATTTACGCACGGCGATTTGCGGGTCGTGCTCGGATCGATGACACAGCGGATCAAGCATGGGATAGTCGATCGGATGAAGTGTTAAACCACTCTTGGGCCCGTCGCCTCATGGGGCTGACCGCGCTGGGTATCGCCTGGGTTGTTCTGCTGACGCTCGGCGGGGCGTGTCTTCCCAGCTACGATGCGGACGTGCGCGAGCATCGTTCGATGGCTCTGCGCAACGACTACCTTGAAAATCGCATGGCTCAATCGGAATACAGCAGTTGGTGGACCGGGCCAAAAGGCACGATGATGCCGGCTTTGTTTTGGATGAACCCCTGGGTGGGGACGCCTGCGAATCCCTTGAGCCTCTCGGATGTTCGAGGGATGGTGGACGCAGTGGTCATCGGCCAGGTCGTGCAGGGGATGCAATGGTCCGTTGCGATCTGTTTGTTGGTTTCCGCATTGTCCCGCCTCTATGGGACCTTTGCGTCGGTGTTGGCATCGTTTGCAATCGCAGCTCATCCCGGCCTGTTTGAATTGGTTCGCCTGGGGGGCGGGGCAGGGGAGGGGGGGCTGGTTTTGGTGTCTGCGCTGTCCATTCTGCTGACTCGTCGAAACGGTATGCTCCCCTATGCAAGCTTGGCGTGCATCGCGCTGGGGGCTGCAGGAAACAGTTGGGTGATGTTGCTGCTGGTGACCTTGCCGATTGGGATTCGGATCGCGTTTGCGCCGAGAAACGATCTGCTTCGGCGCAGCCTTTGGTTTCTCGTCGTCGGAGCGGGTGTCCTGTTTTGGAACTCCGCGTCCCTTGGGCCAATCTTCGGCCTGGAATTTGCGCGGGGCAGGGGAGGGGAGGGGGCATTGGATGCCTGTTTGCGGATCGCGATCCATTCCACTGTGCATGCGCCGCATTTGATTCCACTCGCGCTCTTCGGGATGTTGTTTTCTCGAAGTCGTATTGGGCGGGACGTTGGCATCGCGTTTGGCGTCTGGTGTGTTGTGTGGTGGATCGTGACTCCACAGCAGGACCGCGATTGGGTCATCGCGGTTCCTCTGCTGGCTTGGCCCATGGCGAGTGGGATCGCTTGGATGCAGGAACATGGGGGCCGGGTTCTGCTTGCCGCGATTTCCGGAGTCGCGTTGGTGTGGTCGATCGTGGTCCTGGCTGCTTGGCCGACGTCCGACAATCGTCTGCTGGCACCCTGGGAGACGTTGGTCGTGCTGGTCGATGAGGATGCAGTAGGGCAGGGGAGGGCAGGGGAGCGAATCGATCTGGCTCCACTCGTCAACAGCCTGTGGAGTGGTCTCGGTGAGGACCAACGAGCCAAGAAGTGGTTGTTGTTCGGGTCAGGTGATGCATTCCGTTGGCTTCCCGCAGTGGAGGTCGATGGGCCAGAGAATGCCGGCCAGTGGAGCAAATGGTTGGATGGGTTGGAAACGCATAAGGAGCCTGTTCGCATTTGCCACCAGCGACTAAGAGATAATCGCATCGGCTATATCGTCGTCGATTGGATGGGCTGGATGCATGGCGATCAAGCCCAAGGAACGAGCCGCGAAGCAAGCTACCGCAAGATTTTCGAGCGGTTGCTGCAATCCGGGGCGCTACGGCGCCTCGAGTGGAGACGGTCCGGCGTGTATGCGGAATGCTACGAAGTTGTCGCCGAGATACCCAGTGAGACACTTTCTCTGGGGTCGGATACTCCGTTATATTGACTCAGGATTTCAGTACGCCCTAGGGTAGAGAGGATTCATTCACGTGAGTGGCAACCGCAGTCGTTTGCTGATCATCGCGATGGTTTGGGCAGCGATCGCCTCCGCATGGTCTCCGGTGGTGCATGGCCAAGTTCCCGAGTCGGAAGTTGGCGCGTTGCAAGCCGATGCGCAGAGAGCTCGGATGCCTCAAGCCAACAGCGTCCCTTTCAAGCAATCCGGAATCGACTTCCTGAGCTTGCTGGTCAAAGGGGGGATCTTCATGATCCCGATCGGCTTCGTCAGTTTGTTGGTGGTTACGTTTGTCATGGACCGGTGGATCGGGCTTCGGACTGGGAGATTGATTCCGAATGAATTTCGAAGAGCGATGGGGAAGATGGTTCGTTCGGGAGACTCTGTGGATCCTCGGGCACTGTATAGCCTCTGCAATCAGTTTCCTTCGGCGGCATCGAACATCGCTGCGGCAGCCATTGCTCGAACCGGTAGGCCGCTGCCGGAGATCACGACGGTCGCGTTGGACGCCTTGCAGCGCGAGGTCGACCGCGCCTACGGCAACGTGCGATGGCTGAATTTGGCTGCGGGCATTGCCCCCCTGTTGGGATTGTTGGGTACGGTGTGGGGGCTGATTCGCGCGTTTCATGACACGACGCAGTTGACTGCTGGTCAGAATCGTGCGGATTTCTTAGCGGTCGGTATCTATGAGGCTCTCGTCACCACCCTGGCGGGTTTGATTGTTGCGATTCCCGCCGCGATCGCTTCGCATTACTTCGAAGGCCGGATCACACGCGTGTTTGGTCAAGTAGAAGAGATGACGAACGAATTGATCGGGTCCCTCGAGAGATTTGAAGGAAAGACCCGGTTCGACATCATCGGTCGCGAGTTGGCGACGCGCGACCTGATCGGTCCTGGCTAGCGATGATTCGACTCCGGTTCACCCGTCGGGGTCATCGAGCAATCGCTGCAGTCGACCACCGAGTTTGTCGGGAAAGCGGTGCGGCCAACTTCCGTCGATCAATCCTACCGAAATCATGTCGAGCAAATGGACTTGGTCCTTTCGACGATAGGAATTGAGTTTCATTCGTACGAGCGCTTCGAGAGGAAGGGTGCGAAAATCGTCTGCGGTTTCCGAAGGTTCTATGTCGGGATTGGGTTCGAAATCATCGGGTCGAATCATCTGGCCAACCAACGTCACATGCACAGCATCGCGAGCCGATGCCTCGGGATGCTCCACGAACATGTCCAACCCCGCAGTTTGCCGATAGAAGAAACCAGCCCCCTCCATCGCTTGACGGAGCGCTTCGAAATCATCGGGCCGCACAAGGATGTCAACATCTTGCGTCGTGCGAACGGCAGCTATGTCCGCTTGTGCTACCCATGCCCTGACTGCATGTCCGCCGATGACGGCATAAGGCACCTCGGCTTGCTCCAGAACACTTACCGTCTTTCTCAATCGTTCATTGACTCGCTCCACGGCGCGCTCCATCCGTTGCCAAAGAACTTCCCCTTTGTAGCGAAACTCGACCATTTAGGATTACCTTTCACGATTCATTGTAACCCCAAATGTCGAGGTGATGCGTTTTAGTTCTGCGTCGACATCGGTCCCTTCGTAGAAGCTCAGCCATCCTCGGACACGGACGGTCTCACCCGGCTCGCAGTCGGGGAACTGAGGGTCGGCGTGCAGGCAAGGGCAGGGGGGATTTCCCCAACAACGCTGGGTCGGTGTCCAAGCCGTGATCACCCATCGATCGAGGGTGCGATTGCCGGCAATAGCGAAGGGGGCCTGAAAACGCTTTGTGTCGTTGTCCTGGCTTTCAAATCCTTTGGCGTAACCGAGCATCAGACAGTTCTGGACTCGCAATCCCGTGAGTCGCTCGTTGGTGCCATTGGTTAATGTCAGCTCCATGTCGACGTGATCAGCCCTCGGCATGACCGACGAAGAAAACGTTATCCCGTTTGGCAACTCACGCCTCACATCGAGTCCGCCTTCTTCGGTTCGTGTCCATTCCAGTTGAGACAAGGTGATTTGCTGCAGATCCCAAAGCGTTGGGACATGGGTATGGGCCAAGTAGATCAGCCCCAAATTCGAGAAGATTGCCTCCGGCACATCTGCCACGACGTAGCCACCATCCTCCCAAGGCGGGAAGACGCTTACCTTCGTTTCCCGCTGCGGCATCACAGCGCCTTCCAAAAATCCCAGCCGAGGATGACGCCCGCCGGGGTAGGGGAGGATGCGAATCATGCTGGATTGGGGCAGGGCAGGGGAGGGTGACGCGGATATCCTCAATCGTTGGTACCCAGACTCGACTTCCGCCAGCGACATGCCGAGAGCGCGACACATCTCTACTTGAGTGAATTGGTGTGCCTGCATGTTCTCAAGCCAGAGCCGGAGGCTTGCGTCATCCTGCGGTCGTCGACCTTGCGCAAACGATTGCGAGAGTTGCTGCCGAAGCCAGGAGGGGGCTTCCTCCAGGTCCGACCAGACAGTGGGTGCTTGAAACATCCCCGGTGTGATCGTGGCCGATATCAACTCCGTCTTAAACAGATCTGCTTCCGCGATCGGTGTCCCTTGAGGATCCAGGATGAAACTGTCGCCATACCCAACGCGACTGGAGCGTTTGTTTTTGATGTTGTTGGCTCGTGCGACCACCATCTTGAACTGGCACGCCAGTCCGACGTGACAGTTTCGGACCCACCGGCGATGATTGTCCACCGATTGAACATCGATTTCGTTGTTGTGAGGGGTGAAAAGAATCTCGGCTCCTTGCGCTTTTGCCATCGCTGCTACGTACGGAAACGATGTGTCATGGCAGATCGCGATGCCAAACGTGACGCCATGAATCCGAAAGACAGGGACGGATGTACCGTACTCGAATCCCAGCGTGTGCCGGTCGTCATGAGTGAGCATCACCTTGTCGTACCATCCGATCAGCTTTCCTCGATGGATAACCAATTGAGAATTCGCGATACCACCTTGAGGTCGCCTGCGAGCCATCCCGACCAAGACGACCGTGTCGTGACTCTTGGTTGACTCCACGAATCGAACGAGGGCCGGATCGTCTAGGCCTCGCGTTCCTTGCTCAACCGCATCGCGGCTTTCGTAGCCCGACAAAAAACACTCAGGAAACACCAAAAAGTGGCAGCCCTGAGCGGTCGACTGCAAGGTGACTTGTTCTACCGTGGCCAGATTCCGCGAGAAATCACCCTCGGTTTGCTCGCCTTGATAGACCGCCACCGTCACGTCTTTCTCGATGGCCAGCAAGGGTTGCAGCGACCCGTTCCCGATCAGAATCAGTGCGACGCTTGCGAACCCCAAAGCTTGCGTCGGGCGGAAAACTCCAAAGGGCATGCTATTGGCACCGTTGAGAGAGGGGAGAAAATTGGTTCGAATCAACTCGGGATCGAGTATACTCAAATCCTGGCCAGCGAATCGCCTCGATCACCGGGTTGCTCGAAGCGATGGCGTGTGTTCATGACGCGAACATTAGGTGAAACGATGACGAGAATTTTCTTTGGCATGATTGCCTGGGCGTGTGGCTTCTTGGTGATGACTTCTCCTCTTCCTGCGGATGAACGAGCGGAAATCAAGCAAAAGATCGAGGCCTTGAGGGCTGAGGCTCGCGAATTAGCGCGTCACGGCGACGAAGATGCGGCCAGCAATCGCATGGAGAAGGTTCGCGAACTGAGCGCGCGGCTCAGGAAACTCAGCAGTTCGGAGCCACAGGCCGATCCGCATCGTTCGGAAAAAGTGGAGCGCGAAGAGATGCTCCATCGCTTGGCGCGACGTCTCGATCAATTGCGTGCCGCTTCCCAGCACTTGACGGAAGCCGAATTGCCCGACATGGCCCATGAAGTAGGACGTCGAGCCGAAGAACTGGAGAGGAAGCTTCGATCGGAAAAAGAGCGGT
>Ga0315904_10003122_pt1 | contig 24826 bp, 24 predicted proteins | sample LakEriMetagenome_6_FD_203529 | JGI IMG/M metagenome (GOLD analysis project Ga0315904, IMG submission 203529) | Freshwater fungal communities from buoy surface, Lake Erie, Ohio, United States - Buoy 12 MA120 | ecosystem: Environmental > Aquatic > Freshwater > Lake | place: USA: Lake Erie, Ohio... | reverse complement strand
AGTTGAGAGATTTGGGAAATTTACCTTCTACATTTATGATTTGTTATCTCAATGGATTTGATGAAGCCAAACAAAAACTAATTGATGCTAAAGATCTTTTAAAACCATTTTCTCAAGTATATTTGTCATTTAAAGAAGCGCTTCGAGTTTTAAGAAAAATGAAATATAATGCCGAATAAAAAAAACAGCTTTAAATGAGAACACTCGTTATAGGAGATATTCACGGAGGTTTGAGAGCGCTACACCAAATTATGGAAAGAGCCAAAGTAACCGCAGAAGATCAATTAATTTTTCTCGGAGACTTTGTAGATGGTTGGAGTCAATCACCAGAGGTTTTAGATTTTTTAATAGAATTAAATCATCGTCAAAATTGCATTTTTATTCGTGGTAATCATGACGACCTTTTATTGTCTTGGCTTAATGAAAACAAAGACAATTTAATGTGGTACAAACATGGCGGAGAAGCAACCGTTTTAGCCTACACAAAAGTTTCAGATGCTGTAAAGAAAAAACATGTTGAATTCTTACAATCATTATCCAATTATTACCTAGACGAAAAAAATCGTTTATTCATTCATGCGGGATTTACCAACATGAACGGCATTGATTTTGAATACTTCCCAGAAATGTTCTACTGGGATAGAACGCTATGGGAAACCGCATTGGGATTGAATAAAAATATAAAACCTACTGATTACAACTACCCAAAACGATTTACATTATACAAAGAAATATACATTGGTCATACTCCGCTAACGAGAATTGGAAAGACCGTTCCTTTGCATATGGCAAATGTTTGGAATGTTGATACCGGTGCAGCATTTACAGGCCCATTAACAATCATGGATGTTGATACTAAAGACTTTTGGCAAAGTGAACCACTACCTAATTTATATCCAAATGAAAAAGGTAGAAATTAAATTTATTCAACTATTTTTGCTCAATAATTACTAACACATATACAATCATGAAAAAAATTATTACCCTATCATTACTTTTATCTTTTGGATGTATTAATGCTCAAGCCTTTAAAGGCAAAGGTGATATTAAAGCGCAAGTTGGAGCTAATATTCAAGATGGTGGAACAGGAATTCAACTCTCTACTGATTTTGGAATAGGTGAAAATATGTCCTATGGTTTTACAGCATCCTACTTATTATCTGTCGAAGAAATTTTAGGTGTGAAACCAGAATTTGGAGACAGAATTGATGTAAAAGCACGTTTTAATGCTAATTTAGGAAATGTCATCGGGTTAGATAAAAAAATGGATATATATCCAGGATTAGACCTTGGCTTAAGAAATTTTGGTGCTCATTTAGGATTCCGTTATTTCTTTTCGGAAGGGTTTGGATTGTACACTGAAGCGGGTATTCCAATTGCAAAATACGACACTAACATAACTGGTTTTGATAAATATAACAATCAGTTTACAGTTAATATTGGTGCTTCTTTTAATTTATAGAAAAACGTACCATTCCATAAAACAAAAGCCTTCAAAATTTGAAGGCTTTTGTTTTTACTATTCAAAGTGTAGTTTAGAATCCAAAATTAACTCCTAAACCCAATACCTGCCTTGTTTGTAAACCTTGAAAAGCATTGTCATCATAAATTGCTTGATAAGCCAAATTAGTTGATAAATACCTGTTGATTCTCATCACAATTGCCAAGGAATAATCAATATCAACATTTTCAGGCTTATCTAAATAGTTGGTATACATATTTAAAGTGTTTTCTGCCGAAACATTGGTCATTAAATTCAATTTATAATATAGCGATGCATAAAAACCCAATTCATAACGATAACTTTTATTGGCATCAACACCAAAATAAGTTCCGTCAACATATCCAATCGTAGAAGTATTTGCTTTATCAACAAAAGTTAACTTAGAGGTTAAAGGAGCAAAATTTAATTTAAAATTGTCATTTTTCTTCCAAAACATCCCTGGACCAAAAGTTAAATACCCTGGTGAAAGTACATTTGTAAATTCTGTTCGTATCTCTTTTCCTTGATTATCTTTACTATATACATAGCCTTTGGTAAACTGAGTTCTAAAATTTAAAAACAAAGAATAATACCAATTGCCAAAAGCCTTTTTCCCAAGAACAGAATTAAACTCAAAACGGTCGTCTGTTTTCTTTTCAAAATCAGCATTTTTAGTTTGTAATAAACCATAAGATGCCAAAACTTTGTTGTCCCAAGTCAAATCATTTTTCTTGTAATTGAAGTCGTAATTAATACTTAAATTACCCGACAAGTTATCTTCTCCTCCGGCAATCCAATTATTAAAATTGGATTGATTAAATAGAAAAGAAAAGTTTCCTTTCTTTTTCCATCCGTTTCCTGTAGTATCTGCTAATATTTTAACAGCTTTTTCTGTATTCTGAACCAGTTCTTTCTCAGAATTTTGAGCTTGTGCAGCTGTAATAAAACTAAAAAAAGTTACTAATAATAGGATTTTTTTCATCATCATGTTTTAAAATTTACGCAGCAAATATACTAAAACAATTAAACTGTTAAAATCCTATTCTCTACACGAAGTAAATCACTTTTTGGGAGATTTGTATAAAGGAACCGCAGAACAAGCTTCGCCATACATGATGCTCTTTGCATAAGGTTGTAACTTCTGAGCGGCTACTATATAGGCACTTTTTGGAACGGGCTTTTTAGAACAGCCTTTAATTATGACTGATTTATCTTTAAAAGATGTGTAATCAATCTGCTCTAGAATGTCTTGATACATCGCAATGTCAATATCTTCTACAGTTCCATCTATGACTTTTTTAGCAAAAGGGGCTACGTGAATGGTAACCAAAATCGAAGCCCATGCCGGAAGTATAGCGTCTGTAGTACAATTTATAGCTACTAAATGACCTTGGTATTGCTGCCAATCATGATGCTTGAGTGCTTCACGAAAATCTTTTTCTTTCAACAAAAAACCTTCAATAAGCCATTGTGAAATATCAATTTGAGAACGTATTCCTTTTGGATAATAATCTTCCAAATCGAAAACCTCAAGACTTGAATTGGCTACTTTATTTATGATTTCCATCTTTTGAATATTTAGTGAGAAGTAATCAATCTTTTAGTAGTCAGCACCAACTGAACACTATTAAACTGAACACTGAACACTTTTTACTAAAGCATTCCCAATTCTAATTTTGCTTCTTCACTCATCAAATCTTTACTCCATGGCGGATCGAATGTAATTTCTACATCAGCATCTTTAACGTATTCAATTGATTTGATTTTTTCTTCTACTTCTAATGGAAGTGTTTCAGCAACTGGACAATTTGGAGAGGTTAATGTCATTAGAATTTTTACTTCATAATCCTCATTGACCATAACATCATAAATCAATCCCAATTCGTATATGTCTACTGGAATTTCAGGATCGTATATGGTTTTTAATTTTTTTACAATTTCTTCTCCTAATAAGTTGGTGTCTATTGCTTGTTCCATAATTTTATTTTTTTGTGTTGAATGCCAAAGCATACATCTTAATATTTTTTATCATCGATACTAAACCATTTGCTCGGGTGGGCGACAAATGTTCTTTTAATCCAATTTCATCAATAAAACTCATGTCGGCATCCAAAATATCGCTTGCTTTCTGATTGGAAAAAGTGCGAATTAAAATAGCAATAATTCCTTTCGTTAAAATAGCATCGCTATCGGCCGTAAAAATGATTTTATCTTCGTTTTGTTCTCCCTTCAGCCACACTTTAGATTGGCAACCTTTGATTAAATTATCGTCTGTTTTGAATTCTTCTTTTATTAGTGGAAGACTTTTTCCTAATTCGATGATGTATTCGTAGCGCTGCATCCAATCATCAAACATCGAAAACTCATCGACAATTTCGTCTTGTATTTCTTTTATCTTCATTCTTTTTCTTTAACTAATGCATTTATTGTATCAACTAATTTCTTGATTTCAGAAGGGGCATTTCCATGATCAAACGAAGCCGATTCATATATTTTATCTTTATATGTAATTTTTAAATTAGCTATGGCAGCTCCGTCATAAAAGCGTTTTTTTGAGGGTGCCTCTAGATTTGGAAGTTCTTCTAAATCAATTTTTTGAAAAGCTTCAATAATTTTTTGCCAATCCGCATCAGCAATCTTTACCGGTGCAGGATTATCGTCTCCTCTTCTGTCTTTAGAAACAGTAATTGTTTTATTTTGAACGATTATTTTTTTATAAAAACCCCTTGTGTTGGCTACATATTCAACCACTGTGGTTTCCAAATCTTCATTTTTTTGAGCCTCACATCCTTTTCCTAAAAAAAGAGTTAAGAACAATAGAGATAGTATTTTCATAAGATGTAATTTATTTTATGACAACATTAATTTTGCTTTTTTAACGGCTTCAACCATAAGATCAATCTCTTCCTTGGTATTATAGAAGGCAAATGATGCTCTTATCGTTCCTGGAATGTTAAAGAAATTCATCACGGGCTGTGCACAATGATGTCCTGTTCTCACCGCTATACCTAATTTGTCAATTATTGTACCAATATCATATGGATGAATGCCTTCAATGTTAAACGAAATTACGGAAGTTTTTGTTGTTGCCGTTCCAAAAATTTGCAAACCTTCTATTTCAAGCAATCGCTGAGTTCCATAAGCTAACAATTCTTTTTCTTGTTCTTGAATGTTTTCAATCCCAATCGAATTGATATAATCCACTGCGGTGCCTAAAACAATTCCGCCTGCAATATTAGGTGTTCCTGCTTCAAATTTATGAGGCAAATCGGCATAAGTTGTTTTTTCAAAAGTAACTTCTTTGATCATTTCGCCGCCACCCTGATAAGGAGGAATGGTGTTCAACCACGATTCTTTACCATATAAAATTCCTGTTCCTGTTGGTCCAAACATTTTGTGTCCTGAAAAAACATAGAAATCACAATCTAAGTCCTGAACATCTGGTTTCAAATGAGAAACTGCTTGCGCCCCATCAATTAAAACCGCTGCTCCTACTTCGTGCGCTTTATCAATAATATATTTTATAGGATTGATGGTTCCAAGCGCATTTGAAATATGATTTACGGTAACGATTTTAGTTTTTTCAGAAACTAATTCATCATAGGCTGAAAGAATCAATTCCCCCTTTTCATTCATTGGAATAACTCGTAATGTGGCGCCCGTTTTTTCACACAACATTTGCCAAGGTACAATGTTACTGTGGTGTTCCATAGCAGAAACTAAAACCTCATCACCCGATTTTAAAATCGAAGCAAAACCATTGGCAACCAAATTAATTCCATGAGTTGTACCCGAGGTAAAAATGATTTCATGAGGAAACTTGGCATTAATGTGCTTTTGAATTTTAGCGCGAGACGCTTCATAAGCATCTGTTGCTAATTGGCTTAACGTATGAACGCCTCTGTGAATATTGGCATTGATTTCTTCATAATATGTCGCAATCGCATCAATAACCACCTGAGGTTTTTGTGATGTTGCTCCGTTGTCAAAATAAACTAAAGGCTTTCCATTTACTTTTTGAGAGAGAATTGGAAAATCTGTTCTTATTTTATTGATGTCTAACATTTCTTTATTTAGAATTTTTCTAAATACAAAAGTAATAAAATAGGAAGCTATATTTACCAAACAGGTGTTAATAATTAGTTTAAATTTCTACATTTACTAGAATAATCTTTTACATTTCTCCAAATGAAAAAAATTTTTAAACTTCTCGGAATTGCATTAGTTGCTTTTATGCTTTATTTTGGATGTACCACTTATCCCAAACTGGATTTAATCTCCGGATTTTCGGCAAAAAGTGTTGCGTCTGGGCACTTTATCGATAACCGTTCATTAAAAACTATTCAGCAAGGCGATAATGATATACCAAAAATTGATTGGGCTAAAAACACTATAAATGATTCTGAAAAAAATGTAACAGCAACTGTTTACGGTTTAAAAGAGCGTAAAGCTATTTATCGTGAAGGTTTGGGTGCGACTTTAATCAATGACGATTTTGATGTTACAAAACCCTATAATGTTCCTAAAAGAACTAAATTACATAATAATTTACCTTTTCCCTACGGAAATAACGAGCCAAAAGACACTGTTTTTTCAAATATAAATTACGAAAAACTAAACGCTGCTGTTGCAAATGCTTTTGATAAAAAAGGCATAAAAGATAAAAGAACGCGTTCTATAATCGTGATTTATAAAGACAAAATCATAGCCGAAAAATACGATAGCGGTTTCAATAAAAACTCGAAAATTTTAGGCTGGTCCATGACAAAAAGTTGGACAGCGACCTATTTTGGAATTTTGCAAAAACAAAGTAAAATCGACATCATGAAGCCTGCTCCTGTTGCAGAATGGCAAAATGATGAGCGTTCTAAAATTACACTCAACGATTTGCTTCACATGAATTCTGGTTTAGAATGGGAAGAAGATTACACGAAGATTTCTGATGTGACCAAAATGTTATTCCAGGCAGAAGACATGTCACAATCTCAAATCGATAAACCTTTGGTTGGAAAACCAAATAGCACCTGGAATTATTCCTCAGGAACCACCAATTTATTGAGTGGGATTTTACGAAAACAATTTAAAACGCATCAGGAATATTTAGACTTTTGGTACAACAGTTTGTTGGACAAAATTGGTATGAACTCAGCTTTGGTAGAAACGGATATGGCTGGAAATTTTGTTGGGTCTTCCTACGGTTGGGCTACTACAAGAGATTGGGCAAAATTTGGCTTATTGTATTTTCACAAAGGCAACTGGAACGGTGAACAATTGTTTGACGAAAGTTGGGCAAAATACGTTTCAACTCCAACCAATACGTCTAATGGGAATTATGGCGCACAGTTTTGGTTAAACGCTGGAGGAAAATTTCCCAATGTTCCTAAAGACATGTATTACTGCAGTGGTTATCAAGGGCAAATGGTGGCTATATTCCCAAGTCACGATTTGGTAATTGTGCGAATGGGATTGAGTGAGGAATTCGATTTCAATGGGTTGCTGAGTGACATTATATCATCTATCAATAAATAAAAAAGAGCACACGGTTTATAACCCTGCGCTCTTCGTATACTTTTTTATGTAATTTAAAATTTATCTTCTACAAATCAAACCCTAAACTTACGCCCAATTTATCGGCAATAATCTTGGTAATCCGTTTTTTTAATTCTGGGATTTTAATGCTTTCAATAACGTCATTAGAAAACGCATACATCAACAAGGCTTTGGCTTCTTTCTTAGGAATACCGCGTTGTTGCATGTAGAACATGGCACTTTCATCCAACTGACCAATAGTACAACCGTGTGAGCATTTTACATCATCGGCAAATATTTCCAACTGTGGTTTTGCATTGATGGTGGCTTTGTCACTCAATAAAATGTTATTGCTTTTTTGAAAAGCATTCGTTTTTTGAGCTTCTTTTTCAACGAAAATCTTCCCATTAAAAACTCCCGTAGAACGATCGGAAAAAATTCCTTTGTAATCTTGATGGCTTTCGCAATTGGGCTGCTCGTGACGCACTAAAGTGTAATGGTCTACGTGTTGACTGTCGCCAATGATGGTAATTCCGTTTAAATGACTTACTATTCTTTCCCCATAGTGGTAAAAGTTCAGGTTGTTTCTGGTCAAATTTCCTCCAAAAGAAAAGGTATTCACAGAAACCGTACTTTCCATTTTTTGAGAAACATAGGTATTGTCGATTAAATTAGCCTCAAGATTGTCATTTTGAATTTTGTAATAATCAACAATCGCGCGTTTTTGAGCAAAAATTTCAGTAACCGAATTGGTTAAAACAGCATTTTCGTTCAAACTTTGATGTCTTTCAATAATTTGTACATGTGAATTTTCGCCAACAATGATTAAGTTCCTTGGTTGTACTAATAAAGCGGCTTCTTTTTCTGTCGAAAAATACATAATTTCAATAGGCTTATCCGCAACTTTACTTTTAGGAATATTGATGTAGGCCCCTTCATTGGCAAAAGCGGTATTCAACGAAGTCAAACTCTCGTCTTTGCTGGCTATTTGGTTGAAATAATTATCAATAACCATTTTGTATTTTGGCTTGTTTAACGCCGATGACATCAAACAAACATCAATTCCGTCATGAGTGGTTGAGGACAAAAAAGAGCTGAAAACTCCATCAATAAAAACAACTTTGTAGGTGTCAATTTCGTGAAGGAAATATTTCTTTACTTCCTTGAATTCAATTGCGTTTTCTTGTTTTGGAAATACCGAAAAATCATTTTTTAAAATAGCATTTAGCGAAGTGTATTTCCAAGCTTCTTCTTTTTTGGTAGGGAAGCCTTTGTTTTCGAAATTTTTAAGGGCTTTAACACGAACGTCATGCAAATCGGATTGCACGTCAATTCGTTCCTCAAAAGCCATAAATGACGATACTAATTTTTCTTTCAACTCCATTTTAATTCTCTGCTTTAATCCAGTCGTATCCTTTTTCTTCTAGTTCGTAGGCTAGTTCTTTTCCACCTGATTTTACAATTTTACCATTGTATAAAACATGAACAAAATCAGGAACTATATAGTCTAAAAGTCTTTGATAATGCGTAATTACAATCACTGCATTGTCTTTGCTTTTCAATTTATTCACCCCATTAGCCACTATTCGCAACGCATCAATGTCTAATCCAGAATCGGTTTCATCAAGAATAGCTAGTTTGGGTTCTAGCATGGCCATTTGAAAAATTTCATTACGTTTCTTTTCACCACCAGAAAAGCCTTCATTCAAAGAACGCGATAAAAACTTACGATCGATTTCTAATAATTCTGATTTTTCACGAATCAATTTCAGCATTTCATTAGCGGGCATTTCTTCTTTACCATTAGCTTTACGACCTTCATTGATGGCAGTTTTCATAAAATTGGTAACGGAAACTCCTGGAATTTCTACAGGATATTGAAACGAAAGAAAAACACCTTTATGCGCTCTTTCTTCAGGTGCTAAATCGGATAAATCCTCACCTTCCAATTCGACAGAACCTTCAGTAACTTCATAATTTTCATTTCCAGCTATTACAGCCGAAAGTGTACTTTTTCCAGAACCATTGGGCCCCATAATTGCATGAACTTCTCCAGCTTTTACTTCAAGGTTGATGCCTTTTAATATTTCTTTGTCTTCTACTGAAGCGTGTAAATTTTTTATTGATAACATTTTCTAAATGTGTTTATTCTGATTTATGATTAATTATCCTACTGAGCCTTCTAACGAAATTTCTAATAATTTCTGAGCTTCTACAGCAAATTCCATTGGCAATTTATTCAACACGTCTTTACTAAAACCATTTACGATTAAAGCAATCGCTTTTTCAGTTGGAATGCCTCTTTGATTGCAATAAAAAACTTGGTCCTCACCAATTTTACTGGTTGTTGCTTCGTGCTCAATTTTTGCCGTAGGATTTTTACTTTCAATATACGGAAAGGTATGCGCTCCACAATTATTGCCCATAAGTAGGGAATCGCATTGGGAAAAATTTCTAGCATTTTCAGCTCTAGCACTAATTTGTACCAAACCTCTATAACTGTTGTTGGATTTTCCTGCTGAAATTCCTTTAGAAATAATCGTTGACTTAGTGTTTTTACCCAAGTGAATCATCTTTGTTCCGGTATCTGCTTGTTGATGATTATTGGTTACAGCAATCGAATAAAATTCGCCAACCGAATGATCTCCTTTTAACACTACTGACGGATATTTCCAAGTTATGGCAGAACCTGTTTCCACTTGTGTCCAGGAAATTTTTGCATTCTTTTCGCACAAACCTCTCTTGGTTACAAAATTATATACGCCGCCCTTTCCTTCTTTATTACCTGGATACCAATTCTGCACTGTTGAATATTTGATTTCAGCATCATCCAAAGCGATTAATTCTACAACTGCAGCGTGCAATTGATTTTCATCACGACTTGGCGCTGTACATCCTTCAAGATAGGAAACATAACTTCCTTCATCAGCAATTAGGAGTGTTCTTTCAAATTGACCCGTACCTGCTTGATTGATTCGGAAATAGGTAGATAATTCCATAGGGCAACGAACCCCTTTTGGAATATAACAAAAAGACCCATCTGAAAAAACTGCTGAGTTTAAGGCTGCATAAAAATTATCTTTTTGTGGCACAACCGTTCCTAAATATTTTCTAACCAAATCAGGATACTCCCGAATAGCTTCGGAAATACTCATGAAAATAATCCCTTTTTCTGCTAATGTTTTTTTGAATGTAGTAGCTACCGAAACAGAATCAACAACGATGTCCATAGCAACGTTATTCATTTTCTTTTGCTCGTCAATTGAAATCCCTAACTTTTTATACATCTCCAAAAGTTCGGGATCAACATCGTCTAATGTTTTATTAGGGTCGACTTTTTTTGGAGCAGAATAATAGGAAATGGCTTGGAAATCTGGTTTTTCATAATGAACATTGGCCCAATTCGGCTCGACCATTTCTTTCCAAGCACGAAAAGATTCAATCCGCCAATCGGTCATCCATTGTGGCTCTTCTTTTTTTTGAGAAATAGCGCGAACTATATCTTCATTTAATCCTATAGGAAAGGTTTCTGATTCAATATTCGTGTAAAAACCGTACTCATATTCTTTATTTTCCAGCTCGACTTTTAAATCGTCTTCTGTATATTTTGCCATAGTATTTTATTTAAAGAGAAAAACTCTCTCCACATCCACAAGTTCTACTCGCATTTGGATTGTTGAAAACAAATCCTTTTCCGTTTAATCCGCCAGAAAATTCTAAAATAGTTCCTGCTAGATATAGAAATGATTTTTTCTCAACCGCAATTTTGACATTATTTGCCTCAAAAACTTTATCATTTTCCCCTATTTCTTTGTCAAATTTTAATTCATAGGACAATCCTGAACAACCACCACTTTTTACACCGACTCTAACATAGTCTTTGGCAGCATCAAACCCGTCATCTTTCATCATGTCGATGATTTTTCTACTTGCTATATCTGATACTTGTATCATTGCTTATTTTGATTTTGTCTAAATTAACGACAAAGATATTACAAATATTGCTTTTTGCCACATTCCATAACATTTTTATAACTAATCATTCGATAGAAAAAGTTTATGCTGCTAGATGAAAAGAAAATAGATTTGATTAAATTGCATGTTTCTATAATCAATTATGGATTTTTATTCCATCCCTATAAAATAATCGCTATGAAACTGTATCCTATAGAAACCGGAAATTTCAAACTCGATGGTGGCGCCATGTTCGGTGTGGTTCCTAAAACCATTTGGAACAAAACCAATCCAGCTGATGAAAATAATTTAATCGAACTTGCTGCTAGATGCCTACTCATTGAAGACGGTAATCGTTTAATTTTGATTGATACCGGAATGGGAAATAAACAATCGGATAAATTTTTCGGTTACTATTCGCTTTGGGGAACGCATTCTATGGACAAGTCCTTAGCAAAATTTGGATTTTACCGAGATGATATTACCGATGTTTTCATGACACATCTCCATTTTGATCATTGTGGTGGAAGCGTGCAATGGAACAAAGATAAAACCGGATACGAAGTGGCTTTTAAAAATGCCAAATTTTGGACTAACGAAAATCATTGGGAATGGGCAACTATACCCAACGCCAGAGAAAAAGCTTCGTTTTTACCAGAAAACATTCTGCCCATGCAAGAAAGCGGACAACTTCATTTTATCAAAAGACCCGAAACCGATTTTATTCAAAAATCAGAATTGGATTTCGGAATCTTTTTTGTTGACGGTCATACCGAAAAAATGATGATTCCTCACATTCAGTATCAAGACAAAACCATTTGTTTTATGGCCGATTTATTACCAACCGTGGGACATATTCCTTTACCATACGTTATGGGTTATGATACAAGACCTTTACTAACAATGCCTGAAAAATCTAAGTTTCTAAATGCTGCCGCTGAAAATAAGTATTATTTATTCTTAGAACATGATGCACACAACGAAATCATAACCGTAGAAAAAACAGAAAAAGGAGTTCGCTTAAAAGAAATATTCCAATCCAATGAAATCTTAAAATAGCGTTAACTTTTAGAAAAATATAACAAAATAATATAATTTAGGCCAAAATTTTAACTTTAATCCCTTTTACATGAAAATAGTACACACTTTTTGCTTGAGTGCTTTTGGTTTTTTGCTTATCACTGGTTGTGGTACCTCAAAAATGATTTCTACAAATGCAGCCAATGTTGACAAAATTCCTTTAAAAATTAGTCCAATAAAAGAAGCTGATTTAATGCGTTGGAGTCATTTGGATTTAATAAAAGATACCATTCCTGGGATGAGTGTTGACAAAGCTTATGCTGAATTATTGAAAAATAAAAAAGGGGTAAAAGTAATCGTAGGAGTTGTAGATTCGGGAGTTGATATTGACCATCCAGATTTAAAATCTGTTATTTGGACCAACAAAAAAGAAATTCCAAACAACGGGATTGATGATGACAAAAACGGTTTTATTGATGATATTCATGGGTGGAATTTCTTAGGAAATGCCATAAACGAAAATCTAGAAATGACTCGAATCGTTAAAAAAGGGGATGATGGGTCACCAATTTACAAAGAGGCTAAAGCAGAACTTGACAAAAAAATTGAAGACTATAAAGGAAAAAAACAACAAGTTGATTTTATTTTTAATTGTCATAAATCAATAAGTGACTATTTGAAAAAAGAAAACTACACTATTGAAGAAATAAATGCTATAACAACCACTGATCCTGCTCTAATAAAAAGTAAAAAAGTAATGTCAAGTATTATTGGTCAAACTGGGCCTGAATTCATGCCTGATTTAAATGACTTCAAAGAGCAAGTGTATGACATGTTGAACTATAATTTAAATGTAGAATTTGACGGAAGAAAAGTAGTGGGTGACAATCCAGAAGACATCAGTGCTAAAAATTACGGAAACAACATTGTTTATGGACCTGACAAAGAAAAAGCACTTCACGGTACTCACGTTGCAGGAATCATTGCTCAAATTCGTAATAACAATTTAGGAGGCGACGGAATCACAAACAATGCTGAAATTTTAACTGTTCGTGCCGTTCCAAATGGTGACGAATACGACAAAGATATTGCTTTGGGCATTCGCTATGCTGTTGATAATGGTGCCAAGGTAATCAATGGAAGTTTTGGAAAAAGTTTTTCTCCAAACAAACAATGGGTGTATGATGCCATAAAATATGCCGAAAGTAAAGACGTTTTAATCGTTCATGCTGCAGGAAACGACGGCCTTGATATTGATTTAGCACAAAACAGAAACTATCCAAATGATTCTGATGACAACAAAACAGAATTTGCCAGTAACATGATTACTGTAGGAGCGCTAAGCACAACCTATGGTTCTGGACTGGTTGCAGAATTTTCAAATTATGGTAGTTTTAACGTAGATGTATTTTCTCCGGGTATGGAAATTTATGCTACTGTTCCTAATAACAATTACAGATACGAGCAAGGAACCTCAATGGCTTCTCCAAATGCTGCTGGAGTAGCCGCTTTGATTCGTTCGTACTATCCGACTTTAACGGCTAAACAAGTTAAAAAAATCCTTATGGATTCAGGAACGTCAACAAGTCTGACAGTGGTTTTAGGAGAAAATCAAGAAAAACGACCTTTTACCAATGCCTCGAAATCAGGAAAAATGGTCAATGCCTATAACGCTTTGCTCATGGCAGAAAAAATGGCTCCTAAAAAATAATTCAACTTAAAATTTTGAATGGAAGGATTTCGATTCTTCCATTTTTTTTATCTTTTAGTTATGAAAAAAATCTTTTTATCTTCAATCGCATTCCTATGTTTTGGTATCGCATGGGCTCAAAACACATCCTATTGGCAACAACATGTCGATTATAAAATGGATGTCGTGATGGATGCTAAAAAATACCAATACAAAGGAACTCAGGAATTGGTCTACACCAATAATTCTCCAGATACGTTAAAACGAGTTTTTTATCATTTGTACAACAATGCTTTCCAACCCGGAAGCGAAATGGATGCTCGTCTGCAAAGTATTATCGACCCTGATGCTCGAATGACTATCAAAACTAAAAATGCAGAAGGAAAAGAGAGTAAAGAAAGTAGAATTGCAAAACTAAAACCCGATGAAATTGGCTATCTAAAAATCTCTAACTTCAAACAAGACGGCATAGTAGCAGTAATAAAGGAAGTGGGAACCATTCTAGAAGTCAACTTACCTCAACCCATTTTACCTGGAAAATCAACCCTGTTGACCCTAGATTTTGATGGACAAGTTCCGGTTCAAATACGTCGTTCTGGGAGAAACAATGCCGAAGGCGTAGAATTTTCCATGGCGCAATGGTATCCAAAAATAGCCGAATTCGATTTTGAAGGTTGGCATGCCGATCCCTACATTGCTAGAGAATTCCACGGCGTTTGGGGTAATTTTGATGTGAAAATTACCATCGACAAGGAGTATGTTTTAGGCGGAAGCGGCTATTTGCAAAATCCTAACGAAATTGGTCACGGCTATCAAGATGCTGGGCTTACCGTTTCCTATCCAAAGAAAACCAAAAACCTAACCTGGCATTTCATCGCTCCAAATGTGCACGATTTTACTTGGGCTGCCGATAAAAACTATCTGCATGATGTAGTGAAAACCAATTTTGGAACAACACTTCATTTTCTCTACAAAAACAATCCAAAAATCATTGATAACTGGAAAAAAGCAGAACCGCTAACGGCTCAATTGATGCAATTTTACAATCAAACCGTTGGTAAATATCCCTACGACCAATATTCTGTAATACAAGGTGGCGATGGCGGAATGGAATATGCGATGTGTACCCTGATTTTAGGCGAAGGCACTTTTGACGGATTGGTTGGAGTTATCGCCCACGAAATGGCACATTCTTGGTTTCAGCATGTTTTGGCTTCCAACGAAAGCAAACACGGCTGGATGGACGAAGGATTTACTTCCTATCTCGAAGATTTAGGAATGAACGAAATTGCTGAGAAAAAGGTCGAAAACCCTCATGAAGGATCTTATAACGGCTATTATTATATGGTAAAGTCAGGCAAAGAACAACCACAAACGACGCATTCAGACCGCTATGATGTGAACCAAGTATACAGCATTACGTCCTACAGCAAAGGTGATATCTTTTTGTCGCAATTGGGTTACCTCATCGGGAAAGAAAACCTGATGAAAACACTGAAAAAATATTATGCCGATTTCAAATTCAAGCATCCAACGCCCAATGATATCAAACGCACTGCCGAACGTGTTTCTGGAGCCAATTTAGACTGGTATTTGACCGATTGGACACAAACTACAAATACAATAGACTACTGTATCAAAGAGGTTTCTCGAAATGCTGATTATGCCGTGGGCGAAAAAACAGTGATTACCTTAGAGCGAATTGGCAGAATGCCTATGCCTATTGACCTTTCAGTAGAATATACCGACGGAACCAAAGAAAGCTTTTACATACCCTTACGCATGATGAGTTTTGAAAAAGAAAACCCCAATCCAGAAATTCACAGAACGGTTTTAAACGATTGGGCTTGGGCCTACCCTACCTTCACTTTTTCCATAGACAGACCTAAAACAGATATTAAAAAAATCACCATTGACGAAAGCGGATTACTAGCAGATGTCAATAAAATGAACAATAGTTATCCTGTTGTGGTTGGGAAAAAATAAAAGTGTATTTTTGGAATAATAACGGAATAAACCTCTGTAAATATACTACAATTTGGTGAGATTGGCGAAACTTTATTTCGTTTATAAACGAGTTATGTGTGATTTATAAAATGTTGAACCTTTCCTAAAATCGACAATAAGAAAATTGGAAGAAAGGTGAAAGCCGAAAACCTATTAGAGTAGGCAATATTAAATGAATAAAAAAATGAATAAACTATTTGCTAGTGTACTTACAGCTTTACTGTTTACTCTTGCGGGGTGTGAAAAAGACGATAATTTCGTTGAACCCAAAGAATTTACTTTTAATTTTATGAATAATACAGAGGGTTGGGAAGGTGATTTTGCGGATTACCCTAATGAACCGAATGTGGAAGATTTTTATGAATTGGAGTTTTCACATGCTACGTTACCAAGTCCATTAAACAGTAGCGAAGTGGCTCTAAGACAATCGGGCAATAATCATAGTGATGATTTATTTATGTTTGTTAAAAAGAAACTTACTGGACTAGAACCAAATACTAAACACAATATTGACATTGAAATAGAAATTGCTACTAATGTCGCAAGTGGTTCTTTAGGAGTAGGAGGTTCACCGGGAGAAAGTGTATACATTAAAGCTGGTGTATCGACCAATGAACCAATGAAAGTATTGGACAATTCGGACAACTATTACAGAATGAATATCGATAAAGGTAATCAAAGTCAAGACGGTACAAATATGAAACTTATTGGTGATTTCGCTAATGACACAGACTTGAACGTTTACAAATTAAAAATTCTTAAAACAACAAGTTCAGTTAGTGTAGTGTCTAATTCAAATGGAGAAGTCTGGATAATTGTAGGAACCGACTCAGGTTTTGAAGCAACAACTACAATTTATTACAATCGAATAACCGTATATACAAAATAAACCATACACAACATTGTATATGCTATAATTGTGGGGCTTCGTGGTAAATTAAACGTTGTGTAAATAATAAACTTTTGTACAAACTTGAAACGATGCTGCCTTGAAATCCCCAACTTCGCATATACTTGTCCGTTACGAGCTATAATATGAACCTAGAAGAGAAATACGATTTTATAAGAGGAGTAATTAGACATATCAATAAAGATATTGATGAAGAGGCTTTAGATTTTTTTGTGAAAGGGCTAACTGAAAAAAAGCTCGACAAAAACAAAGTCTTTATTGATAATCAAAAAATACATAATGAAATTGGGTTTATAGTTAAGGGCCTTATCAGAGGCTATTACATAGATACCAATGGAAATGAAATAAACACTAGGTTTTTAAGAGAAGGTGGTTTTGCTACTCACTACAAAGCTTTTATTCAACAAGAGCCAAGTAATTATTTTTTTAAAACAGTCGAACCAACTCAATTACTTTGCTTTAATTATACTCATATACAAAACTGTTATCGTAACTTTTCTCATTTTGAAAAATTTGGTCGATTGATGGCTGAAGCTATTATTTTAAAAATGGATGAACGCCTAGAGTCTCTACATTTTGACAATGCAGAAAAAAGATATTATGACTTTATACAGGAATATCCTGATTTACATAATCGTCTTTCTTTAGAACAAATATCAAGCTACATCAGAATTACAAGACCAGCATTGAGTAGATTAAGACATAAAAAAATGTAACACAGGTTACGAATTTTTACTGCAGCACTCATTTAAATTTGTTTCATTAATAAAAATACAATAATGATGAAAAATTTAAAATTTAATGTGATTATTTTAGTTTGTTTACTAACAGGTTTTAAGGTTTTGGCTCAAGAAAGTAACAGCAATAAGGATTATAAAAAATTCTATTTAAAACCTTACGCAGGTTTTATAGGCATACAAGATATGTCCTTACAATTAGTTAAAAATAATCAAACCACTAATATTGAAGTAGATACCGGATTTGGTTTTACCACAGGAATTTCATTAGGGTATAATTTTACCGAAAATATTACAGCCGAAGTTGGATGGGAATATAAGACCAACGATATCACAATAGAAAATAATTCTGTTAAAAGTTCTGGTGATTACGCTTCTAATTTTATTTACCTCAATGGAATATATAATGTTTCTACAAACAACAGATTTAAGCCATATTTGGGCTTAGGATTATCTTTTATTCAAGAAATTGATATAGACTTTGGTGATGATAACAGCACATCATATTCTAAATCAGGGAATTTTGGATTTCAGGGAATTTTGGGGCTTGATTTTAACTTTTCTAAAAAATGGGCTTTAAACTGGGAAGCAAAATATGTAGCATTTAGTGAATTTGATATGGAAAATGAAGCTAATGATGACCAATTAAATAACCTAAAATACAATCCTTTTATTTTTAATGTTGGAATTAAATATAGGTTTTAACTCCAAACAAAACTGTAAATAAATAAAGGCGGTTTGAGTTGTTACTCAAACCGCTATTGCATTTAATTTGGAACCTTGCTACCCGAAAAAAAGCATTTTATTCGATATTGCTTTTATACCTAATTGTTAAGGATTACAATCTTTGCAAATACAAATCGGAATTTTTAAGAGATTATTACTAACCTAAAATTGACTTTTAACGGACAATAGCAGAAAAAACGTTACCGAAAACAGAAAAGCAACTGAACAAAAAAAGAGGAATAAAGAGTAAATAATTACAGTCCATAACCGCCGTTTAGCAATATGGCGGTTATGGGCTTAATTTAAAGTTGGTTCTGTATTTCTAAATTATTTATTAACCGAAAGTTTAGGCTTTCCTAATCCGCCACATCGCCAAGCAGCTATAAGCTAAAATCTTCCAAAAACACAGCATATTTTGTGCAAACCTCTTTTAAAATTTGTTTCCTCTATTTTGTACCTTTACCCGCCTAGCAAATATAACAAAAGATGAACTTTAGCTACCCAAAATCCGAGAAACTCAAAAGCAAAAAGACCATTGATTTACTTTTTTCAAAAGGGAAATCGGTGTCGAAATATCCGTTGCGATTAGTTTACGTAGAAAGTGATTTTGACATTTCTGAATCCCGAGACTTCGGGACGGCACAAAAGATAAAAATGGGCGTTTCCGTTTCTAAAAAATACTTCAAGCATGCAGTAGACAGAAATTATTTCAAACGCCTTTTGAGAGAAGCCTATCGTCTCAACAAACATTTACTCATCGACCATCTCGAAAAACCGCATGCTTTTATGTTTTTCTATCAAAGTAATGACCGTTTATCCTATCAAGAAATTGAAACCAAAACGATTCAATTGTTTGAGAAATTTGTACTCGAGATAAAAAAAGATAAAACTATTTCCCCTTAAATTTACATAAAGGTTATCCTCATTTTTGTCATTCCGACGAAGGAGGAATCTCCACATTTTAGTGTTTCTTAAAACTAATTTAGTTTATGCAATTTCAGGAAGGGTATCATACGTATTATATTTACATCTTAACAAATAAGGCTAAAACTGTCTTTTATACTGGCGTTACCAACCATTTAAAAATTAGACTAGAACAACATAAAGAAAATATTACATCGTCAACAACAACATTTGCATCAAGGTATAACGTTCATTATTTACTTTATTTCGAGAAATTTACTTGGATTCAAGAAGCAATAGCGCGCGAAAAAGAAATAAAAGGATGGCGAAGAGAGAAAAAAATAAATCTCATAAAAACTATTAATCCAGATTTAAATTTCTTGAATTATTTGTTCGAGCGTGTGGAGATTCCTCCTTCGTCGGACACGAGAGCATTGCTCGAACTGGCGAAGCAATGACAAGACTGGTGAAATTAGAACTTATAAACTGTTAAGGTTATGGAAAATATCTAAAACTATTCCCATAATCGGTTATATTTGAAGTTATTTCGTAATTTCGTTTGCCTAAATTTTCAAAAAGAACTCAAAAAACATGTACGCATTTTTTAAAAAAAGATATATCATTCCAGTTGTAGCTAGCGTTTTCTTATTTGTTGGCGTAAGTTTTAGAGAAGATTTTTTTGAAGTTGCCAAACAAATTGAAATTTTTACCACACTTTTCAAAGCCGTAAATTCCAACTATGTTGACGAAACCAATCCAGGCGAATTGATGGATAAAGCCATCAAAAGCATGTTGGCCGATTTAGATCCTTATACCAACTATTTTAACGAACAAGATGTAGTTAAATTCAAAATTAACAACACTGGAGAATACACCGGGATTGGAGCCATAATTACCAGAAAAGAAGGCAAATTAATTATCAAAGAGCCCTATAAAAATTTTCCAGCAGACAAAGCAGGTTTGAAAGCAGGTGACGAAATTATACAAATTGGCGATGTGAATTTGGTTGATTTCAAAGAAGATGCTTCTCAATTATTGAAAGGCACTAAAAACACCAAAATCGACATCAAATACCTGCGTCAAGGCAAAACGTTAAGCACACAACTCACTTTAGACGAGGTAGAAATAAAAGCCGTTCCTTTCTTTGGAAAAGTGGATGACAAAACGGGCTATATCGTGCTCTCTCAGTTCAACAAAAAAGCGTCGTTAGAAACCAAAGAAGCACTAGAGCAATTGAAAAAAGAGGGCGTTGAGAAAATTATTTTAGATTTAAGAGGAAATCCCGGCGGACTTTTAAACGAGGCAGTGAATATTTGTAATTTATTTGTGCCAAAAGATGAAATTATCGTGACCACCAAATCGAAAATCGAAAAGCACAACAACACCTATAAAACCACTCGAGAACCTATCGATACTGAAATTCCTCTGGCTATTCTTGTGGATGGAAAAAGTGCCTCAGCCTCTGAAATTGTTTCGGGAGCCTTACAAGATTTGGACCGTGCTGTGATTGTTGGTAGTCGTAGTTTTGGCAAAGGATTGGTGCAGCGTCCTATCGATTTGACTTATGGAACGCAAATAAAAATCACGATATCTCGCTACTATACGCCTTCAGGAAGATGCATTCAAGCCTTGGATTATTCCCGTAAGGACAAAGATGGAAAAGCCATTCGTACCGCTTCAGAAAATTACAATGCTTTCAAAACCAAGAAGGGCAGAAAAGTTTATGATGGCGGTGGGATTCTTCCCGATGTGGTTTTAGAGGAAACTAAAATGAGTACTATTGCTGAAGCATTGGTAAAAAACGATGGCATTTTCAATTTCGTAACCAACTATTACTACAAAAATCCAAATCTTGGAAACACCATTCCAACAATTACGGATGCTGATTTTATCGAATTTAAAGCCTTCCTCAAAAAACAAAATTTCAATTTTGATACCGAAACCGAAATTGCGTTAAAGAATACTTTAGCTGCGGCTAAAAAAGAAAAAATTGATGCCACCATTACCACGGAATACCAACAATTATTGACCGCTTTACAAAAAAGTGAAGAATTGCAGCTGAATGAAAACCAGAAAGAAATTAAAAAATTAATTTTAGACGAAATTATCAAACGCTATCAGTACAAAGAAGGATTGTATCAATACTACATTAAAAATAATTTGGAGATTAAAAAAGCCACTACTATTTTGAATAATTCTCCCGAATATAACAAGATATTGCAACCGTAATGATTCGATTTTTAAAAATTTTACCGCTTTTTATCTGTGGCCTCTTGTACAGTCAAGAAGAGGTGGTGCAATCGGTATATTTTGACTTTGATAAATTTAACTTAGATGAAAAACAAGGCAATGCTGTGGTTGATTTTATCAAAAATACTGATTCAACACGAATAGAATCCGTTCAAATTTTTGGGTACACCGATGATGTGGGAAAAGAAGCCTATAACTTTAAACTGTCTACCAATCGCGCGAATACCATTAGAGAAAAACTTATACATAGTGGCATTAAAAACAAAATTATTGTTACCATTGAAGGTAAAGGACGCATCCTTATTGAAGACGATGTTGTAGAAAATCTTCCTGAAAAACGTTCTAAAAATCGTCGTGTCGATGTGGTTTTAAATTTAAAACCCTTGCCTAAAATTGAAATTCCAGGTTTCTACAATAGCATTCAAAAGAAACACATTGTGGGGGATCATATCTATTTAGAAAATTTGTTGTTTGAACGCGGAAGCAGTAAACTTACTTTTGAGGCCAAAACACAGTTGGATAAAATTGCCCGATTATTATTAAAATATAAAACATTGGAATTTGAAATTCAAGGCCACGTCTGCTGCACGCCTCCCTATCAAAAAGAAGCCATTGATATGGAAACGCGCAAAAGAAACCTTTCGTCAAATCGCGCTGAATCAGTCTACAAATATCTCAATTTTAAGAAAATTGCTAAGGCACGAATGACTTTTAAAGGCTATGGAAATACTGTTCCGCTAGGAAAAGGCTCGGAATATGACCGAAGAGTAGAATTGGTAATTACTAAAATCTAATTATTCTCTTTTCATTTGAATATGAGGAATATCATCTTCTAGATACATCTCGCTCGTTTGCACAAAACCATGACTCTCATAAAATTTTTGAAGGTACATCTGTGCTGAAATAGTGATTTTAGTTTCGTTGAAATGCGTTTCAATACCTTTTATGGCCTCTTGCATCATCTCGTGACCCCATTTTTTATCTCTATAAGCAGCGTCTATAACTACCCTTCCTATTGATGCGTTTTCAAAGTAATCTCCAGATTTAAAAAGGCGGGCATAGGCGACAATTTTACCGTCGTATTCTCCCATCAAATGGAAGGCTTTTGCATCTTTGCCATCTATATCTTGATAAACGCAATTTTGCTCCACTATAAAGACTGCTGCGCGCAATTGTAATACAGAATACAATTCTGAGGTAGAAAGTGCCTTAAACGGCTTTATTTTCCAAAATACGTTCATGCGTTATTTCTTTTCGTTTTTCTTTAGAAATTCAACCGACTTAATAATCGATTCTAATTCAAACATTAAATCTCTTTTTTCCTTGGAAGGATCATAACAAAAACCCTCCAGAACCAAAATGCGTTTATATTTTGAATCTATAATCGTATAATTGATAAATGGACCTGACATGTAATCGTTTTTGAGCTCCCAAGTCCCTTTGGTTTCAAATGTTTCTCTGCCTTTGAGTCTAATTTTAAATAAGTAAGGAGCGTAAGAATCTTCAGTTACCATACGTGTATTCGGAATCGTTCCGTGTATGTACAAATTGCCAATGGAATCTCTTTTTCTGGTAATGACCTTAACAATATTAGATGTTGGTCTTATGCTACGAAAAGGAATTTGATAAATCAAAATACTAGTGTTCCCACTTGTAATTTCTTTTTTTAACCAGATGAATTTTCTTCTCTCGAGAACATAATTATATCCTTTGGGAACATGTAAATCAATATTGAATTTGCGTTGTATTTTTTTAGTTTCAATTCTCGAAGTATCAATGATTCTCTGATTTTCTTTGATTTCAGTTTGACGAATTTTATCAATAATTGTTGGAGCGTGTTGCTCAATTAGTTCTAAAATACTTGCGGCGGTTTTCCCAGAAATATGAAATACATTTTGTGGCGTTGCAAATTCATTTTCCACAATTTCAAAGCTGTTTTTGGCTTCTTTTTTTATAACAATACTATTTCGGGTTTTGGTAACAAATCCTTCTAGTAATTTAACTGGGTATTGATTAATGGTGAAAAGAGGTTCTTCTTGAGGCAAACCAATCACTGGTGAAGCAAACTTATTTCTGATGCTATCGCCTACTTCTCCATTCCATAATTGATCATCAATGATAACTGAAATGGTATTTATTTTTGCCGATGTATCGCTTTTTGATTCTTCTTGTTTCTTTGAACAAGACCAACAAAAAAGAATAACTGATAGCAATAAAAAAAGGGCTTTATTCATATGATGATATTTATTGTTTTTTTATCGGTCATATGTAATTCGCAACTTAGTTCTTGGTGTCTACAATTAATAAAAGTGGGGCTCATTTCATGATTTACATTCAATGAAATAAGCCCTAAATTTATGTAGATTTTTTTTATTATCCGTTTATTTTCAATTTCATTCCCGGTTTTAATTCGTTTCCACGAATTCCATTCCACTTTTTGATATCGGAAATGGTTACTCCAGGATATTTTTTGGCAATACTAAAGAGTGAATCGCCTTTTTTTACGTAATAATGATCTTCGTTTTGGTTTTTAGCAACCTTCTCTTTTTTAGAATGTTTTTCAGCTACTGATTGATTGGTATCAACAACCAATTTTTTAGCAACTATAATTTTATCTCCTAATTGAATAGCATCATCAGATAAATCATTCCATGTTTTTAAATCAGATACTGCAACATTATTCTTTTTAGCAATACTGCTTAGATTGTCACCTCTTTGAACAACATATTCTACGTTTTTAATTTCAGTCTTAGGAGTTGATTCTTCTTTAGTATCATTAATAATGTCTGCGATTTTTAATTTGCTTTCTAGTTGAATCGTATTGTCAGATAGATCATTCCATTGTTTTAAATCATCAATAGATACATTGTATTTCTTAGCTATGGTGCTTAAATTATCTCCTTGTTGCACAACATAAAAACTATCTTCTTTATCTGAAACATCGCTTTTTTGGTCTTTCCTCGGTTTATCATTAGAAGCAATTACATCCGATTTCACTTCTTTTTTAACTGTAGTTACTACTCTTTCGTTAGAAATGATTTTTAGGCTTTTACCTAATGGAATGTTGTTGCTTTTCAACTTGTTCCATTTTTTGATTTCAGCTACTGTAACACCATATTTCTCAGAAATTTCTCCTAGGTTATCACCTTTTTTAACTTTATGAGTCTTGGTTACATCTTTAAACGTAACTATCTTCTCTTCTTTGTATACTTTTGGTTCTCTTACCTCTTTCGTTTCAACTGATGCAGCTACTATGTCTGAATTTTTTTGAATCGCTATAGTATCCAACTTCTGTTTCTTCTCTTTTTTATCTTTATAAGCAACAGTCTCAGAAGTTATAATTTTAAGGTTTCGTCCCAAGGGCGCCTTATTGTTCTTTAATTTATTCCATCGTTTAATATCTGACATAGCGACATTATATCGGTCTGCAATCTCGCTTAAATTGTCTCCTCTCCTCACTTTATGGTATTTAGTCCGAGTAACAACTGATGTGCTATCGTTGAATCTCAAAGAATCTCTTGAAGCAAATGCTTGTTGTTGACGTGTAAATGGTTTTTCTCTTTTGTCTAATTCAAATTGTGCATAAGCATAAATTTTATCTTCGTTTGAAGTAAAAA
>Ga0315904_10003118_pt1 | contig 24842 bp, 40 predicted proteins | sample LakEriMetagenome_6_FD_203529 | JGI IMG/M metagenome (GOLD analysis project Ga0315904, IMG submission 203529) | Freshwater fungal communities from buoy surface, Lake Erie, Ohio, United States - Buoy 12 MA120 | ecosystem: Environmental > Aquatic > Freshwater > Lake | place: USA: Lake Erie, Ohio... | reverse complement strand
GAATGAATGTTGTAGAAAGCAAAGACAGGATTATTATATTCAACCTGCTTAATTTTGGTGGGGAAACCCATAGAACTAATATCACCCATACCATAAGTCTCTTGTGCTAATGTAAATGGACGATTCAATCTATCCTTGATATAATCAATTTCCTCTTTAGGTCCTTGAATTGTTAGAGTGTTATATACCCAATTTGGCATTTCATTTCCTTTCGTTATTGTCATATTATACATCCCCCCACTGACATTTGACAATATCTCACACGAATATGAGGTTTAGATCACAAATCTCACAAAAGCTCACAATTTCGGGAAAAATATAATTGACAACGTAAACAGTTTTTGATACCCTCTGGTATTTGTGGGCAAGAAGAAGGGCCCCCGAAGGGGCCCTAGAATGTGAGGCTGCTAGCACAAACGAAAGGAATTAAGTAAAAGCTGCCTTACTTAGCGACTTGGTGACTAACCCTAGTAGCCGCACCTCACAAGATGTGAACCTCTATTATACCAAAATCTTGGCGTCCGTGTATTTCTCAACAAATGCACGTAGGTCCATGGTGAACATTGCTTCGTTCTTCATACCTCGAACCTTATTAGATTCGTTATGGAATGAATCTTCTTCATGAAGACTGAATGTACATTCGAGCCAGTTTACTACAGGAATCTTATGCTCATTGTCTGAGATTTCATTTACCTGCAGGCCCCATCCAGTTTCCGAAGCCCATGCGTCGCCAATCATATTACTGATTGCGATACGTGTAGCATATGAAGGGTCCGACCAACGTGGCTGTGCCTTTGCTACTGCCTCTGCTAAATTCTCTAGCATGTTGTAGCCTGCCCAGTGCCCATATAGTACGATTGTTTCTCCGCTTGGTTGTACAAAGACGAAGTTTGCACGGTCTCCCATGTTATATCCTTTCTGTTTCTAGTCTTTGAGGAACTTCCTCAATCTTATTCAATTCTATAATTTCATAGGCCCAGTTGTCAAGGCCCTTGTACTTATTTCGGTGGTGGCCACAGAAATACAACTCCCCGCTAGTTCCTCTAGCCAGAAATAAAGCTTGTGCTGAACATGAATCACATTTGATCCATCTAGTTAGATCCTCAGAGGTCATGGTCTAATGTCCCAAATTCGATTTTGTCTGCAACCCAATCTAATACGGCGCCATCATCATGGGTTTCTGCCCACTTGCGAATGTTATTAATAATAACTTCACGAGTAAACTTGACACCATCTTCAAAACCTTCTCTGTAATCCATTTTACCTCCTAGTGTAGCCTGTTGGCTGATAATCTGATTCCACTAGTATATCTAACTTATACTTAGAAATCAAGGCCGAAACCTTTTCAATGCTGCCAGTTCCTAATTCAAAAGCATTGTCTTCTAAATAGTATGGGTCCAGGCCTGAGAACTCAGCCTCCCAGTAGGCCGCCTTGCAGACGGCACCACTAGGTGCTTGTAGTTGATAATACATTAGTTCCAATCCTGACTGTCGATATAATCAACATCCCATGAATCAACCTTGGTGTCGAAATCATTTGAGTCAACTGCTAAATTGTCACCAATGTGATAACGAATATCAAAGTCCTCAACTTCATCAAGATTTACCAAAGTAGTTCCTGATACTGTAAGAGTTGCAGTCCAAGACATTTCCTGTTGAGGAGTATGGTCTAGAATTGTGCACAGGTCACGAAGCACTTCATCTTTTTCTGTATTTGGATTGAACCAACTCTCCATAGTTAGATTATCAATAATCTTTCTAATGGTACCTTGTGAGCGAGACAAGTGGTCTTCCAAGTTTTTGATACGTTCTAACTTATATTCAAGGTCAGTCACCTTGACAATTGGGAATGTAACTTCACCGTTTGTGATGTCCTTGTATTGAACAAGAACATTAGCATTGTAGGTCGTTGGGACCTCTATAGTATTTTCCATTGTATTCCTTTCGTTGTTATGTGGAGTATTATAGCGGACCTGACTGACATTTACAACCAGGTTTCGGGGAAAAAGTTTTGTGATACGTAACACACGCTGCCTGCCTTCAGTTGTGCGGGCGTATTAGCTGCGACCCCAACGGGATTTGAACCCGTGATCTCCACCGTGACAGGGTGGCGAATTAAACCAGACTATTCCATGGGGCCTAGGTGGGGCCCCTTGCGGGGCCCCGTCATTTTTAGAATGACTTTACAACTTGAAGAATCTTATTCTTCTCAGCAGTAATAACAGGGTCGAATCCTGAAGCAGAAGCCCACTTCGATTCTGAATTACTCTTACGAGTAGGGCGGAAATAATCAAGGCGTTCAGTAAGCGCATTGAAAGCACCCCATTTTGTACCCTTGATGTTAGCATTAGTTGGTGAGTTATGATAAAGGTCATTTAGCAAAACAACTTTATTATCCCACTTAGTCTTAGCCAATTTAGAATCTGATTCAGCAGGCTTAGGATAAATTGTTTTTACAATATCCTGAAATTGCTTATCAGTAATCTCAGCATTGAATAGAGCCTGAGCCTCTTTTTCGAATGAATCGAAATAGCCTAGAGTTAGACCAAGAGTTTCACGAGCAATTTGAATCTTGCCTTCAGCGGTCTGTGTGTGGCGAATCTTGAAAGATTGCTTAGCAGACTTCATTGCTAGATTCAAAGTGTTTTGGCATACAACACGAACAGGAGTAATTGCTGCCTGAACAGCAACAGAGCCGTCGTGTGATGTCCATACAATAAGATAAAGTTTTGTCTTATCGTTAGCACCTTGTGGGTCTAAAACCATTTCACGAGGAACAGTAAGAGAACCGAATACAACTTTACCAGCCTTTAGAGAGCCAGCAGATTCCCAAGCGCAGCGAGAATCGCCATCTAGAATGTTATCAGCGAATGAAAATAGTTCTTCATTCTGAACAACTTTATATCTAGAACCTACAACAGAAAGAACATCAGTTCCGCCATTGAATGGGTTATTACGAATTACATATTGTGAACCAGAACTATCGTTCCATTCAGCAGGAATATGTTCAGCAACAGGAGATAAGCGTACGTCCCAATTGGAAAGTTTTGCTTCATCGAGCATGAGTTGTGTTGAAACTTCTTCATCTTGTGAGAAGATTCGATTTGCGAGATTGTGCCATGCGGGAGTTCCACGCAAGGCGAAAGCGACTTCGTCGCCATTGATTTCAAGGTTATGAGCCATGAATTTTCCTTTCTATAGTTGATTAGTTCCTGAATTATACACTACCCCACCGACATTTGTCTATTTAGTTTTGGGAATTATCCACAGGTACTCGTAAGGCTGTGGATAACCCCGCAGTTGTGGGGGCCGCAGCTGATCACTGCATAAATTCTTCCAGCACCTCCAAGGCTATGCAATATTTACAGTTACAGTCGACGTGGTCCATTACCGTTTCCCAAATATCATGGCGGACCTCATGAGCAGCATATGACATTATTTTTTACTCGCAGAAAATCGAATGTCTGCCTTGTTATAGACACACAGGCCGCATGATACGCATGCGCTACCATTAGCAGAAATAAGTGGAATAGACTTATTGTTTTCAGGGCACTTAGCACCAACTTTACCAGTCAATTCTTTCATTGTTGTTTCGGTGACAGCGAAAGTCTTTCCTAGATAAGCAAGGCGGGTACCATGAGAGACACGCAATTCCTTAGCAATATCCTTATTCTCATCATCCGTCGAATAGTATAGAGACAGATTAGAAATTCCTTTTAGGATAACAGCAGCAGAGGCTACACGTGTATAGACCCAAAATTGAACATCAGAGTGTTTCTCAATAACAGTCTTCCATGCATATGAATATGTCTCGCTAAAGAAATCTCCGTCCCAGTGAATACGGAATAGTTTATCTGCAGAACGCTTATCACAGTCAGCCTTGAATTCTACAATCATCTCATCTAGAAGAGATACCATTGTTTCAATATCTGCATTGCGTAGGAGCTCCCAGTTATGCAAGAGTACAGCTCTAACGCCTTTATATATTTTTTCTAGTTTACCAGCATAGCAGACAGACTCGCAAATACTAGTAGCACCAGGACAAGAATACTCCCTACCAGCAGGTAGGCCAAAAGTATTCGCAATCGTGGGGGTTTTTCCGTTTGGGGATACCGCATTGGTAACTTTCCTATCTTTTGAGCGTTTTAGTTTCATGGTAGACATTCTATCACCACATACCGACAGCAAATTCGGCAACAGTATCTAAGCATTCGGCGCATGACCAATCATCGCCATAGACCTCATATTCCGCCTCATCACCAAAATAGGTGGCAGTGCCACAAATCTCATAATATAAACAAGCAACTTTTATCATTTAGTTATCCTTTCGTTATGCCGATAGTATAACAGATTAAACTGACAAAATTTCGGGGACACGCCGTAGTGTGTCTTAAATCACATTGGGCCCCCACTCTTTTGCGGGCCAAAAGGGAAATGGGGCGGGTAGACAGACCCGCCCCAAGCTTTTAGATCAAACCTAATTCAATTCTAGTCAATTGCTTAGGTTTATATTTATTTACAGTTTGCTCAGGCAAAAACAAAGCAACAGTTTTTGATTTCTTTAGTTCATCATATACATACGCTTTCACATTACCAGAAAACCTAGAAAGATTACTAAAAACAATTTCAGTCAAGTATTCTTTATCTATTCCTTGTTCGGAATAAATAGTTAGGTCATTTAGTTTATTCGCATCATAGATTTCAACACGAAAACGATTTTTCATTTATTTACTTTCTGTTAGTAGGGATTTTAGTTGAGCAGTTTAGCACTTCACATACTCAGGTGAGGGTTCTTTTCCGCTAGAGTATTCTAACATAAGGGGCTAGATTTTGTCTAGCCCCTTATTTATTAGAGATAACGAGCGATAGCGTTATAGGTTGAGGTTGAAACTACTTCCTCATCTGTCATCTTGAGAATACGAATTGCGTTCTCAATTTCATCTACCATTTCCTTGTATTGCCACTCATGATAAGTGTCAAAATCCTTTTCAGGTTCTTTTGGTAGGTCAATAGCACCCTTAGGCAAATCAAAATCTACATTTACCATGCCATTGTATCTGACACTTGCTCGTAGGTTTTCTGCCTTTGAGATTTGAGCGAGAGCAAGTTTAGCGATTTCCTTAGACCACTTTTCAGTAGCCTTCGCAAACTTTTCCTCGTTTGATTTCTGATTAGCCTTATCCTTTTGGATTTGTGCTAACTTTGTTTCAAGAGCCTTGATTACCTTAGTGGTGGCAATCTTGACTTGAATTGCTTTTCCTCTAGCCATTTGTTTATTTCCTTTCGTTGTTTGTTGAGAGAGATTGTAGCAGGGGCTACTGACATTTCGCCCCTGCCGATTATTTACTTAGCAGATACGCTAGTCCAGCGTTCTTTGCCATTGACATCAAGTAGAACCCTCGCCACTCCTGACGGGTGATTATCTACTGCCTTGATTACTCCTGTCACTCCACTATTAGTGGTTGTGAAGGTCTGACCGATAGTTAGTGTTGCCATTGGTTTATTTCCTTTCGTTAGTTTGGAGGGCTATCTTACCATAGCCCACCGACATTTATAGCCACGCCTCTAGGTGGTGTTGTTCTACGATAGCCCAAGCGGGTGCTGTATCTAATCCTTTGTATGATACGCCTTCGGGCATCTTTATCTCTCGATCTGTTTCATCTTCCCAATAAGCCTCTAGTGCCTCAATACATGGCATTACCATACTTTGAGGAACGGGCGGGTAGTGATTAGAAGATAGGTGAATTGAGATAGCAGTAGATAAATCTAATCCTAAATCATAGTCCGCTAATTCGGTAGCAAAATTACTGCCCATTATCTAATACCTCATTTCGTAGAGTTTCCATTTCGTCAATAACTGACATTAGTTCTTGTAATTCTGAATTATCTAATAATACTTTAGTAGCCTTATCTACGGCACTAGAAGCAATTATTCCTGAATAAAGATAAATAGCCTTAGCAAAATCATCTGACGACATTTCGCTATGATTATGAGTTAGCATGCGAGCAAAATCCATAGAGTCATCATCAAAAATAGCGTCTTCAGTTGCCTGAATTAGAGCGGTTGCGGTTGATAACATTTGTTTCCTTTCGTTGTTGTTAGTGGGCTAGATTATAGCCTAGCCCACCGACATTTTTAGGCTAGGCAGAGAAGCGCCTGCGAAGCGCCTGCGTTGATACTATCCAATTCCGCTTGCAATTCGGCGGTGGTCATAAGAGTAGGGTCCCCTACTAATTCGGTAATAGCCTGAGTATTTATCATGTCCACCATTGCTGTTGGCATTTTTGATAAAGCAGGATAGAATGAGCCAGTAGTATCTATCTTAGATACAAAATTGACTCCATTTACGGAGAATGGGAATGAAGCCCAGTTATCTGTATTTAGCATTATTTTCCTTTCGTTTGGTTATGTCGCTATTATAAACTAAACTACTGACAATTTCCATTTTAGCCTCGGCGTGTCGCAAATTATTTTTGTGATGAATGTCACAATTCTGGGAATGCGTGTCGACTTGACGTAAGGCAGCTTGCGCCCCCTCTCCTTTGCGGGCGCCGATCTATTCTGTCAAATCAACACGCCGTTTATGTTTTATTTTTCTGCGATATTTTTTCTTATTGCGAACAGGTTGCGCCGCATTGCTGCGGCGCAATTCCTGAATTCGTTTTACTTTTTCACGAAGTGAATTTTGGCACACGATAATTACTCGCTTCATGAAATCTTGTAACATCAAAACGGGGATTATCTTTTGCGAACATCTCCGCAAAATCATTTACCATTTTTGAAAATACAGCAGGGTGAGTTTTATCGCTAACATATTTTAGAATATTAGCGGTTTCAATATAATCTTTTCGTGTCATCATTTTTGCGATACCAAACCTGTTCTGTCAAAGTTTTTTGTATACATTTTACCATTAGGCAAAGTTAGATTATAAGTTGCGTTTTCCATAGCGAAACCTACATCTTTACATCTAGCGAAAGCCTCAAACGCTTCAAGAGCATCTGAAAAGCCATAAGTTTCTTTACTTATTCCGCCGTCATAAATTGTTGTTAGTTTATACATTAGTCCTGTTCCTTTACAAATAGAGAGCCGTCAAAATCTGAAGTTAGATTACAGTCGCAAGGTTCAACATTATAATCCTCGCCGTCACCATAAAATAACCAACCTTTGTTGTAGCAAGTATCGCAATCAAATGCGAGAGTGTGAATTACTTTCATTTTAGTTTTCCTTTCGTGTTGTTTCGGTAATTGTAGCATTAGCCACCGACAAAATTGCGGTGAGATTAGAATTGCGCTTTTCTTTGATTTCTGCTAAGCGTTGAGCAGTAATGAAATCTCTAAAGTCTTTTAGATCCATTTTAGTTTTCCTTTCGTTTTGTTATTAGTTAGATTATAGCGGAAGGGTCTGACATTATAAGTCAGACACCTTGACGGCAATAGTAGCCCAATTAGTTTTGATAGACTGTGCTACACGATAGCGAATTGCGTAGGCTTGATAATCTGTGCCAACCCAGACATCATCACGCTTTTCAGCAAAATCAATTTCTCCACCCATAAATCGGCGGGCTAGAGATGAAGGGCGATAGAATTGCCCTACTAGTAAATCCTCAATAGAATAAGTTTTCATTTAGTTTTCCTTTCATTTTATTACTCCGTAAGTTTAGCAAAAACGACTGACATTTTCAAATCCAAAATGCGTATAAATCGGACATTGTGATTTTTATCACAAAAATAAATTTGTCTGGTCATATTTTTTTCGGGCGTGTCGCAAATTTCGGGGTTGTGGATAACTCTTCGTAACCTGTGGATAACCCGCACAAGAACTTGCGGGCAGCTGTCGATCTTGTCAAATCGACACGCCGATTATTTATCTATTTTATTTAGTAAATAATTATTATTTAGATTACGACTATTATTTGAGAACATAGCCTCAACAACTCTCTTATCTTTTTCTGACTGAGCAATTCTTTTTTCTTGTTGCTCTTTTAGTATTCTGTTATAAGTATCCATTTAGTTATTACCTTTCTTAGTTAGGGAGAATATCTGTTCCGTAGTATTCTACGGCATCATATAGGCTCATCATGCCTTTATAATCACGGCAGGAGTAGCAAATACTATTCCACCCGTCTGTTAGTGTTGAACAAAATACGCAGATTTTATCCATTACGCAAAAATCATTATCTATTAAGTAGCCGATTATTTCATTTTTATTTAGTGTAGTCATTTTATGACCTACCTTTCTTTTATCTTGATACTAGTATCCTAACATAGACCACTGACATTTTGACCCGTTTTTCGGGCGTGTCGGAAAAGTATTTTTGTGATTTAGGTCATGTGGATAACTTACGCTCAAATTCCAGGGGTTTTCCACACCTGTGAATAAAGCTGTGGATAACGCCCGCAAAAGACTGCGGGCAGCTGCCGCCCTTGTCAAGGCGACACGCCGTTAGTTTAGTGTGAGATACGCCACAGCAAAGCCTGTGCCTATACACATAGCCAATAGGGCGGCGGTCTGAAGGAAGGCGATCATTTAGCACACTCGCAATGTTCTATCTCATACTCTTGACGATTACCTACATAGATAACGCCTCTTCCATAGCATAGAGAGCATTTGTTCATTTTATATCGCCTCTTCCAATTCTGCCAAAGTTTCATCTTCTAATTCTAGCATTTCTTCTAGAGATATTTCAACTATATCTTGTTCTTCTTCATCATAGTATTCAACTTCATATCCGTGTTGAATACTCTCATATTTGTATGAGTTATCTGTGTTATCGAATGAATACATTTTACTTATTCACCTTTCTTGCTGTGATTACGCTAAGACTAGCGTCTTTATCTAATACCTGTATTTCCTTTAGAAAGTCTAACGCCTCTTTTGAGGAATTGAAAGTGCCTACCATTAGCACCTTGCTTTTCTTGCCGTTCCAAATTGCCACTTCGATTTCCATTTCTTTATTTCCTATTCGTTTAGTTTGTTTATTTAGTTAGGGTCTTATTTGCTAGGCTCACCCTTTCGGTTTATTTGCTAGGCTCATACCCTTATTTAATTGTTATGTCTGTAAGACTATCACCTATGACCGACATTATCAAGGCGACACGCCGTTAGGCGTGTGTGACCTTAGTCACGGGCTACCGCTAGGGTACGCCATTCGTCACGGCGTCCATTGGTAGGGCGAACACGGACGGCATAAGCGTCAGCGTCTACATAGTAGACATTGTCACGAGGCTCAGCGTCCTCGATAATGCCCTCAATAGAGCGGCTACGATAAGCCTTGCCAATTAGTAGAGATTCGATTGAGTGTAGGTTTGACATAGTGTATGTCCTTTCTTTAGTTTGTTTAATAATATAATACTAGCAGGGGGGTCTGACAAATAGCAACTCAGAAACTATAACAAATCGGACATTGTGAACTAAATCACAGATTATTTGTGTGATTAGCATCACAATTATGGGCGCACTATCCGAAATGTCCGAATTTACGGATATGTGTATCATACAAAATAAAAAAATATTAACATTTTTATAAATCTAAAAAAGTAGTTGAGTAAAACCAAAGCGGGGTGGTACAATAAGATCATGAAATTGTTTTTACGAATACGCTAATCCTCTTGGGGATATAGCTTAATCTGGTTAAAGCAATTGTCTTATATACAATCGAGTTTGGGTTCAAATCCCAATATCCCTACAAAAATTTTTTTTAACATTTTATAAATCTAAAATACTAGTCGACTAGAATACCTATTGACTTTGCTAATTTTTTAATGATACACTTTAGTTCGGTTTGTGGGGGCTTACACTGGAACTCAAATATACCAGATGTCTTGCTTCTCCTATCTCAACATTGTAGCAATTTTTTCAATGGGGGGAAAGGGGGGCTTTCCTAAAATCTAAATTCCCAGATATCATTTATATAGTAAATATACTATAATTATCACATATATTTATAAAAGGAGATTTATCATGATTAATTACCCAATAGGTGAATGGGAAACAGATTTTGAAATACCAGAAGACTTTGTTTCAGAGTTCAATCATTTTGTTAAAGAAATAATGAAAGAAGAAACAAGCATAAGACATCCTCTATACGAAAGACTTTTTATACTATGGTCTGCTGCAAAGCATGCTTCTAAGCTAGAAGGAGATTTTGTAGAGTGTGGAGTATATGCTGGATTCACTTCTTACTTCATGGCTAAGCACTCTAAAACAAATATCCACCTATTCGATTCTTGGGATGGTGTAACTGATTTTACAGAACATGATAATGAATATTATAAAGAAAATCCATTTAAGATACCAATGCATCATGCTGAAAAAACAATGTCAGAATTTGATAATGTCGTTTTTCACAAAGGCGAATTCCCATTTGATTTTGATCAACTAGAAAAAATATCTCTATTACATATTGATGCTGATAACTACAATCCTACAAAGATTTGCTTAGAGCAACTATGGGATAAGATGGTTCCTGGTGGAATTGTAATAGTTGATTTCCATGATTCATGGGCAACTGGGGCAGAAAAAGCAACTAAGGACTTTTTTGAAGGTAAAAGAGATCTTATCATGTTTAGGACTGGGAAATCTTTAATAATCAAATAATGGGCGGGAGAGTCTAAAAAGCTATGCTTGAGAAAAGGCTTCTAATGGGCTTTATAGACCTTGGAACCAATAACTCCATATATGGACTACCTAATGAAATCTTACTTGTCCAAGAAGCCCTTAAAGCCTTTATTGACTACATAGACTCTAAATTGCTGGAGTGTCCAAATATTGAAAATGGCATTTGCCATACATATTGGAGACATGATGATTGTAGGATATTGATGGATATCTTATTTGAACTTACCTTGGAAGAAAGATATAGGGCATGGAAATAGCTATTATTGGGATATTGTCTCTATATGGGTTTATTATTTACCATATACTGAAAAATACTGATAAGATGTATAAATGATCTTCTAGTTTCGCCCGCCGCCGCACTTTTTTTCGCACTTCAGGGGACATGTATAATATTAGATGATGTATAATTACATAGTGATATTAGCCTGCATATAGGCTATTAGTAAAAGGAGCTAAATATGAATTGGTTAAGAACAATAGAAGAAGATAGACTAGTTGCCATGTTTGAGAAACTAGCATCTGAATTAAAAGAAAAAGAATTAGCTGATAACCCAAGAGAATTAACTGCCGAAGAGAACAATGAGTTAGGCGTATCTTTAACAACTAAGTGGCAGAATGAAAATGCTGATGGCATGGAAGAGAAGCTAGTTGAGCTATATGGTACAGAAAAAGATAAGCTTGATTATGCCAACTGGAAAGTTAAGGGAGAGTAATTATGGGAATACTGGACACAGTAACAAAGACTAACGAGTACGGGCAACATGGAATTCACATCTTTAAAAATTTTTTTACAGAAGAAGAGCTCGCACTTCTTGATACTTGGGTAGAAACAAGTTACAGTAGCTCTACTGATGTTTCTGGACACCTTACCGCAAAAAACTATTCCATTATAACCAATAGAGAATCAGTTAGACCATATTTTACTAAGTTAAGAGAAGCAATTAAAACTAAGTGCAGCACAGAGACTTTGTTTATTGCTAGAGTAAAAGTTTTAGAGATTTCTCCATGGGAGTGGGAAGAGCTTGTTGATCCAGATTATGTTCCTACCGAAGAGCAGCTTGCTTCATGGGATAGGCCAATGAAAACTCTTAGTTATAATCTTACAGAGGTTAGAGAAGCTGCATTGGCTTCAGTACCTTCTAACGGATACGCACTAGCCGACTTCGAAAGTGGAATTGTTTCTAATCCACTATTTTTAGATATTTATCAGAATCCAATAGAGATTGATGCATATCATGCAATGGTAGTTTTGAACCCAGAATTTACTGGAGGTTCTGTTACTGTTAACAGCTCTATTACCAATGAAGACGTTGTGTTAGATCTAAATCCTGGAGACGTATTGTTCTTTAATAAGAGCGTTTCTGGTGTACAACAAATTTCAAAAGTTTTAACTGGAAAAAGACGTTGTTTTAATTTAGTACTAACTGAGGATAGAGCCTTTAGAGTTTAACGCATATGTCCATACATGTGCATGAAAACTTTATAGAAGGACAAGACTTAGAAAACATATTAGGGTTTAGCAAATCGTTTAGCCCCGAAGATAAGTTTCTTTGGGGTTATAACGATATTGTTAACTTAGAATATGAAAATAAAAATAACATTATTGGTTCACTAGATAAGTGTGTGCTATTTTTGAACGAAGAGTTCTTAAAAAAATATAAATTAAAAAATGATTTAAAAGTAATTAATATATTTGGTGCAGGGTTGAGACCTGGGAAAAAGTATACTAGACATCAAGATAAAGAATATACATATGAAGGCAAAAAAGACTCAGATGTAGTATACACTGGATTACTTTATTTAAATGATGATTATGTTGGAGGAGAATTACTATTAGAAGATCATTCTTCTGATAGTGTAACAGGTGGGCATAAATTAATTAAGCCTAAAGCTGGAACTTTAATATACTTTACAGAAGATGTCTATCATTCAGTAATGCCCGTTTCTGAAGGTATTAGATACAACATAGTTATGTTTTTTTCAGACACAGACTTGCGTAGACCTTTAGCTAGAAAGACTACACTAGAAAACTTTGGTTATTAAGAGTATTTATTATTGTCGTAAAAATTTGGTACCTTTAAAAATGCTGGTAACACATATCTAATAGGGCCAGCACCAACATGTCTAACTCCATGATTAAACTCATCATTACCTGGGAAGACAATTAGTGTTCCAGGCTCTGGAACAATTTCAATGTTTTTGTTGGGCCAGAACACCTGACCATTTTTATAATCATCATGTATATATATGATTGCTGCATACTTAATTGATGGATCTGTGTGTTGATCTGTATGGGCTACAAGTTCCACCCCTTCTGGCATTCTTTGAAAAAAATAAAATCCAGAGCATATTAACTTTTCTGTACCTTGATCCATAATTTTTTGAAGTCGATTACTTACTTGGTGATGAATAGGGTTATCTGTAAATGCTAAGTTTTTATCGTGCCAGTTTTGTGTTACTTCGAATAGACCTTCTGCAACTAAATTTTCAACATCATCTCTTCCAAACTTAGCCATACAGAATTTAGCAAGTCCTTGCGTATACTGAATTTCCCAATCAGCTTGAGTAGCATTGTTTATTATTTCAAAATATTGTTTAATTTCTTCGTCTGTAACAAAATTTTTTACAAGCAATAATCCTTCTACTGGAGTTTCTACTTCATAGCCAGCAGATTCCATTTCTTTTTTGAGATATGTTGTCATGGTTATATTATATCAAAAAACCCTAATAGGAGGCGGATCCTATTAGGGTTCTGTGCGTTTCCGCAATACATGAGGGCAAAATATGGGATGCTCACCTCATGTAAATTTATTTAATTATGTCTTTTTCAACCATTACTTCGTAAACAGCAGTAAGAGCGTGTTCGATAGAAGGAGTACTCTGTTCAATAAACTTAGAAACTTCCTCTTCACCCATTCCACTCATTAATGCCATGCTTTTATTAATTTCGATAAAGGTTTCAACCATTACCGCAATAGCTTCTTCTTTACTCATTTTCTTCCTTAGATCTGAAGGCTGGTGAGGGGCCCAGCAAAAAACCCTCTTGATGATATTCTACCATTTTAGCAAGCTGTTGTCTATCATTTTCATCTTTTGATAGTAAATTTGCTATAAGGCTTAGCAGGTCATATATTCTATGGAGCATAATATAATTTACCATGGGTAAATTATCTTCCATGTCCTGAGTTATATAATCTTCAGGCATTATATTTTTCATCGCTAGTTATTTCAAATAGAACCTGATTTATAGTTTTATTTGACTGAGACTGCTCATCTAGATATTTAACAAAATGTTTAATAACTCTATCAGCGATAAATTCCCTAGGTATGTGAGCGCATGGGATCACCATGGATAGCTCTAGTATTAAATCTTTATTATAAATACTTTGCATCTACGTATCCTTTCATTTTTTTATACATATCGATTCCTATATATTTTTTATAACTACAAGAAATGCAGTATAGGAAAATTTTATCTTCTTCATCTAAATTTGAAAAAAGAAGACCCTGATCTAATGGGCAATCCATTTTAGGAACAAGGCCTTCTTTTGATAGAGATAGGTACCTTGATACAATTTGTATTTTAATACCTATCCCCTAACTACTTTGGAAATTGAATCATCAATCTCTTTGCTTTACTAATAGAATTTGGCCACGATGACCAGTCTATTCCGCCTTTAGTCATATAATACGTTATCTCTGCGTTTATGACTGGATCGAACAAAAGTACGTTCGACCTCAATTCGAATTTCTCTTTACGATCTATACCAAGGTTACCCAGCATGTTGATCTGAAAAATTCCGTAGGAACTGTCTCCAGTGCTCCTGTTGCCATTGTATGCCATAGGGCGTCCATTAGACTCCGCTTTAGCAATGGCCCACGCCATTTTAAGGGCGCTTCCTTCAAAACCTACAGACTTGAGAAGTTTTACTAACTCATTATCTGTTAACATTTCCGAAGGTTTGTATACAGTATTGCTGAATTTTTCCAGCGTTTCTCTTTTCAGTTGTGCTTCTGTTTTAGACTCTACCTTTACAGTTAGAGCTTCGGCTGGCGGTGTATTAACAACTGGTGTTCCAGTATATAAAAACATTAAACCAACCGCTATTGCAACATAATGATGTAAAACATCACTAAGTTTTTCTTTTATATTCTCCATTGGCATTTCCTCCATTAGAGATAACGGACTATAATCATAACATTGTTATTTAGTACATGTCAAGCTAGTCGACTATAATTTTTATTTATAGTTAACTAATAATCTTACTGTTTTTTATTAATCTATTTTCTAAAGCACTTCCCTTAAAGAATTTTCTTTGGTAGAATTATCTTCTATTGTTTTAAAATTAAACCGCAAGGCGGAGAAAAGGTGCTATATGTCAAGAATTATTGAAAACCCATACGAAAACTTTATTGCATTGTCGAGATATGCAAGATGGATCCCAGATGACAATCGCAGAGAAACATGGGGTGAGACAGTTGATAGATACTTTAGTTTTATGTTAAATCATCTGAAAAATAATTTTGACTATGTTCCAGATAAAAAGCTTGTAGATGAACTTAAAGAGTTTGTTTATGATAGAAATGTAATGCCTTCAATGAGAGCAGTAATGACTGCAGGTCCTGCTCTTGATAGAGATCATGTTGCAGGGTATAACTGCTCATTTGTTCCAGTTGATTCACCTCGATCATTTGATGAGACTATGTATATCTTAATGTGTGGAACTGGTGTTGGATTCTCTGTTGAATACAAGTATGTCAATAAGCTTCCTGCCGTTCCAGAAAGTTTTGAAAAGTCTAATACAATTATTTCTGTTGAGGATTCAAAGACTGGATGGGCAAAGGCGTATCGTGAACTTCTTGCAATGCTTTGGGCTGGACAAATTCCTTCTGTTGATGTATCTAAGCTTCGCCCAGCGGGTGCACGTTTAAAGACAATGGGAGGAAGGTCATCTGGACCACAGCCTTTGATTAACCTATTTGATTTTACTATTGCAAAATTTAAGTCAGCAGCAGGTCGCCAATTGAAACCTATTGAAGCTCACGATATAATGTGTAAGATTGGTGAAGTTGTAGTTGTTGGTGGAGTACGTCGTTCCGCAATGATTTCGTTATCTAATATTAACGATATTGAAATGGCAGCCGCAAAATCTGGAAACTGGTGGGAAAACAACACTCAACGTGCACTATCAAATAATTCAGTAGCATATTCTCGCAAACCAGAAATGGAGCAGTTTATAGCAGAGTGGAAAAATTTATATGATTCAAAATCAGGTGAGCGTGGCATATACAATGTTGCCGCTGCTCAAAAGCAAGCAGCAAGATGGGGTAGAAGAGACCCAGAAATTCATTACGGAACTAACCCATGCTCAGAAATTATCCTTCGCCCTTATCAGTTCTGTAATTTATCCGAAGTTGTAATTCGTGAGAATGATTCTTTAAAGGATATTGAAAATAAGGTAAAGTTAGCAACAATTCTTGGAACATGGCAGTCAACCCTTACAGACTTCAAATATCTTCGTAAGATTTGGAAAGACAATACTGAAGAAGAAAGACTACTTGGCGTTTCATTGACAGGTCAATTTGGACACAAGTTTATGTCTGGAAAAGAAAACTTAGAAAAGCTTGGAAAGTTCTTAGAGGACATTAGGGATGTTGCAAGATTTATTAATAAAGCAGAGTCAGATAGAATTGGAATCAATGAGTCTGCAGCTATAACCTGTGTTAAGCCTTCAGGGACCGTCTCACAGCTTGTAGGAGTGTCTTCTGGAATGCATGCATGGCATTCAGAGTATTATATTCGTACAGTTCGTGGAGATAAGAAAGATCCCCTATCAACATTTTTAAAGGAAGTCGGAATTCCCGTAGAAGATGACTTTATGAAGCCAAATGATACATATGTATTCTCATTTCCTGTAAAGGCACCAGAAGGTGCAATTGTAAGAAATGATTTAACTGCAATCGATCATTTGAATACATGGTTAGTTTATCAACGTTCATGGTGTGAACATAAGCCATCTATTACTGTATCTGTTAAAGAAGATGAATGGATGGAAGTAGGGGCTTGGGTATATAAGCATTTTGACGAAGTCTCTGGAATCTCATTCCTTCCGCACTCAGATCATAGTTATAAGCAAGCACCATATCAAGAGGTAACAAAAGAAGAATATGAAACTCTTCTTTCTCAAATGCCAAAAAATATTCGTTGGGCAGATTTATCATTTTATGAAACCGAAGACGGTACAAGCGGAACACAGACTTTAGCTTGTACATCAGATGGAAATTGTGAAATTGTAGATATTTCAGCTTAGTGCTACAATAATAGTATTGGGATAAAACCCAAAATTCCTGGGCACCCCGCCCAGAAGCAGGGAGGTCTTTAATGAAAGAAGATCTTAATAATGATGGAAAGGTAACAATGCAAGAAAAAATTCTCGCAGCGCTAGCAAGCTATGGTCGTCACTTTTTAGGTGCGGCTATTGCACTATACATGACTGGCAATACAGACCCAGGAGATTTAATTAAGGGTGGTATCGCAGCATGCTTGCCAGTTATTTTAAAGGCGTTAAATCCAAACGAACCAAGTTTCGGGTTTACAAAGAAGGCTTAATTTAATAGTCGATTAGGATGACTCCTGTGCTAAAATTGGCATAGGAGTTTTCCTATTTTAGGAGATTTTGCAAATGGCAGTACAAAAGAATTTCGAAGTAGATCAAAATGCTACTTTCACCTTTGAGGTTCAATACACCGAAGAGGATGAAACTACGCCTATTGATTTAACTGGCGCAACCGCTAAAATGCAGGTGCGTGATACTAAGGGCGGAAGTAAGTTAGCTTTTACATTAACTTCTCCTTCTGGAGGAATTACTATTGACGGCCCAAATGGAAAATTAACTATTAAGATCACTCCTACTCAAACTAATAAAATGTTTTACCCTAAGTCTTCTTATGACATTATGGTAGTTGATTCTAATAGCAATAAAATAAAATTGCTAGAAGGATTTATGACATTGAGTAGGAGCGTGACTATTTAATGGCAGATGTAGTAAAAGTCGTTGAAACTAAAAACAAAGTAATTGTATCTACTCCAGGATCTCAAGGTCCTAGAGGAAGAACTATTCTCAATGGTTCTGGTTCACCTTCAGCCAATTTAGGCTTAGAAGGAGATTTTTATTACGACAAAGATTCTGCAACATTCTATGGTCCAAAGCTATCCGACATCACATGGGCAGGAGCCACAGTAGTAGAATTTGCGACAACCGAAAACGTTTCTTATTCTACATCCTGGGAGCTTTCTCAAGTTGTTGGTCCAGTAAATGGTGAATACTCTATACAAATAACACATAACTTAGGATACAGTCCAAGTGTTACGATTAAGTCAAGCTCAGGCGATGTAGTAGAAACTGGCATCAATTATGATTCTCTTAATGTATTAACTCTTGTAATGGCACAGCCATTTTCTGGAACAGTATACCTATCATAAGGAGATAAAAAATGGCAAGAAAATTTTTGGTAAGCGTCGACCTAAATAAAAATGAACTTCTCAATGCCAGAATTCAAAATTTAGGTAGTGCACCGTCCAGTCCAGTAACTGGTCAAATTTACTACAATACTGGAGATAATACATTATACTTCTGGAATGGAACAGAGTGGATTCCAACATCTGGTTCACAAGAAGTAATTCAAGACTTAATAGGCTCTTCGATAGATGGCGGAGTAGGATTAACAAAAACCTATAATGATTCTACTGGAGTAACAACTTTAGATTTAGACGATACAACAGTAACTGCAGGATCTTATGGTTCTAGCACAGAAATTCCTACCTTTACAGTTGACGCACAGGGTAGACTAACTGCTGCTGGATCCACCACTATATCTACGGATTTAGATATAGCTTCAGATTCTGGAACAGATACAATTTCTCTTCTTTCGGAAACATTGACAGTTTCTGGCGGAGAGGGAATAGATACTTCGATTTCTGCAGGAACAATTACAATTTCTGGAGAAGATGCATCTGATACTAATAAGGGTATTGCAAGTTTTAATTCTACAGATTTTTCTGTAACAAATGGTCATGTAAGTTTAGCTAAAGATCCAGTAATAACACTTTCTGGAGACGTTGCTGGTTCTGCTACTATGACAAATCTTGGCGACGTAACAATTACAACAACTGTTCAGCCAAACTCTGTAGCTTTAGGAACAGACACCACAGGAAATTATGTTGCGACAATTGCTGGAACTGTAAATGAAATTACAGTAACAGGTTCTGGTTCAGAAACAGCTGCCGTAACTATCGGATTACCAGATGACGTAACAGTTTCTGGAAACTTAACAGTTAATGGAAATCTAGAAGTACAAGGCTCAATTAACTCTATTAGCACAACTGAAGTCAATATTATTGACAACAAGGTTGTATTAAATTCTAATGTAACTGGAGCTCCATCTGCAGATGCAGGAATAAAGGTTGAGCGAGGAACTTCTTCTGATGTAGAAATTTTATGGAATGAGACTTCAGATCAATGGCAATTAACAAATGATGGGTCAAGTTATCATGAAATTACTAGAAAGTTTAAACAAACTCTTTCTACTTCGGCAACATCTTATGCACTAACTCACAATTTGAATACACAAGATGTTGTAGTTCAAATTTATGAAGTTGCATCTCCATACCAGCAAGTTTTTACAGATGTAGAGCATACAAATGCAAACACTGTAACTATTAAATTTGCTACCGCACCAACTGCTGGAGAATATAGAGTAGTAGTTATAGGATAAGGAATTAATAATGGCAAAATTTAAATCATTATTAAACTTAGTAACTTTATCGGCAGACCCAGTTTCTGGGTCTGCTGGAGATGTTTACTTTAATGTAACATCAAAGAATCTAAAAATACATAATGGTTTAGAGTGGACCGATTTAACACCTGGATCTACAGATCCAACTCCATTTTATATGCATACTCACACTTATGATGGAGATGTACACACGATTAACTTACAAGAAACAATTAACTTTACAACAGATATAAACGATGATGCATCAGTTAATGAAACAATTCCTGCTATAATAGGACTTGATGGCGGTGCACCAAATTCAACATACGACAATGTTTCCGAAACAAATGTTACATTGTTAGACGGAGGCGAAGTTGGCAACTAATTTCCCAACAAATTTAGACGATTTGTCAAATCCACAAGGTACAGATTCCTTACAAGGTCACGCTCAATTACACACGAATGTAAATGATGCGATTGAAGCGTTACAAGAAAAAGTAGGTGTTAATAACTCTACTGATGTTACATCTTTAGATTACCGTGTAACTTCTCTTGAAAATGTTCCACAGAGCACTGAAGCTAAACTAATTTATGAAACTGTTAGCAACAATACTGGCTCAGCAATTGCAAAAGGCAAGGCAGTATATGTAAGTGGCGCAGTTGGATCATCAGGAAAGCTTAGAGTATCTTTAGCATCTAATGTATCAGAGAGTACGTCTACAAAAACTTTTGGAATAACACGACAATCAATTGCAGATGGCGCAGAGGGTGAAGTTATATCTGAAGGTTTACTTCAAGGTATAAATACAACTGGCGCAAACGATGGAGATCCAGTTTGGCTGGGAACAAATGGTAATTTATTATTTGGATTAGCAAACAAACCATCTGCTCCAGCACATTTAGTATTTTTAGGTATAGTAATAAGAGGAAATCAGGCAAACACAGGCTCCATGTTTGTAAAAGTACAAAATGGATTTGAGCTTGAAGAACTTCATAATGTTTATATAACAAACCCACAAGATGGGCAGATTCTCCAATATAACTCATCTACTGGTCTTTGGGAAAATGTAAATTTAGATTTAGAATATGCAAAAGATGAAGATGTTGCCTTAATAAATACAACATTAGGATTGGCTGGAAACAATGACCTAACTATTACTGGTATAGAAAATAAGACCACAATAGATAGCTTTAATTCCAGTACATATAGAACAATTAAATATAGTTTGCAGATATCAAAGGGTAGCGAATATATATCTTCGGATTACCTGCTTTTAAATGATGGGACAGATATTAACGTATCTGAGTCTAACATTATATCAAATACATCAAGTAGCCTAGCAAATGTTACATTTGAATCAAATGCAGGTATAATTAGCTTATGCGTAACTCCCACAACCTCTGCTGTTACAGCAAGATATGTGCGGACTGCGCTTAAAGCTTAATCAAGGGGGTTGTCAGAGTGGCAACAGTAAATAAAAATTTTAGAGTAAAAAATGGTCTGGTAGTTGAAGGAAATACCGCTACCGTAAATGGCTATGACATATTAACAAAGGCATCTGCAGATCAGTCTTATATTATTGATCTTATTGGCGGTACCGCAACTTCTGCAAATACCCCAAATACAGTTGTTAAGCGTGATGGATCTGGCAATTTTTCAGCTGGAACAATTACAGCAACATTTAGTGGTAATTTAACTGGTAACGTAACTGGTACAGTTTCGGACATTTCGAATCATGATACTGGAGACTTAGCAGAAGGAACAAACTTATATTTTACAAACCAGAGAGCTTTGGATGCAACATCGGCCGCTTACGACGCAGCAGGTGCAGCTTCAGCGGCACAATCGGCAGCAGAAGCAACTGCAGCATCATACACAGATAGCGTAGTAAATGGTTTAGATACAGACGATATTGAAGAAGGTTCATCTAATCTATACTTTACAAATCAGAGAGCTCTTAACGCTACATCATCTGCTTATGACGCAGCAGGTGCAGCTTCAGCAGCCCAGTCCGCAGCACAATCTTATGCTGATAATTTAGTAAATGGTCTAGATACAGATGACATTGAAGAAGGTGCCTCTAACCTTTACTTTACAAATGGTCGTGCTAGAAATGCAATGGGAGCTGGCACAGGATTATCATATGATTCTTCAACAGGAACATTCTCCGTAACAGCAAATACTTTCGACGCTTGGGGTTCAGCATCTGCAGCAGAAGCAGCAGCAAACAGCTATACAGATGATGAAATAAATGCACTTACAACAACTGATATTGAAGAGGGCACAAATCTTTATTATACAGATACACGTGCTCGTGGTGCAGTAAGCGCTGGCTCAGGATTAAGCTATAATGGTGGAACTGGTGAATTTTCAGTAGACACATCTGTTATTGCCAATAAGTCATATGTTGACACAGCAATAACAAATCTTGTCGATGGAGCACCAGGACTTCTAGATACATTAAATGAAATTGCAGCAGCAATTAACGATGATGAAAATTTCTTTACTACAGTAACAAATAGCATCAACGGAAAACTTTCGCTAACTGGTGGAACTTTAACTGGAGCACTAACACTTAATGCAGACCCAGTAAATGCGCTTGAGGCAGCTACTAAGCAATATGTAGATGCAGCAGAATCCGCAGCACAATCAGCTGCCGAATCAACTGCACAGGCAGCTCTTGATGATGTTCTAGATGGCACAACTGACTTCACAGCACTTGATGTAAATTCAGTTTCTCGTCAAGTTGCAGCAACAACTGGAAATATAGTTACAGCAGAAGCAACTACCGTTCTAAGCTGGAATAAGACAGACTATAGATCTGCTAAAATTTTAGTTAAGGCTAAGAATGGATCGCATACTCATGTTTCTGAGGTAATAGCTACGCTAGATACATCAGATAATATTGCTTTAAATGAATATGGAATTACAACAACAAATGGATCATTGATAACAATTGATGCAGACATTAACAGCGGAAGCGTACGAATCCGTGTAACTCCAACACATAATAATACTGAAGTTATGGCACACGCCACTCTTCTTGCTTAACAATTAAATATTAATTGGTGGGGGCCAGTCCCCCACCTAAAATTTCGGGGGATATTGAACTCGTGGCAACATTAAATAGAGACTTTAAAGTTAAAAATAATCTAGTAGTCCAGTCTGGACAGGTTACACTAGGCTCAGTACCCCTTAGATATAATTCAGATAATAATAAATTACAAATCCAGGTCAATAATCAGTGGATAGATATAGCTGATTCTAATGACATGGGATTTAATGATTTAGATTTAGCCATTGACTACAATGGCTCGCCAATATATTCTGTTGGTGATACGGGGGTCGTTACTGAGGCTACTAAATTTGCCGATGGCGGTTCCCCAAGTAGCTCATCATTTGCGCTTACGTTTGATTCAGGAGTGGTTTCCTAGTAAAATAAGCAAGTGGTATAATTCTAATATAGGGGTATAAAACAAAATGGCAACAGTAAGAATTCAACTTAGAAGAGGAACCTCTTCACAATGGGATACCGCAAACCCAACATTAGCTGCGGGAGAAATTGGTATTGAAACAGATACCAATACATTTAAATTTGGTGATGGCGTAACAGCTTGGAATAGCTTAGATTATGCGCTATCAAATACAGTAGACGATTATATTCCATTATCACTTAAGGGAGCAAATAACGGTGTTGCAGAACTAGATGGTTCTGGAAAAATTCCTTATTCGCAAATACCAAGTATTGATGAGCTTTCGCAAGATGCTGTAAACACTGCTCTTGTTGCAGGAACTGGTATTACAAAAACCTATAATGACGGAGCAAACACTATCACAGTTGCCGTTGATACATCCGTTATTGCCACTAAAGCAGAATTAGCAGAAGTTGCACAGGATTCTGTAAACGATTCTTTGGTTGCAGGATCTGGTCTGCAAAAGACTTATGATGATGTAAATAATTTAATTACACTTGAAATTTCTTCTGCTGTTGCTACAGTAACTGGAGCACAAAATTTAACAAACAAGACTTTAACTTCTCCAGTAATTGAAAATGGAGCCACCTTGAAGGGTGGACTTTCATTTGAAGGCTCAACAAATGATGACTATGAAACTTCTTTAGTAGTAGTTGACCCAACAACTGATAACACAATTAGCATACCAAATTCTAGTGGAACTATGGCATTAACTTCAGACTTAACACCATATGCACTATTATCTGGTGCAACATTTACAGGAGCAGTTAATGGTACAGACTTAACATTATCTGGAAACCTAACTGTTAATGGAACTACAACAAATATTAATACAACAAATCTTACAGTAGAAGATAAGAATGTTATTTTAGGAGATACTTTAAGTCCATCTAATGCTACTGCAGATGGAGGCGGAATTTCTCTAAAGGGAGATACTGATAAGTATATACAGTGGTCTCTTTCCGATGATGCATGGGTATCCTCAGAAGACTTTGAATTACCAGTTGGAAAAGCATATAAAATTGATGGAGATGTTGTTTTAACAAGCTCTGAAGTTTTAGGTAAATCTCTTCCATCTGGATTAATTGTTGGAACAAATGATGTCCAAGAATTAACAAATAAAACAATTGATTTAACTTCAAATACACTTACTGGAACAGTTGCTGAATTTAATGCAGCTTTACAGGATGAAAGTTTTGCAACATTAAGCGGTGCAGAGACTTTAACAAATAAAACTTTATCTTCTCCAGTAATTAATGGCCCAACTGGATTAAACAAGACAGATGTCGGACTTTCAAATGTAGATAATGTTGCTGATTTAGATAAGCCAATTTCAACAGCAACTCAGTCAGCTCTTGATTTAAAGGCACCTTTATCTGGACCTTCATTTACTGGAACTGTGTCGTTACCAAGCACAACAAGCATTGGCAACGTTTCTTCATCAGAAATCGCAACACTTGATGGAGTGACTTCAGCAATTCAAACACAAATTGATACTAAGGCTCCATCTGCCAGCCCAACATTTACAGGCACAGTCTCTTTGCCTAGCGATACAAGCATTGGCAACGTTTCTTCATCAGAGATTGAAACACTTAACGGAGTAACTTCAGCAATTCAGACACAGTTAGATGCAAGACTAGAAGCTACGCTTGCTGCCTCAACATATGCACCTATTGAGTCTCCTACATTCACAGGAACAGTTTCTGGAATTACAAAATCTATGGTTGGACTTGCAAATGTTGACAATACAGCTGATAGCGCAAAGCCAATATCTGCAGCAACTCAAACAGCTCTTGATTTGAAAGCACCTTTGTCTGGACCTACCTTTACAGGAACAGTCACTCTACCTAGCACAACTAGCGTAGGTAACGTTTCTGCAACAGAGCTTGGATACCTCGACGGTGTAACCTCAGCAGTACAGACCCAGCTTGACGCTAAGCTAGCCTCAGCTACAGCAGCCTCAACTTATGCACC
>Ga0315904_10003117_pt1 | contig 24851 bp, 26 predicted proteins | sample LakEriMetagenome_6_FD_203529 | JGI IMG/M metagenome (GOLD analysis project Ga0315904, IMG submission 203529) | Freshwater fungal communities from buoy surface, Lake Erie, Ohio, United States - Buoy 12 MA120 | ecosystem: Environmental > Aquatic > Freshwater > Lake | place: USA: Lake Erie, Ohio... | reverse complement strand
TTCCCTACTTTCATAGATACAACTTGGCTTAAAATAGATGGTTTTTTCACTACAAAACGCAGGTATTTCTTCAAGTTGTAGGTTAAACTTGCCATCAGTACGTGTTTGTTAGCGTTCTTGATGCCTCGTGTATTGACTCGTTTCATGTTCGTAAAATTGACCAAGGTACCAATGACTGGTTCCACTGTTTTACTTCGCACTCGAACCATTTTCTTGGCATACTGTGGGTTTTGGGTGAGCTTTTGATGCATTCTGTCGTAGTGTGCTTTGTGAATGCTGTCGTCTATCTTTTTAAACTTGGTGCTTTTTCCGCAGCAGGATTCTCGAAGTGGACAGTTTTTACAAGAGCTTTCACTGCTGCGATAGGTGCGCTTGGTGTAGCCTTTGCTGTCGGTCTTTTCGCCTTTAAAGGGTAATATAGCCTTGTGGGAACCTTCTTTTATACATTCATATTGATTCAATTCTTTATTGAAAATAAAGCCTTCTCTCTCGGGTTTGTATTGCCCAAAGTTGGGGATGTAGGCATCAATCTTTTTTTGGTGCAAATACGCCAGTGCTTCACCACTACTATAGCCTCCATCGGCTAGTAACTCTTCTAGTTCAATGCCGTTTTCATTTAAGTTTTCCTGGGTAAGTTCTACGATTTGTTCCAAACACTGACTGTCTCTTTTGTCTGCAAAATCCGAACAAGCTCCCGTTATGACATGATGCGCATCGTCTACGGCGATTTGTCCAAAATAGTTTAACTGTCTTGCTTTGCCTGGTTTTACACTCACCCGTGCATCTGAATCGGTGGGGGAATAATGGGTATGGTTAGAAAGGTATTTTGGACGAATGATATTTCCAAATTCATCTATTTTGTCTTTACCTGTGGCATTTGGCATTCCTTTATACGCTTCTTCTTGCCATGCGTGGTGTTGTTCTACTAGTTTCTTTCTGGTGCTGGTGGTTTTAAATTCGCTGTTTTCCTCTAATTCATCTACAAAGGCACTGGCATCCTCTAGAACCTCTTTCTCTACCAAACTGTCCATAGAAGCATTGGCTTTGATAAAGACACTGTCCACACCTGCGTGCAGCCGCAAACAGTTAGCAACAATAATTTTGGACGCTCGCAAAAAAAAAGTACCTTTGATAATATCAAATGATAGTATCAATGAAACCTCCTTACGACATAACTCCGAAAATTCTAAAACTGATAAGCTCAATTTCAGAGAAAATTGGAGAAGTAAATGCTAATTACCTAAGCAAACAATCTCCACAACTCCGCAAACAGAATAGAATCAAAACAATTCATTCTTCACTACAAATCGAAGGCAATACATTGACTGAAGAACAAATCACTGCTTTGATTGAAAACAAAAGAGTAATTGGTCCTGAAAAAGATGTGCTGGAAGTTTTAAATGCCATTAAGGTATATGAAAAACTAGAAGAATATAAATTTTCATCTGACAAAAGTTTTTTAAAAGCGCATTTTCAGTTAATGAATGGATTAATTGAAAGTGCCGGAAAATATAGAAAGCAAGGTGTTGGAATAGTTAAAGGAACAAAAGTCGAACACATTGCTCCGCCTTATGAAAATGTTCCTCATCTAATGAATGATTTATTTGAATACCTTAAAGATTCAGATGAATTAACATTAATAAAAAGTTGTGTTTTTCATTACGAAATGGAATTCATTCATCCTTTTTTAGATGGAAATGGAAGAATGGGAAGATTATGGCAAACTTTGATTTTAATGGCTGAATATCCAGTTTTTGAGTTTTTACCATTCGAAACATTAATCAGTAAAACCCAAAATGAATATTATAAATCATTGGCGTTAAGCGATAAGTCAGGAAAGTCGACATACTTTATTGAATACATGCTAGGTATTATTGAAAAGTCACTTGAAAGCTTGCTTAACTATAACAATAGAGTATTAAAAGATATTGATCGGTTAGAGTATTTTTTGAACTTAGGAATTAAAGAGTTTAATCGTAAAGATTATATGAACATATTCAAAGATTTGTCATCTGCGACTGCTAGTAGAGATTTGAAAAAAGGAATTGAATTGAATATGTTTGACAGTATTGGTAATCTGAATAAAACGAAATATAAAGTGAAATAATTACTGTTGCTAAAAGCTGTTTGTGATTATGGCTGGTTTTGGGTTTATCAGAAATGTCTCGGCTGACTTAAATTTTAGTTATATTTGGAAACGCAAGTGAGTGAAGAACACTACTACGCCAAGCGGCATTCCAAGATCAAATCCAAATTTTTAAGCGCAAAATTTACTCCTTTCTACATAAGGTGTTCCTCTGTTTACCGTTGCAAATACTCTCTACTATGCACGAACATGATGACTTGATCTAGCTGTTTTTTTTACAAGTAAGCCTTATCACTTGGATTACTATTTGTTACTTTTTCCTAACTTCGTAAATAGTAAAAAATAGAAATCACATTAAAAACAGTTATTGAAAATAAAATGGCAAATAATACCGTAAAGCTGCATCGTGTTTTTGCAGCACCAGTAGAAAAAGTATACAAAGCATTTACCGATGCAGATGCCCTAGCTTCATGGATTCCACCGTATGGGTTTGTGGGGAAGGTTCATCGTATGGATTTTAAAATTGGTGGATCCTACAAGATGTCATTCACAAATTTCACCACTGGAAGCAGCCATTCGTTTGGGGGTGACTATCTGGAAATTGTTCCTAATGAATTGATAAAATATACTGATAAATTTGATGACCCAAATTTGCCCGGAGAAATGATTACCACAATAGAGTTTAAAAAAGTTTTATGTGGGACAGAGTTGTTTGCAACACAGGAAGGGATACCTGATGTAATCCCCACTGAAATGTGCTATTTGGGTTGGCAAGAATCACTTGACAAATTAAAACGCTTGGTAGAGCCCAATATACCAGATGCCTAAATACATTAAAAACACTAAACTTAGTTAACATAATAGAAATGGCAAGACAGATATTTATCAATTTAGCAGTGAAAGATCTCGAAAAATCGATGGCCTTTTACACGGCATTGGGTTTTACAAACAATCCTCAATTTTCTGATAGCGCAGGAAAATGTATGGTGTGGAGTGAAAACATTTATGTAATGCTTTTGACACACGAAAAGTTTTCAAACTTTGCAACTAAGCCTATCGCAGATACAAAAAATGGAGTAGCAGGACTATTTTCGTTATCGTTAGATAGCGTTGCTGAAGTTCATACAGTAATGACCAATGGACTCAATGCCGGAGGAATAGAACCTAGCGAGATGAAAGATTATGGTTTTATGCAACAGCGAACCATTGAAGATTTTGATGGACACACATGGGAAATTTTTTACATGGATATTTCAAAAATTCCTACGGAATAGACTGTTAAGTAGTAAAGATATTTATTAAAAAATCTGATTCTCTAGTTGATTTACATTGTTTCCTTAATGAATTGTAAACTAAAATGAAGTGTATTATAAAAACAGTATTATTAATTACAATACTATCTTCAATTTGTATTTCATGTTCTCAAAAACATGAAGTATTTCAAACTAAAGAAGTATATAAATCGAAAGATTTGATTGTAACCCAAATTGCCGAAAATTCTTTTGTACATACTTCGTTCAAGCAAACCGATGATTTTGGAAACGTCCCTTGCAACGGACTAATTGTAAGAAACAGTAATGAAGTAATTATTTTTGATACTCCAACCAATAACAATAATTCAATCGAATTGATACGATGGATAAAAGAAAAGCTCGATTGTAAGATAAAGGCTTTAGTTCCGACACATTTCCATGACGATTGCTTGGGAGGCTTGAAGGCGTTTAATGATAATAGTATTCCCTCCTATGCCTCTTTCAAAACGATTGCGCTTGCAAAAGAAAATCATCTTGTGGCACCTAACAATGGCTTCAATGGTTCGCTTGTTTTAAAAGTAGGCGATGAAAATGTATTGGTGAAGTTTTTCGGTGAAGGACACACAAAAGACAATGTTGTTGGTTATTTTCCTAGTGAAGAAATTCTTTTTGGTGGGTGCTTGATAAAAGCTGTGGGTACCAGCAAAGGATATTTGGGAGATGCTAATGTTTTAGAATGGTCAAATACTGTTGAAAGCGTTAAAAAAGAATACCCAAATGCCAAAATTATCATTCCAGGACATGGACCATTTGGAAATACACGCTTATTGGATTACACCATTACCTTATTCAAGACTGAGTAAAGGGTTATTGCTAGTTGGTTGTACAAAAAGTAATACCATTCTGTAAGCTATACAAGATAATTCTCTTTCTAAAATTCTATCTTTGTCTTTACAAAATATACCTACATGACTATCAAACTCCTTGCTATTGGCAAAACCGATAATAAAAATCTGCAATCTCTGATTGAGGACTACCAAAAGCGCTTGTCGTTTTATATTAAATTCGATTTAGAAATTCTTCCAGACATCAAGAATGTAAAGAATCTGTCTGAAAGCCAACAAAAAGAGAAAGAAGGCGAATTGATTTTGGCTAAGATTACGCCAACCGACCAGCTGATTTTACTGGATGAAAATGGGAAAACCTTTTCTAGTGTTGCATTCTCGGAAGAGTTACAAAAAAAAATGAATGCTGGTTTAAAAACACTGGTCTTTGTCATTGGTGGACCTTATGGTTTCTCAGAGGCTGTTTATGCAAAAGCACAGGGTAAAATCTCATTATCGGCGCTGACTTTTTCTCATCAAATGGTTCGATTGTTTTTTATTGAGCAATTGTACCGTGGCTTTACCATATTGAGGAACGAACCGTATCATCATCAGTAGCAGTTGGTCATTCAACAGTAATCAGTTTGCAGTAGTCAGTAGTTTGTAAGTTTTAGATTTAGTAGATGAATTCGTTATTAGTTACATTCCTATTTGGAGTAGGAAAATTTATACTTTGAAGGAATATTTTGTCTTGAATGTAGTTTCCATAGCTCAATACCTTTGAAAAACCGAAGATATACTTTGTTGAATTTATATTAACAAATTCATGTAGAAAATTTTTCAAATTATCTCTCTTTATCATCAAGCCATTGACCCAAATTTGATTGTTTTTATCAAAGAAAACAACTACTCCAGACTTCGGTTTTTCCATGTTATAATACACTTGTGTAAAAGGTACAAAAGCCATATTCTTAGCAATACTATCGGCATAAGAAAAATAATTTTGGGCCTCTTCATTCTTGTGCATTTTCTCGGAACGCTTTTTTTCTTGTAATTTCATGACCTCCGGAATCACCAATCGAAGTGGTAATCGCTTGTCGATATTAAAAATCCAATTGGTGGAGATGATGCTGTTTTTTCTGTTAACTTCGGCAACAGTATCTTTTCCGTCTGATTTAAAAAAGATATAAATTGGAGAATGATTGTCGATAGTTCTAATAATGGTTATGTCTGATTTTGGCAATAAAACTTCTGTATTATTACCACAGGAAACTAGGACAAAAAATACTACAAAACTTAAATACTTCATTTTAAAACATGCACTTTATTGAATAAGGTTACGCATTCCATAGCTTCTTTTACATCATGCACTCGGAGAATAGCAGCACCTTTAGTCAAGGCTATTGTATTTAAAACTGTGGTTCCGTTTAAAGCTTCTTGAGCGTTAGTATTCAATAGTTTATATATCATTGATTTTCGGGATACACCTGCAAGAATTGGCAACTCTAACATTTGAAACAATTCTAATTTCTGTAAGATTTCATAATTCTGTTCTGTTGTTTTTGCAAAACCAAAACCAGGATCAAGAATCAAATCATTGATTCCGAAACTTCTCGCTTTTGCTACTTTTTCAGAAAAATACAAAATCATTTCTTTAACTACATTGTCATATTGGGTTAAGGTTTGCATGGTTTGAGGATTGCCTCGCATGTGCATCATTACATAGGGCACTTTATAGTGTGCTATGGTTTCCATCATCCTTTCGTCTAAATTACCTGCAGCGATATCATTGATTAGCGCTGCACCATTTTCGATAGCTGCCTTTGCTACTTCGCTCCTAAAAGTATCAATTGAAACAATGGCTTCTGGGAAATGCTTTAGTAGCAAATTGATAACAGGTACAATTCTTTCCAATTCCTCTGTCTCGGAAACAAATTCAGCATTGGGCTTACTAGAATAGGCACCTACATCAATAAAAGTAGCGCCTTCATCAAGCATGACTTCTGCCTGGTAGAGGATTTCGGTTTCGGTCTTATATTTTCCTCCATCGTAAAAAGAATTGGGTGTAACATTCAAAATCCCCATCACTTTTGGAGTTGTCAAATCGATTAAATTTCCTTTGCAATTTATGGTCATTTGTAATAGAATAGCTTGTTAGTAATGGATTTTATTTCCTTGACACAGTATTCAAAAAAATATACTATTTTTGACCCGAAGCCTAAAGGCTGAATCGTGCGGAGCAAAAAAATTTGAATACAAATATACACCAATAATGAAGAATACTTCACAAGAATATGATGCGGTCATTTCGATTTGTCGCAAATTGTTTATCAATAAAATGTCTGATTATGGGAGTGCTTGGCGCATTTTGAGGCTCCCTTCCCTGACGGACCAAATTTTTATAAAAGCACAACGCGTCAGAAGTTTACAAGAAAACGAAGTTCGAAAAGTGGATGAAGATGAAACTGGAGAATTTATTGGGATTATCAATTATTCCATCATGGCACTAATTCAACTGGAACTTGGAGTGGTTGACCAGCCTGATTTGGATACTTCAAGAGCAACCGAATTGTATGACTCCAAAATAAAACTCACCAAGGAGTTGATGGAAGCCAAAAATCACGACTATGGAGAAGCTTGGCGAGATATGCGTGTTAGTTCGTTGACTGATTTGATTTTGCAGAAGTTGTTGCGCGTCAAGCAAATAGAGGACAACAAAGGGAAAACTATCGTATCAGAAGGTATTGATGCTAATTATCAGGATATGATTAATTATTCCGTTTTTGCTCTTATTTTGATGGGTTTTTCATCAAATAAATAATTCAGGGCTGTCTTTTTTAAATAATCTTATTTATATTTACGTTTTATAATTATTCTAGCATGAAAAATTTGATTGTGCAATTTTCAAGAGTTTTTGTCGGAATACTCTTTATCATATCAGGATTAATCAAACTAAACGATCCTGTAGGTTTTTCTTATAAACTAGCTGAATATTTTGGAGAGACTGTTTTAAACTTGCCCATTTTTATTCCGTTTTCCTTAGCTATTGCCCTTTTTATTGTCATTTTTGAAACCGTTCTAGGGTTCATGTTACTGGTGGGTTTTAGGTCAAAATTTACGGTTTGGAGTTTGTTATTGATGATTGTTTTCTTTACATTCCTTACCTTCTACTCTGCCTATTTCAACAAAGTAACCGATTGTGGCTGTTTTGGTGATGCATTGAAATTGACGCCTTGGCAATCCTTTACTAAAGATGTAATCCTGCTCTTTTTCATTTTAATTTTATTTGCATACAATAATTTGATTCAACCGATTTTTAGTACAAAAACTACTTCAAGACTTGTGGTAGTGAGTATCGTTTTGTGTTGCTTTATGGGTTATTGGGTCTTGAATCATTTACCGCTGAAAGATTTTAGAGCTTATAAAGTAGGAACTAACATTATGGAAGCAATGAAAATTCCTGAGGATGCACCTAAGAGTGTTGTAGAAATGGTTTTTATTTATAAGGTTAATGGTGTAGCTAAAGAATTTAAAGAAAAAGACTTGATGTCAATTCCGGAAGGTGCAACATTTGTAGATAGAAAAGACAATGTAATTAGTGAAGGTTATGTCCCTCCTATTCATGATTTTACTATGGAAAAAGACGGTTCAGATTATAAAGAAGAGTTATTGAAAGAACCCAAACTGATGGTATTTGTTGCCTATGATTTGATGAAATCTGACGAAAAAGGGTTGCAAGTATTAGAGGCATTAAATAAAAAAGCACAGGCTAAAGGATATAAAGTAATTGGTATGACTGCTTCAATTCCTGATGAAATTAAAGGTATTACTAAAAAGTATGATTACACTTTTGACTTCTATTTTTGTGATGCAACAACATTAAAAACTATAGAAAGAGCCAATCCAAGTATAATTATTCTAGAAAATGGAACTATAACACAAAAAGTACACTACAATGATAGTGTTACTTTAGATTTATAGCCTTAATTCATTGATATATTTATGAGTACCTCGAAAACAAGAAGAGAAAAAAGAAACCGGAATCTAAAAATAATGGCAATTTGTGTAGCCGTTTTTGGAATTGGGTATTACATTCTCAATCATGTATCAAGAATGGAAAAACCTTTTTTAGGGAATACCTTTCATATTATTTTTGGCTGTACTCTAATGGCAATCTCCTCTCTTCTTTTTGCGTACATTACTAAAAAACAATTTTTTCCTAAAAAGAGAAAAAGAACCAAACAAGTGTTTTTAGAGGATATTACTAAAAATAAAGATTCCTAAATAGTGCTGTAAAATTTACAACCAATTCATTTTAGAATAAGAATTTATAAATGTAAATTTGCATTTCAATTTATTTAAATGAAAATAGTAAAAATAATTACTTTTTTAGCCTTTGTTTTTGTTATTGGGACCTTCTTGTGCTCTAACTCACAAAAAACAGAATTTTCGGAAAAAGCATTAAAAGAGAAAATAACCTCCATAGATGCACATCGAGTTTCATTTCAGGAAGTTTTAAATCAATATAAAGGAAAACCTATTGTCATGGAAGTTTGGGCTTCATGGTGTGGCGATTGTGTTAAAGCAATGCCTCAAATGAAAGAATTACAGGCTAAAAATCCTGATGTGACCTATTTGTTTCTTTCAATGGACAAAACCGTTGACAAATGGAAAACAGGAATTGAAAAATACCAAATAAAAGGGAATCATTATCTTGTGAATGGAGGAATGAGAGACTCCTTCGGAAAAGCATTAGATTTAGATTGGATTCCTCGCTATATAGTAATTGATAAAAACGGAAAAATTGTTCTATATCGAGCCATTGAGACCGATTTCGAAAAAATAAACACAACCTTAAAATCACTTAACTAATGAGATCAAAAATTGTTGCAGGAAACTGGAAAATGCATAAAAATGCTGAAGAAACTGAAGATTTATTGAACGACTTGATTGATAAATTGCCTAACGATAAAGAAACTGAAATTATTGTGGCTCCGACATTCGTAAATTTATCTTCTGCTGTTGGGCATTTAGAATTTACGAATATTCAAGTAGCTGCACAAAACATGCATCAAGCTGAAAGCGGTGCATATACAGGAGAAATTTCTGCAAGTATGCTAAAAAGTATAGGAGTCAACACTGTAATTCTAGGACATTCTGAGCGTCGTGCCATTTTTCATGAAACAGATTCTATTATAGCTTTAAAAGTTGATACTGCTTTAAAACATGATATGAGAGTTATTTTTTGTTTTGGAGAAGAATTAAAAGACCGTCAAAACAAACAACATTTTAATGTAGTTGAAAACCAATTGCGAGATGGATTATTTCATATTCAAAAATCATCTTGGGAGAATATTGTTTTAGCTTATGAGCCTGTTTGGGCCATTGGAACGGGCGAAACTGCAAGTCCAGAACAAGCGCAAGAAATGCATGAGTTTATTAGAGAAACCGTTCGCAAATCTTTTGGTAGTGATGTAGCAGAAGATCTTACCATACTTTACGGTGGAAGTGTAAAACCTGATAATGCTAAAGAAATTTTTGGAAAACCAGATGTTGATGGAGGATTAATTGGTGGTGCTGCATTGAAAGCTGAGGATTTTGCCGCTATTGTAAATTCAATATAAAATAACTAAAAAGAAACAAGAAGAGATTTGAATGTATTGTTCAAATCTCTTTTTTAATGGAGCAAACAAATAAATACCATGTCAAACATTTATTTAGGATATCATTTTAGAGTTGAACCCAAAGAGCTGGGCTCAGAAATTCTTGTAGCAGAGCTTGGTGAATTGCCCTTTGAAAGCTTTGTAGAGAGTGAATTTGGGGTAACCGCTTACATTCAGAAACAACTTTGGAGTGAGTCTATTTTGGATGATGTTCAAATTTTACATTCTCCGGAATTTGTAATTTCTTACACTGTCGAAGAAATAGAACAAGTCAATTGGAATGAAGAATGGGAGAAAAATTTTGAAGCCATCAATGTAGACGGAATTTGTCATGTTCGCGCACCGTTTCATCCTAAAACTGATGCCCAATTTGATATTGTAATTGAACCTAAAATGAGTTTTGGAACTGGTCATCATGAAACCACTCACATGATGATTCAACATTTGCTTGAAATGGATGTCGCTGGAATGAAGACCTTGGATATGGGTTGTGGAACTGCAATTTTAGCAATTTTAGCGGAAATGAAAGGCGCTAAACCTATTGATGCTATTGATATTGACAATTGGTGCTATTTGAACTCTATTGAAAATGCTGAACGCAATAATTGTACAAACATTACCGTCTATGAGGGAGATGCTGCATTACTAAAAGGCAAAAAATACGATTTAATTATTGCTAATATCAATCGAAATATTTTGTTGAATGATATGCAAAGTTATGTGGATTGTTTACTCCCAAATGGAACAATACTTTTTAGTGGTTTCTATGAAGAAGATATTCCTTTCATCGATGCCTCCTGTGTAGAAAAAGGATTAACGTATGTTAAAAAACTGGAAAGAAATAATTGGGTTTCTTTAAAATATGTAAATTAGCGTGTTGAATTGCTGTTTAAAACTAGAATTAAAATTTTAAAAAAGTAACATAATGGCAACTATTGAAAAAACAAAAGAAAAGAATTCAGTACTTGAAGCCGTTGACATCAACAACGAAATTATTTTATATAATGATGATGTGAACACTTTTGACCATGTTATCGACACCTTAATTGCTGTTTGTAATCATACCGCAGAACAAGCAGAACAATGCGCGATTTTAGTTCATTATAAAGGAAAATGTACTGTAAAAACAGGTTCTTTTGAGGAATTAAAACCACAATGTACTCAATTGCTTGAAGCAGGATTAAGTGCCGAAATAGTATAATTTTTTAGAAAAATTAATTTTATTAGTGTGGTAATTTATCTTTTAATACTCCATAGATAAAAGTTCCCAAAAGTGCTCCAATTAAAATTAATATTGCAGGTAAAAAACCAGCCCCTATCACTATAAAAATAGGACCAGGACAGGCACCAACTAATGCCCAGCCTAAACCAAAAAAGATTCCTCCTAGCCAGAATCTAATAGAACCATCCTCTTTATCAGGTACTTGAATAGGCTCTCCTTTTATATTCTTTAATTGAACTCTTTTAATTATTTGTAATCCTATGATTCCTGTTACAACAGCGACAATGATAATACCGTACATGTGAAACGACTGAAATTGAAACATCTCATAAATGCGATACCAAGATACTGCTTCAGACTTAGTAAGTACTACACCAAAAATAAACCCAACAATTATATATTTTAAGTATTTCATCTTCTAAAAAATTAGTGGTAAAATAAAATGTGACATCACCAAACCTCCAACAAAAAAACCAATCACCGCTTTTAACGATTGAATCTGTAAATTACTCAATCCAGCTATGGCATGACCAGAAGTACAACCGGAAGCATAGCGAGTTCCAAAACCAATCAAAATTCCTCCAATTATAAGTATAAAAATCATTTTAGGGGATTGCCAAACTTCATTGCCAAATAAAGCATTGGGCAGTACTTTACCATTTGGAGCGTCTATTCCCATTGAGGCTAATTGTTCTACTGTTTTTGGATTAATATCCACATTTGATGCATCACTCATAAAATGAACTGCTACAAATCCTCCTAACATTGCTCCAGCGATAACCGCTAAGTTCCATCGTTGTGCTTTCCAATCAAACTTAAAAAAATCTGAGAATTTATCTGCTCCAGCTATAGTACAAAGTGTCTTTAAATTTGAAGACATTCCGAATACTTTGCCGAAATAATTCAATACTAGCATGATTATTGCAATACAAAAGCCTGACACATACCATGGCCATGTTTGGGAAAAAATTGAATTCATATTATTTCTATTTTTGGTAAAAATAACAAATTGAATGATTTTTTAAACTAAATAGTATGCTAATAAATAAACTATTATTTTTGAATACAAAATCAAAAAATCGACACAGATGAAAAAATTTGCAATTGAAATAAAATGGGGAATCCTGTTTAGTGTGGCAACTTTAGTTTGGATGATTATTGAAAATTCTATTGGACTTCATGATGTTTATATTGGTAAACAAGCTAGATATACCAATTTATTCGGGATTGTCGCTGTTGTCATTTATGTTTTAGCTTTAAGAGAGAAAAAATATCTTTTTTATAAAGGCGTTATGAGCTGGCAACAAGGCTTTCTTTCTGGAGTAGTACTTTCTGTTGTAGTGAGTGTTTTAAGTCCATTGGTGCAGTATATAACCTTTACATTCATTACCCCTAATTTTTTTAACAATATCATTCAATATTATGTTGAGCAAAAAATACAAACTCAGATTCAAGCTGAAAATTATTTCAATTTGAAAAGCTACATTTTGCAAGGCATTTTTGGTGCATTATCAATGGGAACAATAACTGCTGCTATAGTTTCGTTATTTTTAAAAACTAAAAAAGAAACCATTTAATATGAAAAAATATTTCATCCTTTTAATGCTACTCACTATTATTAGCTCTTGTGTGAGTACAAAATCAACATTGAAAAATGTAGATGACAATGCTCCAAATCTCCGATTAACATCTGAGAATACATTTGTAATTAATCAATACAGCAAGGATAAAAAGTACGGCTATGATGAAGATTATCCTATCAATATTTTTTACAAAAACAGTAAAGAGGATGTCATCAATCAGCAGCGCTTTTTAAATGCTTTGGCAGGACCTAACGGAGAAAAAATTACGTATAAAAAAATAGAATCCTGTTGTCCCTTCCCTACCAAAAAGAGCGAGATGGGAGCTGGCTACCTTGATATTTACGAATTGACTTGGGAGGGTCAAACAACCCCTGTCAAACTGTATTTAAATATTTATGAAAAAGGAGTTTTAATGGTTCCCGTTGGATTAAGTTTAAAAAAGTAAATAAAAATATTACATGCATTCTTACTTCAAATTAGGCAATTCCTAATTATATTTGCCGCATCAAATAAAAATCATGAACATTCAAAATATTCCTCAAATAAAGCATACTGATAGCGATAATTTTTTCTTACTAGCAGGTCCTTGTGCCATTGAAGGCGAAGAAATGGCGATGCGTATTGCCGAAAAATTAGTAAGTATTACTGATAAACTACAAATCCCATACGTTTTCAAGGGCTCATTCAAAAAAGCAAATCGCTCTAGAATTGATAGTTTTTCTGGAATTGGTGATGAAAAAGCACTCAAAATTCTAAGAAAAGTTTCTGAAACCTTTCATATACCAACCGTTACTGATATTCATACTAATGAAGATGCTGCAATGGCAGCACAATATGTTGATGTATTGCAAATTCCTGCATTTTTAGTACGTCAAACGGATTTGGTAGTAGCAGCGGCCAATACTGGAAAAGTAGTAAACTTGAAAAAAGGACAGTTCATGAGTCCCGAAAGTATGAAACATGCTGTTCAAAAAGTAGTAGATTGTAACAATCAAAATGTAATGGTTACTGATAGAGGAACTATGTTTGGCTATCAAGACATGATTGTTGATTTCAGAGGTATTCCTACCATGCAACAATTTGCAACAACTGTTTTGGACGTTACACATTCCTTACAACAACCCAATCAAACTGCAGGAGTTACGGGAGGCCGACCTGATATGATTGAAACTGTTGCTAAAGCAGGTATTGCTGTGGGTGTAGATGGAATTTTCATTGAAACTCATTTTGATCCTGCCAATGCAAAAAGTGATGGAGCGAATATGTTGCACTTAGACCTTTTTGAAGGATTAATGAAGAAGTTAGTTGCGATAAGAAAAACTGTAAATCAATTTTAACTAATTTCTCAAGAATCTATTTATTCCATGAAAATTAAGTACTTATATGCTGTACTATTATTAGTAAGCATGTCCTTTTCATCGTTCGCTCAAGAAGAAATTAAAACTCCTAAAAGATATACAGAAACCAATAAAGGTAAATTTTTCATCTCTTGGGGAGGAAATAGAGAAAGTTTTTCTGAATCTGATATTACTTTCAGGGGTGATGACTATCACTTTACACTTTATGATGTTGTTGCTCATGATAAACCCAAAGGCTATCATATTGATTACGTTAATCCATCCAGAATGACTATACCTCAAACCAATTTTAGAATGGGGTATTTTATAACTAATCATTATAGCATTGCCATAGCATTAGACCACATGAAATATGTGATGTACCAAGATAGAGAAGTTGCTATCAATGGATATTATCCAAATCCAGGTTCCTATGGAGAGGCTTTGCCAGATGACAAAATTCTTTTAACAGAGGATTTCCTTACTTTTGAGCATACTGACGGATTGAATTATATTAACACCGAATTCTCAAGATATGATGACATCTCGTCGCTTTTTAAAATTAATAACACTGATAAAATTCAAATTAACTTAACCGAAGGAATTAGCGGTGGTATTTTGTATCCAAAAACAAACACCAAATTATTAGGTAAAGAGCGTCATGATGATTTTCATGTTTCTGGTTTTGGGGCTGCTATAAAAGCGGGTTTAAATATTACCTTTTTAAAGCATTTCTATGTTCAAGCAGAATTGAAAACAGGTTATATCAATATGCAAGATATTCGCACTACAAAAAGTTCATCTGATAAAGCTTCACAAGATTTCTTTTTCTTTCAGAGAATCATTCAATTAGGTGGTATTTTTAGATTGTAATCAGTATAAATTTCTCTATTCATTTTAAGATTTATTTATCTTTTCGGGAATACAAAAATTGAGAGCCTTTTTTGTAAATTAGCTACTCAACTTAAATAGAAATAAACATGAAAAAATTAATTGTAATGCTGCTTGCTGTTTTAGGGTTTAGTCTAACCACAACAGCACAAAATGGGGCTACAAAAGCTGTAAAAAAAACTGAAAAAGCAACAAAAGAAGCCAAAAAAGATGCTAAAGAAGTTGCCAAAAAGGCAGAATCGAAAGTACCTTTAAAAAAAGATGGAACTCCCGATAAGCGATTCAAAGAAAACAAAGAATCTAAAAATGTACCTTTGAAGAAAGATGGTACACCAGATAAACGTTACAAACAAAACAAATAAAAAATAGGCTGTCAAGAAATTCGAGACAGCCTATTTTTTTTATCTACTGAAAAAACCTAATTAATGACCTCCACTTATTTTTTGATCAAAGTTAATCCCTTGACTTTTCAAAATTCCACTTACTTTCCAGGCGTAAAATGCCAAATAAGCAAAGCAAATTACTCCAACTATATAACTGGAATGAATCGTGGTTAAATCGGCTACATAGCCTTGTAGTAAACTTATAAATCCACCACCCATAATCATCATTATCAAGAAACTACTACCCTGACTCGTATGTTTTCCTAATCCGCTTACAGCTAAGGTGAATATACATGGCCAAAGTGTACTACAAAACAAACCTACACTTGTAAAAGCATATACGCTAATCATACCATCTGTTACCATTCCGATTAATAAAGCAGCAATACCTAAAGTAGAAAATATTAGTAACATTCTGGCGGGATTTCCTTTACTAGCCATATCAGCAAAAATTAATACTAAAATGATAAGCCCATAAACGTAGAATGGGGTTAGATCATGTTCCATGAATTTATTTACAGCCAAGAAAACTCCAAATGCTAAATAAGGTGCTATGAATCGCAAGAGTTTTTGAGTATTCATATTATCTGTAAATGCCTCAACAGCTCCAGTCCAACGACCAATCATCAAACTCGCCCAGTATAAAGAGATAAAAGGTGCAATATCTTTAGTTAAAAACCCTAGATTTTTTTCCATATAAGCAGGTAAATTACTTGCCGTAGACACTTCTACCCCAACATAAACAAAAATGGCAATCATCCCTAAAAGTAATTGTGGATATTTTAGTGCGGAACTTCTTGAAGCATTTGTATCATCAGCAGATTCAACAACAGCTTGAGGCTTATCTGGCAAAGAAGACATTTTTAAAAAAATTGCTACTGCCAAAAAAGCCACACCTAAAACCAAATAAGGAATCTTTACACTCTCAATACTCATGTCGGTATTTCCAGAAGAAGCTGAACCAAAAATGGCAAAACTGACAATTAGTGGTCCAATTGTAGTTCCAAGATTGTTAATTCCACCCGCAAGAGTTAACCGCTGTGAACCTGTTGCAATTGGTCCTAATGCAATTGCTAGAGGATTAGCTACAGTTTGTTGTAATGAAAATCCAAGAGCCACAATAAATAACCCAGATAACATTAAAGGAAAGGAACCTAAATTAGCCGCAGGATAAAACAACAATGTTCCCAAGGCTGAAATACCAAGCCCTAAAGCCAAAGAGTTTTTGTAACCAATTCTATTTATCAAATCGCCTTTTGTGATATACGAAATCAGTAAATAAATTAAGGAACCAACGGTGTAAGCAATATAAAATGCTAGAGAAACCAACTGACTTTCTACTTGAGACAAGTCAAAAGCTTTTTTGAAAACAGGAATTAAAATATCATTACTTGCTGCTACAAATCCCCAGAAAAAAAAGACTGTAACTAAGGGAATAAATTGGCCCCATTTGGTTTGAACATGTTCTGAACTCATAAAAATTTGATTAAAAGATTAATTAATTGGCATAAAACTAATTGCAGTTCCTCCACCAGCAGCCAAAACTAATTTTAGTTTCGTTTTTGAAGTTACTGTCATAGTTTTAATTTCATAATTGATTGGATTTTTTTGCCAATCTGCTGTTTTTCCATCCTGATAAATAATGGCTTTGTATTTTTTATTAGGTGTCAAAAAGTCTAATTTAATTTCAGTTTTTCTCGGATTTTCGTCTGTGATTGCTCCTAAAAACCAACTCTCTTTGCCTTTGGTTTTTCTTGCAACAGTTAGATAATCCCCTGGCTCTGCTTCTATATATTCACTTTCATCCCAATCAGCAGCCACGTCTTTTATAAACTGAAATGCATCTGGATATTTTTCATAATTTTCAGGTAAATCAGCTGCCATTTGCAATGGAGAATACAGGGTTACATATAGAGCCAATTGTTTTGCCAAAGTGGTATGTACTTGTTCTTTTTTGGTAGCATCATAATGGCTCATTTTGATTTCAAAAATTCCTGGAGTATAATCCATAGGACCACCCAATAATCGTGTAAATGGCAAAATGGTTTCATGAGAAGGTAAGTTCCCAATACTCCAAGCACTAAACTCGGTTCCACGGGCAGCTTCAGCAGCAATATAATTAGGATAGGTTCTGTTATAACCTGTAGGGCGAGAACTTTCATGCGAATTGACCATCATTTTATAATCGGCAAATCGCTGTGCGACAAAATTGTAATGATTGACCATTGTTTGCCCATCATGCCATTCGCCTCTAGGTATTATTTTCCCAACATAACCTGTTTTTGCAGCTGTATAGCCATACTCTTTCATTAAGTTTAAGGATCGATCTAAATACCTTTCAAAATTGGCTACAGAACCCGAAGTTTCGCTATGCATAATCATTTTAATACCTTTTGATTTAGCGTAATCATTTACTTCTTTTAAGTTGAAATCAGGATAAGGAGTTAAAAAATCAAAAACATTTTCTTTCCAATTGCCAAACCAATCTTCCCAACCTACATTCCAACCTTCTACTAGTACACCATCAAAACCGTGTTTTGCAGCAAAATCGATATACCGTTTTGTATTGGCTGTTGTTGCACCGTGTTTTCCTGATGGTTTTAATTCTCCGTTATTCTGTGCATTTTGAGAGCCGGCAAAATCCCAAGTGGATTTTCCAACGTGCATTTCCCACCAAACTCCTACATATTTCATTGGTTTTATCCAAGAGGTATCATCAATTTTTGAAGGTTCATTTAGGTTTAATATCATTTTAGAACTCACAATGTCTCGAGCATCGTCACTTATCATTATGGTTCTCCAAGGTGAAACACAAGGGGTTTGCAAATAGGCTTTGTCTCCCAATGCATTAGGTGCTAAACTCGATTTTAGTTTATAGACTTGAGGTTCAACATCCAATTGCATCACTGGATAATTAACAACTGCTGCTTCAAAAATATTTAAATACATTCCGTCAGAAGATTTCATCATCAATGGCGTTTGTACCATAAACTTTTTATTAATTGCTTTAAAACCAATACCATTATTTAAATTAACCTTATCGGTATTAATCTCTGAAAATAAAGTTTCTTCATAATTGTATTCGTTAGAATCAAAATCTCCAGGTAACCAAAAAACTTTATGGTTTCCTGTTACATTAAATTCAGATACTTCATCAGAAATGATAAAATAATTTAAGTTTGACTGTTTTGGAAAGTCATATCTAAAGGCAACACCTTCATCAAAAACCCTAAAAATTATATTGATATTAATTTTTGCTTTTGGTTGAGAAAGTGAAACTGTTAACTCATTGTAATGATTTACAATAGTAGCTTGCTCGCCTAAAATTGGTTTCCAAGTCTCGTTAAATGTGTTCGTATTTGAAGCTTGAATTCTAAAATTGGTACTCAAATCAATGCCACTTTTCAATTTCAAACCTAAATAACTTTCTAAAATTATTGGCTTACCTTTGTAGGTAACGGTATAATAGGGCTTGCCATTTTCAGATAGTTTAAAATTTAAAATTAAAGACTTAGAGGGTGATTCTACACTTTGCGAATGTAGCATTCCAATTGACAAAAAGAGTAAAATAGAGAAAACAAATTTCATTTTTTGGTTTTTAGATGTCATAAAAGTAAATAATTAAGTTTGGTTTTATGTAAACCCTCCAAAAAAAAGGAGTAGGATAATAAACAAAATACTCAAAATTAATTCGCCAATTGAAATTTTTCTTTCAGTTGGGTATCGGAATTCCCTCCTATAAAAACTTCAAAATCTCCGGGTTCTGCAACAAATTGTAATTCAGAATTATAAAACTTTAAATCTTCTTGAGATATTTTGAAAGTTACCGTTTGTTTTTCTCCTTTTTTAATGGTTATTTTTTGAAACCCTTTTAATTCTTTAAGAGGTCGTGTAACTGAACCTACCAAATCTCGTATATACAACTGCACCACTTCTTTCCCATCATAATTTCCTGTATTACTCACATCTACAGATACTTCCATAGTTTCATTGAAATTGATTTTAGAAGTAGAAATTTTCATATTACTATATTCAAAGTTGGTGTAGCTCAAACCATATCCAAAAGGGAATAGTGGTTCATTTCGCTCATCAATGTAATTCGATTTGTATTTCTCAAATTTCCCTACATTATTATCCAAAGGTCTTCCCGTATTTTTGGAAGCATAGTAAATAGGCACTTGACCAAGACTTCTAGGGAAGGTCATTGTTAGTTTTCCTGATGGATTTTCGTTTCCAAATAACACATCTGCAATAGCATGTCCAGCTTCGCTTCCTGCAAACCAAACCTCTAAAATGGCTGAAACAGTTTCGTTTTCTTGCTTTAACACCAATGGTCTTCCGTTGAATAAAACTAGAACTACAGGCTTGCCTGTTTTTACTAATTCTTGCAATAAATCTTTTTGAGCTTGAGGAATTTCAATACTCGTTCTACTGCTACACTCACCACTCAATTCTGCTGATTCTCCTAGTGCTGCTATGATTACATCGGATTGATTTGCAATTTTTAATGCTTCGGCAATTAATTCTTCTTTGGTTCTATTGTCTCTATGTAACGTTTTTCCAAACATGGTACCTCGTTCTTCGAGACCTGCATCATAATCGATATTACTGCCTTTGGCATAAAGTATTTTAGCAGAAGACCCAACAGCAGATTGTATACCAGCTAGCAATGAAATGGAGTTATCTTGTTTTGTAGCAAGACTCCAAGTTCCCGCCATATTTTCTTTAGCATCAGCCAATGGACCAATAACGGCTATAGTACCCGATTTTTTTAATGGTAAAAGTTGTTTGTTGTTTTTTAATAAGACTAGCGATTGCGCAGCTATTTTTCTGGCTTCACTTCTATTTGAATTGGTGAAAATTTCAGTTTTAGCTCTATTTGCATCACAGTATTTATAGGGATCTTGGAATAATCCTAAATCATATTTGGCATTTAGAATTAAACGCACAGCATTATCAACAGCAGCCATAGTAACTTTTTCTTCTTCTAAAGATTTTTTTATGGTTTTTAAAAATCCTTCACTAACCATATCCATTTCTATACCTGCATTCAATGCTGCGGCAGAAACGGTTTGTAAATCGCCTATTCCATGATATTCCATTTCCATAATTGCTGTATAATCGGTAACTACGAAACCTTTGAAACCCCATTGATTTCTTAGAACATCGGTCATTAACCACTTGTTAGCAGTAGCGGGAATTCCGTCGACTTCGTTAAATGATGCCATTACTGAGCCTGCTCCAGCATCAATAGCTGCTTTATAGGTTGGAAAATAGTCGTTATACATTCTAATTCTGCTCATATCCACAGTATTGTACTCCCGACCCGCTTCTGGTGCTCCATAAAGTGCAAAGTGTTTTACACAGGATAAAATGGTATTATTTTTAGATAAATCATCTCCTTGATAACCTCTAACCATGGCTTTTGCAATTTGGCTACCTAAATAAGGATCTTCACCGTTGCCTTCTGAAACTCTACCCCAACGTGGATCTCGAGAAATATCTACCATGGGGGAAAACGTCCAATTAATCCCATCGGCACTGGCTTCTTGAGCCGCAATTTGTGCACTTCTTTTTATTAAATCCAAATCCCATGTACATGATAATGCCAGCGGAATTGGGAAAGTAGTTTCGTATCCATGTATGACGTCCATGCCAAAAAGCAAAGGAATTTTTAACCTACTTTTTTCAACAGCAATCTTTTGGACTTCTTTTATTTTTTGAACTGATTTTATATTGAATAAGCCTCCCACTTTTCCTTGTTCAATGTTTTTAGCTACGTTAGAACTATTGGCTTGACCTGTGGTAATATCTCCAGAAGTTGGTAAATTTAACTGCCCTAATTTTTCTTCCAAAGTCATTTTAGCCATTAAATTAGTAACAAAAATATCTTTTGGCGCTATTGTTTTAGTTGCTTTTGACTTTTGAGAATAGGAAGAAAGCACAGCAAATACTAGAAAAGGCAGTAGGAATTTAATTTTCATTTTAAATTATGGTTTTTTAATTTGTTAGAACATCCAATTGTAAATTTCTTTATTGTCGTACACTCTCGACCAACTTTCATGTCCAGAATCGTCAAAAATAGTCAGTTTTACAATAGCATCACAGGAATTTAAAACTTTATATGCAGAAATTAGTTAATCAATGAGTTTTATATTGTCATGGTTTTATTTCCCATCAACAAAATCCTGAAGATATTGAAATCGTTCTGTTAGTTTACCGTTCTCGGTCATTTTGGCTCTTTTTAGAATTCCGTCTTTATCACCGTTAAAAAAAGCCGGAATAACATGTTGCATGAACATTTCACCAAAACCTTCGCTTGAATCCTTTGGTAATTCACAAGGCAAATTATCCACAGCCATGACAACAATGGCTCCGGGATGTGTATACGGAACTTCTCTATTTTCGATTGGTAAATAGCCATAAAAAGGGTCTGCTATTGTTGAAGATCTTAGGGTACAGGCCACAGGACCGTTAACATCACAGGAAATATCAGCTACAATTTTTATCTTACAATCTTTGGATTGAAGCATTTCTTTGGTCAAAATTACGGGTGCATTGTTCCCATAAAAATGAGCTGCTATGTACAAATCAGAGACTTTTGTAAAACGTTCAAAATCGGAGACATATTCAGTTGGGTTCTTATAAAAATCAGAATTTCCCAGAACTTGACCATCTTTTCTTTTGTTATATTCTAAAACATCTATTTGAACGTATACGGGTTCAGAATACACTTTAGTCAAATAATTTTCGACCGTAACTTGCTTGATTTTCATTCCATCCAGAATCTCTTTCACGCCCATCCCTGCTTTGCCACAACCTGTTACAACAATTTTAATAGGCGGTAGGATTTGTCTTTTGAGTTTAGCAATCAAAGCTTCTTTTCCTGATAGCGTTTCGGCTTTTGGAAGTTGAAATAACTCAAATTTAATTCCAAAGGCTCTAAATGCATTATAAGTACCAACTAATCCTGCATATTTTCCGAAGCCAATCAATCGATTGTTGTTGGAATCTACTATGGTTTCATGGTCGTACAGCTCAATATTTTTATCTAAAATTGCTTGAAGTAACTTTCTATTGTGGGGCTGTTTTTTTATGGTGTGCGAAAAAAAGAAATACTTTTTATTGGGTAACAAAGCTTCTACTGGAACTTCTTTTATACCAAACAAAACATCACAATCTGAAACGTCATTTGTAACCTCAATTCCTACATCGGAATACTGTTTATTTGTAAAAATTCGAACATCAGAACTCTCAACCTTACTCTCCATGAGTGGAAATGTTTCTTTTAGCCTAATCAACTCTTCAGGGCTAAATACCACTCTTCTGTCAGGGGGATTTTTTCTTTCTTTTATAATTCCGAACTTCATGTATTTTAAGCGTTTTTTCTATTTTGACTTCAAATGTACATCTTTACTATAACGTTTTCAAAACTTTTTTAATTTAAAAATACCATTTTTTAGAAGCTGAAAATCAAACAATTGATAGAAAAAGTTAATAAATATTACAGAATAGTTAATAAAATGCTCTGTTGATAAATTGATACTTTGGCTACATTTGCTTTTTAAGTCTAGAATAATGCTATCAAAAATATCTTTTTACCTCTTTTCTATTTTACTTTTATCGTGTACCAAACTGGACAATTCAGATTCGTCTGCATTGGAAGATGATGGTTTAGTACCCCGAATGAAACCATCAAAAGTGGAGTATCCAACAATAGATGACAATTATATTGCTTCGAAAAGTGCCAGTATTGAGCGTTTTTGTGAAAAATATTGGAGTAGTGAAAACAGTAATCTTAGTTTCTTGGTGGCAAAAAATGGACAGATAATTTACGAACGCTATCAAGGTCTTGCCAATAGAACTACTGAAGAAACCATGACTAAAGACACGCCACTGCATATAGCATCGGTGAGTAAAGTGTTTACAGCAACTGCTATTCTGCTTTTAATTGACAGAGGGGATATCAGCTTAGATCAAAAAGTGAGCACTCTTTTGAAGAACTTTCCTTATCCTAAAATCACCATCAAAACCTTACTAAATCATCGAAGTGGTTTGCGGAATTATGCCTATTTTACGGAAGACAAAGGGGTTTGGGATCGTAAAAAAACACTGACTAATCAAAACATTTTGACTCTTTTATCTGAAAAAAATATACAATTAGAATCTCCAACCGACACTCGATTTGCCTATTGCAATACCAACTATGCCTTGTTGGCATTGATTATCGAAAAAGTTACGGGATTGAGCTATCGAGAGGCGATGAAGGAAATGATATTTAAACCTTTGGACATGAAAAACACTTTTGTTTTTGATTATGAAAAAGACAGAAAAAATGTCACTCCGTCCTACAAAGGCAACAATATAGAATTAGCCTTTGATTACTTGGATGCGGTATATGGCGACAAAAATATCTATTCGACACCGCAGGATTTATTGAAATTTGACTTGGCTAGAAATGCTCCTACCTTCTTGAATGAAAACTTACGAAGTCAGATATACAAAGGCTACAGCAATGAGCGGAAAGGAACTAAAAACTACGGTCTTGGAATTCGCATGATTGAATGGGAAACGGGGCAAAAGTTTTATTTTCATAATGGATGGTGGCATGGCAACACCTCTGCTTATATACCGCTTTCTAAAGATAATGTAACTATAATAGCCTTATCTAACAAGTTTACTCGAAATGTGTATGCGGTTAAGAAATTGGCACCTCTTTTTGGGGATTATCCTTTTGAATTTAATGATGAAGAGTAGATTATAATTGCTAATTTTTATTATTATTTTACGATTCCGTTAACCTAAAAATCTTGTATTTATACTTATATTTGCACCCAAATTGATAATTATCAATTGAAATTGGGGTCGACTGGTTTTGACAGCAAGTCGAATTGAAAAGTAAGCACGTCGAGAACGGAGACAAATCTCGTAAATCCATGTCTCAAAACATTTACACGGCGAAGGAAACTACGCTCTTGCTGCATAATCTGAATTATAGTAAGATTGGCCTCGTCCTACCAGGTAGGAAAGCAGGATTCATCTCGAAAGCTTTGGTTTGTAGCGGTCGATAAAGATGAATCGTAAAGATAAACCTAGATTTTCACTAGCTTCGGGTGGATTTCGAAATTAAGAAGCTAAGCGTTTGGTGGTTGTTTCTGTCCTAGCCCAACGTCGAAAACCTAAACAGGAAATAAGCGTGTAGAAAGTTTTTTAGTTGCTTGTTTGGACGGGAGTTCGACTCTCCCCGACTCCACTAGAGTGGACAACTCGATTTTTTTCGATAATTGTCCACTTTTTTTATTTTGTAAATCATTGTCAATCAATAAGATATGTCTTAAAACATCGTTGATTCTAGTAGTTCGACATTTTTTTCCATCAAATTCAAATTTTTCAGGGAATATCGAACTAATTAGTTGTTGTTTATCCCTAATTGCTGCGTTAGCATAGTGAACTTTTAGATTTGACAAGGCATCTACCCCATTCTTTAGCCAAGTCAAATAATCACTATTCATCTTTTTAATGTTATTAATTTCATCTGTAAGACTAAACTTTTGCGCAGTATATCTAGCCATTGTATCACTATATTGCTTGTGTTCAATTTTACCATCT
>Ga0315904_10003115_pt1 | contig 24863 bp, 21 predicted proteins | sample LakEriMetagenome_6_FD_203529 | JGI IMG/M metagenome (GOLD analysis project Ga0315904, IMG submission 203529) | Freshwater fungal communities from buoy surface, Lake Erie, Ohio, United States - Buoy 12 MA120 | ecosystem: Environmental > Aquatic > Freshwater > Lake | place: USA: Lake Erie, Ohio... | reverse complement strand
CCGGTCCAGGACGTTCGCGTCGGATTGACCGAAGCTGTCAAACGTTGCACGGTTTAACGAGCAACGGATGGGGAGGGATTCGAACCCCCGGACGCCTTACGACGTCTCCGGTTTTCAAGACCGGTGCATTAAACCGCTCTGCCACCCATCCTATCGAAGTTCGGTTGTACCCCGGAACGGTACTTTTCGCAATCTGGGCCGGCTACTGGTCTTTGGTCGTATCGGGGGATTCGGGGACAGGATCGTGGCCATGTTCCTTGGAATCCCGCGAGATGGGATCGGCGCCTTGGACAACCAGTTTCACGTCGTTGGGGCCGTTGGGCTCGATGGTGAAGTTCAGTTGGCTCGACGAGTACATGCTGTGCTTGCGATGGACGACGCCCAAGGTGCTGGGTCGGTAGTTCGGGATCTCTTCGATTTGGATAAACTGGACGACCACGCACTGATGTTTGCCGGCCACGGCACCGTCATTGGGCTTGTACGTGGTGAGAGTGAAGCTGCCATCGCGTTCGATTTGGCCGGTGGACTGAATCCCATGCTCAACCGATTTGGTTTCGATCGTTCCCACTTTGACCGGGCTTCCGTCGGCGAATACCACTTTGCCTTGGACCGGGTAGGTTTTCAAGCGACCGCTATCGCAGCCGACCGAGAGAGACAAGGCGACAGCGAGCCAGCCAAAACAATGCAGAGAACAGCGCGAGTTCATCAATCCACCAGTACGGCAGGGGTTCCATCGCTGCGATGGCATAAACGGCCCAATGTTTCCGTGTCGATATTGTTGTTGATCGCTCGAACGCTGCCATCGCCCAATGCAAACTGGCAGAGTCCAGGGTGCCAGCTTCCCCACCGGACCAAGTCGTTGCCTTCGTTGCGCGGGTTGGAGCAGATCGGTGCGGTTGGGCCCCCAATTCTCGCAAAGTTGTAGAGTTTGTCGCCGTTGAAAATGAAAGCGTCTTGCGAGGTTCCCAGCTTGGTCATCGGAACGTGCATTTCCCCGACGAGCAGGGTGTTGCTGAGACCATCGGTCACGCTGGCGTGGCGGAGGCGGTCGACCCATCGTTGCGGAGTTCCGCCAACGCATTGAGCGCGGCTCGAGATAATGATTCCCGTTCCGTTACCACCGTAATTGAAATCGGTTGGCAGTCCCGAAGATCCCGGGGAAAGGTCGCCGTGATTGGCACCGTAGTCTCCGACAGCTCCCTTGGCCGTGGTGGATCCCCCGGGCAACGGATACGGACAACCGCATGGAAGTGTAATCCACACCGTCCCTGACCCAATCACATCACCGAGCCCGATCGCTTCCCCCGACGAACGCCGCGAAGGACAACAGTAAATTGGTAGGGTCTGTGACCGGATTTGGTCCGTGTGGTTTGCGTAGGACTTGGCGTAATCCCATTCCCGCTCAAGGTTCCCGGCTTCCACGTAGGGCATGATACGGACCAGCCACGTTGTTTCGGTGCCTCCACAAGATCGGGAGGCGTCATCGCCCGGCCGAGGCTGGTATCGGGCGGGAGGGTAACATCGCATCGCGCTGTGGAACATATCCACTCCCAATGCGATCTGATGCAGGTTGTTCTTGCAACTCATCAGCCGTGCCGATTCCCGCGCAGACTGAACGGCGGGGAGCAACAATCCGACCATCAGTCCGATGATAGCGATAACGACGAGCAACTCGACGAGGGTAAATGCTTGCGACGGATTTCGAGATCTCATGGTAAGGAAACGTTCTCCAAAGAACTGGATTCGTGATTGCTTCATTATGGAAGTTGGCCCGTCACCTAGCAAATAAAACTTGGAAAAACCGGGAAACCGGCCGGATCCTTGACTTCCCGGAAAGACTTGAGAATACTGAAAGAAGGTGGTTTTTCGGAGAATTTGAACGCGAACCTTGCTGCCTGCGTATCCTCGGTAGATCCAGGGATTGGTTGGTGCGAACGGGTGGGACGAACGTTTGGAATTACGATGAATGGGTTCCGCAAAGTGACGAAGCCGTGGAGAATCGCTGTTTTAGCGATTTACACTGCGTTTTCGTTGTTTGGTGGCATGGTGCACGGGTGGAGCCACCATGCATCCCATCATGGTTGCGGGGTGGCAGGAGTCTGTTCCCAGAGTTCGTCGGGGCAGTGCGACGAAATTTCCCACCACGCTCATGGACATTCGTGTGGCAACCATGAGTCCGAGCATGCGGAAGATCGCCAAGCCAAGGCTCCGGATGGCGGCCTCCGAGGCGAATCGTGGGTGAAACTCGGTGAACACGCGTGCAAAATCTGTGACCAAATTGCTTCGTTGATGCAGTGTTGGTCGGCCGATGGGACCATCGCTTTGCTCGAACCCAGGCGGAGCGAGTTTCTGGTCGAGGTGGCGAAGACCGAGTTGGTGATTCGTCCGCTGATGGCGCGTTCGAGGGCGCCTCCTGCAAGGGGTTAACGTACCGGTAACCGGTGCGCGGAATCGTTCATTCCCTGCTGTGCGCGCTCTGCGTCCAGCGTTACTTGCATTGTCTTTTTTTGGATGCCTCGCATTATGCCTCGAGAGCTGATGACCCGTATGGGATCAGCCATGCACCACGATTTTTGTCCATGGGCGAATCGTTATGTGTATTGGCTCAAGCGTCCGATCGGATGGGTGGTTTTGGCCTTTGCTGCATCGCTATTGCTCGGGATTTATGTCTCGCGTCAAGCGTACATCGCGGCCGGCATTGTGGCAGCGGTTGGTGCGATCGGAGCGGTGTGGCCTTGGGTTTCCATGATGGGGATTCGCGGTGAATTGAGTTGGGCACCGAGCCGTTGCGAGGAAGGGGAGACGATCGATACGAGCTTGACCATTAGCAATCGCTGGCCTTGGCCTGCATGGGGGTTGGTGGTTCAGGCGGACGATGCGATTTCCAGTCACATCGACGCACCGGGGCAGCCTATCAGCTTGAGCAAAGTACCTGCTTGGACCCGATCCAGATTTCGTTGGGATTGTCAGCCCGCGTCGCGAGGTGTGTACCCAAAGCATCAGGTGCGGCTAACCACGGCGTTCCCGTTCGGAATCTGGTCGAGCAGCAGGGTTTTGAACGTTGACGAGCCTTTGGTCGTTTGGCCGCGCAACGTCCGACTGACCGATGTTCCCGAAAATTCCGGAACTCAAAACTACGGCAATGGCGGTTTGACTCAGCGGGTGGGAGACGACGGTGATTGGATGGGCGTACGGCCTTATCGCGAAGGGGATTCGCTCAGGCAGGTTCACTGGGCCCAAACCGCGCGGCGAGATAATCTCGTGGTATTTGAACGCCAAACCCGGAGCCGCCAATCGGTATCCATTGCACTGGATGTTGACGCGGCGAGTCGTTGCTCGACGGACGAACGGGACTGGATGCTTCGAATCATGGCGTCGCTGGCGAATCATCTTTTGCAACATTCCTGGAGTGTTCGGTTTCATCTCGGCGATCGTTGGCAGACCCTGCATGTCGGGAGTCGTGTTTCTTTCATGGATCAGTTGGCAGCCTGGGAGCCACCCTCACAAACGCAGGTTGCCCCGATTTCTTTTCAACGCGATGCCGGTGTTGCGATCGCGATCAGTTCTGCTGCCTGCGAAGACGCCATCGAGCGCATCGAGAACGGGGTTTGGCGATTCAAAACGTGTTCGAAGTCTCAGGAAGTCGAGGTTCCGTGGAGAGGTGCAACCAAGCAATGGATGATCGCGATTGACGATGCGCCGTCCGATCGCCTTCGCGATGCGTGGCGGCAGATCTGTCAGTCTGGATTTTCCTCGGAGGTTGCGGTGCTTTCATGAATCGCAATTGGGGCACCCTGGTTCTTGCTATTCTCGGATCGATCACGATCCTCCTGCTCCGTGTGCAAGGAGCGTCCGAGCCGGTTTGGCTGGTGATAGAAACCTTTGCGGTGATCTCGTGCGCGATCGGAATCCGCCTGTGGTTGAATCAGCGTTTCAATGGGGTGCCGGAGTCTGCCGAGTCTTCTAGGATCCGGACAGGGTTGCTGGTCCTCGGTGGGGGAGTGACCCTGATCCCTTGGCTGAGCAAGGTGGTCCAGAACCAGTTCTTGGGCGGGGATGGCGAAGCAACCGAGTTGGTTTGGATTGGGATGTTGCAGTATGCATCGCTCTGGTGCGCAGCGGCGGCGTATCAATCCCGCCATGAATGGCTCTCCTTCTTGATGAGTTGTTTTCTGGCGATCTTTGGGCTGGCGACATCCGATCGGGAGGGAATGATTCAAATCGTCGGACCCTTTGCGATCCTCGCGGCGTGGTGGTTGATGGCCAGGTATTGGAATTCGATCGAAGGGGGATTTGTCGCTTCGGAGAACATTCCCTTGATTCGCATGCGGTTGATGATTCTGTTGGGGATTGCGTCGACCGCGGCCTTGGTTTTGTGGCTTGCGACCACCGTAGGACGCGAGTCCGTATCGCTCGATGGCTTTATGCCAACATCGGGAGGAAAGCAGCGGGCGGATTCGTCCGCAAGGCAAGGAGTGGGTGACGGCGATATGCTCGTTGCCGCCCGCGACGAAGCGTTTACCTTCGGCGCGGTGGACACCGATCTGTTTTTGGATTCTGACGTTCCCTCGATGTACGACCTGGTCAGTGAGGTCTACGGAGAAACTTCCAACAAGAAACGCAAGATGGCCCGGGCCATTTCGTTGAGCCAACAAATCAAGGAAAACGAACGGGAGGGAACCGAATCGAAAAAGAATAGCCGCGAATTCAGCGCCCTCCGCAAACCCAAAGACAAATCCTTGTCCTTCCAGCCCGAGTCCACCGAGTCGCGAGCGGTCGTCCAACTGATCGGCCGAACCCCGGCATGGCTTCGCTTGGAAACCTTTGACCGATTCGAAGAATCGACCTGGACGCAGTCGTCGACGCTCGATGTGGGCAAACGAAGCATGGAACCCGAACTCAAGATGATCGACGACAAACCCTGGATGACGATTCAGTCGTTCCCAAGCGAATTGGTTTACCCCGTGCGCGAACGGACCGCGATCAAGGTCATCCAGTTCGAGTCCCCTCGAATTTTGACTCCATCGTTGATCACCCATGTGCACATCGACAAGATCGATCAGGCCGATTTCTTCGGGTGGATGAGCGATGGTCAATTGATGATGCCCCACCGCGACTTCGTGCCACGGTTCACGATTGTGCACCAATTGACGCAGATCCCGGCGTTGCATGCCCTTCGCGATCCGGGTAGCTCACTGCATCAGCTATCGCACACGCATGCGGCCCATGGAGTCCCCGGGGATTTCCTAAGCCACTATTTGCAAATCGATCAGGCCGAGCGGGTCGGCGTAGCGGAGGGCCAACGATGGTTGGAGCGAGCGGGACTACCGTCCAAGTCGGTTACGGACTGGGATCGGGTAATCGGTCTCGTAAAAGCGCTTCGGTCCGGGATTGAATTGGATCCGACCTGCGTTCCTCCCGAAGATTGCGAATCGGTCCTCTCGTTTGTCTTGAATGAGGGCCGAGCCCCCGATTATCTGATTGCGACGGCAGCCGTTCTGATGATCCGGGACATGGGTATTCCGTGTCGATTGTGTCGTGGGTTCTTGGCCAAGCCCGAGCGGTACAACTATCGCTCCAGGCAAACGGAAGTGTTACCCGAGGATTTGCATACGTGGGCCGAAGTATTCGCGCATGGCGTATGGATCCCGATCGAGCCAACTGGCGCGTATCCGATGCCGCATGAATACCGCACCTGGCAGCAATGGGCGATTCAACTCGCATGGTCGATTCGCGACACAGCGATCCAGCATCCTTGGCGGACCGCTGCTGGGCTGGGGTTGATCGCAGCCGCGATTTTCTTCCGACAAAGGCTTTTGGAGTTCGCGATTAGCCTGCTCTCGGCGTTGATGCTGTGGATGCCCGCGAAGGCGCGAATACGATGGGTTTTGGAAGCTCTGCGATGGCGCATGTGGTTGTGGGGAGAACCGATCTCCCACGGGGCCACGATCGAACGATGGCTCACCGAGCAATTGGCGATTCGATCCTATTCCTCGCCATCGGATGCAGAAATCTTTGTTCAAACCGTGCAAGGGCTCGCGTATGCGCCGATCTCCATACAGAAGCGGACGCTGTCCGCGAACCGTCGCGTTGTCAGCCGCGTGTGCTGGTCCTTGGTCGCCTCCGGAATTTTGGGCCTGCTCATCCCTCGTCGATCCATTTCCACCCCGTCGTCCCAGTCCTCAACTTGAGAGCTTTTGTGAATAACAACATCCCATCGGAATCAACTGGCTTGCCGACTCTAGCGAACAGCGACTGTTCGCGTTTGATCGCAAGCCTTCGAGACCAACTCAACCGAGTTGTTCTGGGGAAGAAAGGGGTCGTCGATCATTTGCTCGCATGCGTCCTGGCCCGAGGGCATGTGCTCTTTGACGATCTTCCAGGGCTTGGCAAAACGACGCTGGCCAAGGCCCTGGCCGCGGCCGTCGGAGGTCGATTTATGCGGGTCCAGTGCACGCCAGACCTTCTTCCCAGCGATATCACGGGCTTCAATATTCTCAATCAAAAGACCCGCGATTTTGAGTTTCGATCCGGCCCAGTGTTTTCGGATGTCCTTCTAGCGGATGAAATCAACCGAGCGACCCCTCGAACGCAAAGCGCTTTGTTCGAGGCGATGGCGGAACGGCAGGTCACGATCGATGGGGAACCTCGGATGTTGAGCGAAACATTCTTGGTTCTGGCGACGCAGAACCCGGTCGAGAGCGTCGGTGCGTACCCGCTTCCCGAAGCTCAACTCGATCGATTCGCCATGAAGCTCAAGATCGGTTACCCCGATCGTCAAAGCGAATTGGAGTTGTTGGCGCGAAGCAGCCACAGCACGCGAGAAACTACCGCCCAACGGGTCCTGGAGACTGGGCAACTCGCTCAGCTTCAACGTGCGGTTGCCGACATCGCTGTCGAACCTCCCGTGCGAGTGTATTTGGTCGATCTCGCGGAGGCCACACGCAGCAATCGAGCGTTCAGCCTTGGGCTCAGCCCCCGCGGTTTGTTGCAATGGCAACGCGTCGCGCAGGCCCATGCCATGCTCGCAGGACGCGAATATGTCATGCCCGAGGACGTCCAGGTCGTCGCTCGCCCGGTCCTTTCGGTGCGACTCTCTGGGTTGGGGGCCGGCGTTGAGAAAGCGATCGATGCGGTGCTCGGATCCGTTGCGGTACCGATGTTGTGAGCAAAAATTTTTCAGGTGGAGGCGTTGCACACCCATGAATCCTTGTTGCGACAAGTTTCTTTTTTCGTTGCTCGCAGCGATCGCGTTTTGCATGGTCGGCTGCCAAGGAGCTCCGCAGGCAACGGAGGAATCGCATGAGCATTTTCCGCCGCATTGGCCGCAGACAATCTTCCATGCATCCGATCGACTGAGCCAGATGCTCCAGCAGCCTGAAATGGCGCCGACAGCGGGCCGCGTCCCACCCAAAGAGGAATTCATGGACCTGATCGGATGGTTGCCCATTCTGACTGCGGATAGCGATTTGGACCGCTCGACTTTTGATCGGATCGATGCCGCTTCGGTTCGTCTTCATAACAAGTGGCAAGGTGCGAATCAGCCACAAGACTTGCGGAGCCTCGTCGATGATCCCGATGTGCGCGAACTCGTCCAATGGATGGCGGAAGTTTTCCAAAAGACGCGGGCTGCGGACCAACAACTCGGCAATTCCCCAGGATAAAGGAGCGAGAACTCATGGATATTGCAGCGATGTTCTGGGGGGCGATGGTGCGTATGGGGCAGACCCTGATCGCCGCTGGTCCAACCCTTTTGGTAGGGTGGCTGATAGCTGCGATCTTTGAACGGATTCTTGGACGCGAGGGAACCTATCGACTATTTGGCGGATCCACATGGCGACAACTGCCGCAGGCTTGGCTTCTGGGCATGCTCTTGCCAGTCTGCTCACTGGGTGTCATTCCGGTCATGATCCAGATGCGGCGCAGCGGGATCTCGGGTGGTACGATCCTTGCCTTCGGATTGACGGCTCCCCTATTCAATCCCATCTCGGTGATGTACGGGCTCACCCTATCGGATCCGATGGCGATTTTGGTCTTTTGCATGGGATCGTTGACCGTCATTACCGTCATGGGACTGCTTTGGGACCGGTTGTTTCCGGGGAGCGCTGCAGCGGTCGAATCTCTACCACCGACCCCGTATGGAATACGCCGCATCGGGGCGGTGGGTCTGTCGATGTGCCAGCAGGCGTTCGGGGTGGCGAGCGTGTATATCGCCATCGCGGTTTTGGGGGTTGGATTTCTCAGCACGCTACTGCCATCGGGATGCCTGCAACGGGCTGCTGGGCAGAACGATACGTTTGCCCCAATCATGATGGCCGGGATTTCAACGCTCGCCTACATCACTCCGATGACCGCTATCGTCCAGATCGCGTCGATGTTCCAACACGGGAACTCGATCGCCGCCAGCTTTACCCTTTTGGTTCTCGGTGCTGGCGTGAACCTGGGCATGTTGGTTTGGATCATTCGTCACTATCGTTGGCGTCCTACGTTGATCTGGCTCGGTTGCCTGGTGCTATTGGTATTGGGCTTAAGCTACGGCATGGATTCCCCACTGCGTCCTCGAGGAATCGAGGCGGCGGATCATACGCATGCATTCGATGTCTATTGCAATCCATTTTCACAGAGTGGCTCTGGGCTGATCGAGAGCAGTCTGCGAATCCTGCAAGAATCGCTCCATCCTGAGGAAATTGTTGCGGGAATTGTTTGTGCGCTGGTTCTTGGCGTCGGCGCTTTCGGAGCCTGGCGTGATCCCCAGCGGAACTGGATGAGAAAACTGATTGAACCTGAGGTACGCAACGAGATTCCATCCGATGGCCGTATCAAAGATATCGTCTTGCCTCCATCGGTCATCGCTGGGGTTACCTTCATCGGGCTGGTACTCGCGAGCGTCCTGGCCTGTTTTCTCTATTATCCGCCTGTCAGCGAGATACGCGAAGAAATGACGGCGATCGAGGCTGAGATGATCGGCGCATACAACACCGGCAAATGGGAAAAATTGGAGTATTGGATCCCGATTCAAGAGGACTGGTCGAACAAGCTGGTGGTGAGCGCTTATTTGAGAGGCAAGCCTTTGGATCGCTATTCCAAGCTCAAGCTGCAGGTCTACATGAAGAAGTTGGAACTGCTAGAGCATGCAGTCGAAGATCGCGACTTGGAAGAAGCCAAGGAGTTCGGTAGGCAAGGAGCCATTGCGTTTGGAAGATTCAAGAAAGCGATCGCGAACTAGCGAGCTTCCGCTCGCCGGGCGATCAATTTCCTCCCGTTTCCTCGTCTTCGTCTTTGAGGCTTGCAAAGATACGTGTGTCGGGCTGAACATCCCCGAGGGAGGCAGCCCGAATATGCATCAGGACGACGGTTTTGTGCTTCTGCTCGGATGACGTGGGACTGATCTGCAACGCCGAGGGATTGGCGTCGGTCCATCCGAGGGCGATGTATTCACCCTGTTGCAGCGGATAACGCTCCGCGACGACAAGCAGCATCGCCCCCATGTAGACGTCATCGACCGGTTCATCTGTCCATAGCAGGCCGTCAGATCGAATGGAGGTTGGTTTTTTCAGAAGAGGATTGCCGTCCCATTGCGGAAACCATCGTCGCCCTTCTTGGATCGTCCGCGGACGGTTACCCGATACTGACACAACTCCCCTCTCCGGCAATACGGTGTTCACTAGTTTTGAGGATTGTGAACGCGGTTGCACGAATTGGGCCGTGGACTGGCCCGGCTCGATCGACCCGATCCAGCTCATCACCAGTTTTCCTTTGTCATCAATCCCGAAGACACCGATATCTCGTATCGGAATAACCGTGTCGTTTTTGAGTTGGATTTTCGCGTTCTCGGAATCCAGGGTCCATCGCAGAGCGCCGGACATGCCGACCATCTCTTCCGATTGCAACATGCCGGTCGAATTGGAGAGAACCGAAAAGCGTTGCAAGCCAGATCCGCGGTCATCGGCATTCCAATATTCGAGCGATTGGCCTTCACCAACACCGGTTCGCATCGCCCCTCGCAGGACGGGTGCTACCAGACCGTTCCCTTCTTTGTAAACCGCTTCGTAGTTGGTCGACAGCGACGTGTAGAAGGCATAGAAATTCGACAAAGCTCCTCGCGGATGTTCGTTGTGGACTTCGAGGAACCCGAATGATGTCTGGCTTCGGGAAAAACCGACGTCGAGTCGTACGCTTCCCGCGACGTAGGCCGCCCCGAGCATCGCGATGATCGGCGCGGCGACCCAGGCTAGTTCGACGCGACCGAGCAATCGAAAGAAGAGCCAGTTGATGGGTACGAGGACAATCAGATAACCCGCCAGCAGTTTCAAGATGGTCGCAACCCTTGGGACGGTAATCCCTGACGATTCACGGAGACACTCGGTCGCTTTTTCGACAATACTGGACTCAGGATTCCAAGCGCCGAAGCTGGTGGATTTTTTTACCGGAAATCTAGCGATGTCGTTTTCGGGTCGCTTTCTCTCGGTTTCGCGCTCGGTCCGCGCAGTCGAGGCATCGAGGTCTCGAGCCCAAAGCCGCAAACGGGTGGAGTGGAATGGGTTGCGTTCGGTTCCTTCGAAGGAGTCTGCATAAAGCGTGTTGGCTTCGGTTCCAAGGGAAGGAGTCCGGTGTGGCTTGCGAAGGATGGCGTTATGAATCAAGGAGCTGTAGGAAGGCCATCGAAGGAAAGCGGCATCGGTCATTGGGAATGTTGTGATCACCACCCTGCCTTGGCCAACCAACCGTTCGGCGACCAATCCCTCGAGAGTCGGAACCCAACTGGCGTTTTCCGTCAAGTCACCCCGAAGAATTGGGATCTTGCGATCGTTTTGGAAGTTAATTCGTTCGCCACCTGCGATTCGAATGGTCCATGTCCTATCGAATTCGACTTGAGAGTCGTCGGACCATTCTCCCTCGAGGAGATTGGCCAGCGGGGACCAGTCCTTGAGCTGCGAAGCTTCGATCGAGCCCAACGCTTCAGGACCATTGATGATGATTGTCCCGCCAAAATAGAGCCAATCGGCTAAGGCTTCCTGCTGTTCCTGGGTCATGACGGAGAGGGAAACGTCGTTGATGACGACATGCGAGACCGAGGTCAACGTCGCCAATCGATTCGGAAATTGCGTCGTGATTTCGTCTTCCTGAATATCGATGATCCGATGGGGTACCACGCGGTATTCCTGGATGTCATCCGCCCGTTTCCAAACGATGCAATCCAGACCTCTCCAGAAGAGATGTCGCGAGATATCGCGGCTGAGGACCACCAAGTCATACTGGTACCCATCGAGCATGGTGCATGGGAACGTCTCCTCGAGGATTGGAGTCCCAATGCCTCGGTTCGAGAATCGGGTGCGGATCGAAGTGGTTTTTCTGGTCCGCGTATCGTCTCCGAGGTTGTCCTGTGGAAGAAAGGGGTGAAGAATGGTCGCGTCGATCGCTTTTTCCTGCCCGACCGCGAGTGACAGATTGCGCATGAAATAAACGGAGTCAGAGCCCCATCCATAGGAAAACGGGATTCCATCGCGATCGACGACGGAGATCGCCGCAGTCAACGATTCATCTCCAAAGTTTGCCTTGATCTTGTTCCGCACCTGGTACCAATGACCAGGTTTGACCATGTTGAGCGGTTGCTCCTTGGCAAATGGGAGGGTGCGCAATTCGTCCGCTGCTAGCCGTTGTTTCTGTTTCTTTTTCTTGGCTTCGGCGTCGTCCGCGCTTCCCTCTGGGGTGTTCAAATTTTGCGAGCATCCCCGGCAGCCGACGAGCGGCATGAGGAGAACGATGCACCAAAAAACGATCGATGGATTTTTCATCGCTCGGCTCCGATTTCAGTCGCCAAACATACACCCCCGAGCGCACTGCGGACGTCCGCAAGTTCCCCCGTCGGAATCTGAGCGTTGGGTTGCGCTGTTTCCCTGAACCGGAGCGCCGATGACGCTCAGGAGTTTGGTCATCTTTTGGGAGCCGCACTCGGGACAGACGGGAGAGTCATCATGTCTCTGGAGGAGCAGTTCAACGTCTTGCTGGCAGTTTTGGCAATGGTATTCGTAGAGTGGCATGGCATCACCTGAAGCGAGGAAGTAGCGTCATCCGATGCGCCACAGCGCGAACCGAATCAATACGGCTACAATGCCGAGAAAACAAATCGTCCATAATCCGGTTCGCCAACCTTGGCTCAGGATCAAGTCGATCCGCTCATGGCGCGTTGCCGCCATCACGAGGGAGACTGCGACCAACACGGGAAAGATCCACAAAAGGTACTCGACCGATATCGCGATCATGGCTGTCGCAAAACTTCCTGCTGGATTGACTAGAAACCGCTGGGTTGAGCGCCGGTTGCGCGAAGCACATCGGACAAATCGATGCGGACGCCATCGGCCCACAAGCCCTCCAAATCGTAGAATCGCCGATGCTCCTCGTCGAACAAATGCACGACCACGCCCCCATAATCCAGGGCGATCCAGTGGCTCTCGTCATACCCCGAGATGGACACCCGAATTTCGCCGCGTCGTCGCAACTCGCGGTCGATCTCCTCGGCGATCGCGTGCAACTGTCGCCGGCTCGTCCCCGTGGCGATCACGAAACAGTCGAAAACACTGGTTTGTTTGGAGAGATCAATGACGACGATTTCCTGACCTTTATTCTCGGCAGCGATTCGTGCGGCGACTTTCGCGGACTCGATGCTGTCTGCTACGGTTAGTGGGGTTGCGGCGCTCGGAATCGTCCCGGTCTCTGCCATGCTGTTTTTCCTGTCGCCCTCTCTCGCTGGATGGTATTGATTCGCTCTTCCGCAACGTATCTTATCCAATCGATAGGGGAATGTCACGCGATGACGGTCTTGAGGATACAATGTTTCGGCGTGTGGCGGGTCGATTTAGGAGTGCAGTTCGTAGCGGTTATTCGGGGGCGGCGGGCGTCCGGGGCGCGAATGGGCGGGCATTCTGGGCCTGCAAACCCCATGTTTTTCCGCTGCAACCTAGGGTTGATCCGATATGGCCAACACCTTGACTTCCGAAAACAGTTCGACCCGTACGCGGGACAGAGCCTACCAGCGCTGTTTGAATATCGATTGCGAGGCGACCTACGGCGTCGATGAGTTCCACACGCGCTGCGGTCGTTGCGGGGATTTGCTGGACATCGCCTATGAATGGGACCGTAATCCGGTACCTGGCAGCCTGCGGGAGTTCGAGGGAATGTGGACGCGCCGCTGGGATCCCATTCGCTTTAGCGGTGTTTGGCGTTTCCGAGAGCTGCTTCCGTATGCTCCGCAAGAAAAAATCGTCACCGTCGGCGAAGGGCAGACGTTGTTGCAACCAGCCGACCAGGTCGCGCGGTACGTCGGGATACGGCCGGGACGACTCCATCTCCAATACGAGGGGATGAACCCGTCGGGATCCTTCAAGGACAACGGCATGTGTGCGGCCTTCACGCACGCCAACATGATCGGGGCCCGCCGCGCGGCGTGCGCTTCGACCGGGAACACCAGCGCCTCGCTCGCGATGTACTGCGCCGTGACCCAATTGATGAAAGGTGTCATCTTTATCGGTTCGGGAAAAATCTCGTACGGCAAGCTTTCGCAGGCGCTCGAGTACGGGGCGCTGACGGTTCAGATCGCCGGGGACTTTGACGACGCCATGGCCCGTGTGCAGGAGGTCTCCAAAGAGCTCGGCATTTATCTGGTCAACAGCGTGAATCCGTTTCGCCTGGAAGGTCAGAAGACCGTGATGTATCGCGTCCTCGAAGCCCTGCGCTGGGAAATTCCTGACTGGATTGTGGTCCCCGGCGGGAACTTGGGGAACAGCAGCGCCTTTGGGAAAGCGTTCCTGGAGCTGAAGCAATTAGGCCTGATCGATCGCGTTCCTCGCCTGGCTGTCATCAATGCAGCCGGTGCCGACACGCTCGATGTTTTGTACAACCAACGCAACTTGAAATGGCTCGGCGGCCGGCCTCGCATGGAGATCGCTTGCTGGTACTACGACGAGCTCGATCGCGAGAAACGCAAAGCCGATACGATCGCTAGCGCCATCGAGATCCACCGTCCGGTCAATCTCAAGAAGTGCTTGAGGGCTTTGGATGTTTGCGACGGCGTGGTGCGAAAGGTAAGCGATCAGGAGATTCTCGATGCCAAAGCGCAGGTCGGCGCCGGAGGAATCGGGTGCGAACCGGCAAGCGCTGCAAGCGTGGCGGGGGCAAAACTTCTGAGACAGCAAGGGGTCATCGGCATGGACGATCGCGTGGTATGCATTCTCACGGGCCATCAATTGAAGGATCCGACTGCGACAGTCGCCTATCACACCACGGATCAGCAGAAATTCAATGAGGTATTGGGAAGCCGGGGGGTGAACCGCGCTTCGTTCGCCAACCGAGCCATCGCGGTACCCAACGAAATCGACGCGATCGTCAAAGCGATTCAGTTGTATTCTTAAATACGAGTCGCATGGAGCATCGCTCCATGCGAACAATAACAAAAATCGGTCAAGGCTGAGGCCCTTCTTCGCGAGAGGGTTAATTCCCTCTATTTACCGGCGTGCATCTTTCTTGCACCGGGCGACCCCGCAGGAATCGCTCCCTTCAGGGAGAGTCCTAGCGTTCTCGCTATACGATTAGTAATGAAGTGACTCAGAGATAGTATCCCCATATGCTCGAAATGCTTCCGACGAATACGGCGATTATCCATCGACGTCTTCCGCGTGAACTTCATGCATCGCAGTCGCATGCCTATCCACCGTTCGAGAGTGCGGTACATGTGGCCACACGCTGACCAAGGACGAGTGAAGTAATTCTCTGTCCCACGAATAACGCGATTCAGTTTCTCGATCGTACTCAGTCCGACAGGACAGTACTCGTACTCGATTCGGTTCTTTGAACTGTATCACTGCGTCTTGGTCAGCGCAAGCGTCGTTGCTGAGAATTCGATGGGGAAGTTGAATCAAAGGCCGAGGAGACAAAACGCATTGCAGCTTCCCGGTTCGAGGTATCGGACAATCGTGATGCTGCGATCTACGACGAGCCGACGAGTAGATACTACGAGTACAAGTGGATCCTGTTCCGCGAGGGCCAGAACAAAGGATTGTCGGTGCATGGCCCCGACTGGCTGCCCGGTTATGACACAGCCGACAAAAATGAGCCTGAGGCGCTAGCCGATTTTTGCACGTCGAACGAACTCGGCTAGCGCCTCAGGCTCATGGAGACGAAGATCGACTTTTGTCGGCTGTGTCGGTTATTGTGTCAGCCTTTCAGGCTTCTCAGAACAGAGGGGCCCGCAGCCCGTCGGGCTTAAAAAATCGAAGCCATGGTTTGATGAGCGTTGGTTGCCATCTGCCTATCTCGACACTTATTCGATAGCGAGGCGATGCGTGGGTGGCACAAACTTGCCGCAGTCGGAGGTGAAGCAAACATGGCATGGTTTTGCTCGCTTCAACCCGGATGCTTGTCTGCCCCGGCAGGTGGATCCGCGTTCGATTAACGCTGAGGCCGGACGCCTTGGATGCGTCCTCGCGGGGTGGCTCCGTGGACATCGACCGGTAAGTCGAGTTGGTGTTTGGCGATATTGCCCGCCGCATCGACCACTTCAACCTGCACGTATACCGTTGGGGGCAGGTCGGCATCGGGAGTCCAAGCATACCTTCCGTTGTTGCGGGCCCCTTGGGCGATCGGCTGCCACGGTCCGTCGGGGGTTGCGGCGCACGAAAATGAGATCGGTCGTTCCCCGAGAAAATCATCGGAGGCCTGGAACTCGATAATCAATGACCCGGTTTCCATCCCTTTTCCATTCAGGATGCTGAGTATGCGTGCTTGCGGCGGCATCGTATCGACGCGAACCCAGGCATCTGCATCATCGCCTGGAAGAGGTCTTTTCGAAGCGATTCCATTGGCGCCGACGATCACCATACGGAATCCGAACAGGCCGTCTTCCGCGACTTCGATGTCAAACGGACTCTGGCGATCCGAGTCGGTTCCCCACTTCTCCCAGGACACGCCCTGATCGATCGTCCCCCAAAGCTCAACGCTGGCCGCCGGGGAGTCCGGCTCATTTTCGATGGAGTAATCGAGGCTGAATTGTTGGCTATTGCTGTGAAGGGTATCGCGCGGTTGTTCCGCATGCTGGGCCGATTTCATTGCCGTGGCTGCAGGTTCAAGGTCCTGGGAGACCCTGGTTACCGTTGTCGACACCCCTGGATTTACCGAGCGACTTGAGACGCCTGCTTCGCTGGCGGGTTGGTTGGTTGCCCGTTGCTGCATCAGCATGCGATTCTGGAATTCGATCAGCCGCTGTTGCGATTCCAGAATCTGATCGCGAAGCTTTGCATCGTGCTCGAGGTCCTGTTGCGGCCGGCGAGCTCCGGCCCCCCCCAGCACTTCGATCTTGGGTACACCGGTGATCGGCGCGGCGACTTTCTGTGAAACCGGCGCAGGCGTTTGCGGTGGCTCGGGCGAACGCGAGAGACCAGCACCAATTCGAGTCGACACTTCGGCCCCGTCACGGTTGCTCGCCAATTTCAATTCGCGTGCTTTTCCTGCCGAACGAGGCAGCCGAGGCATTCGAGTCCATTCAGCGCTGTTTCCCGCTCGGTCGCGCACCGTGACTCGAACCATGAGCTGCGAAGCCTGGGCAGGCATATCCCAGGTACCGTAGGCAATCCACTGGTTGGCCTGATCAGACGGCTCCAGGTCGCACGCGATCGGGGTCCATTGGTGAAGGGCATCTGTTTGGAACTCCATCTTGAGCGAAGATGGCTCCAGAGCGGCATCCGAGATTCTGCATTCGGCAAGCATGAAACCTTTGGGATCGATATCCACGAGCAATTCCCCGGTTGGCTTGGTGGTATCCACAATGATGACGAGCGGTTCTCCCGGATTGTCAAAAACATTCCCTTTCCGGTCGACCGTTTTCAGTCGGAACCGAAACTCACCGTCGCGAGGGGCCTGAAAGCGAAACTGCCGTGTTCTCACATCGGCGCGCGTGAAAAGTTCCCACGTTTGGCCTTGATCTTCGGAGACCTCGAGCCGCACTTCGGCGGGGATCTCGCCACTGGTATCGACTTGAAAGGGAATGACGAATTCGCTGCGAGACCAGTGGACCGCCTCGCTCGGCATCTCCTCTGTTTGCCCATGAACGCGCTGGCTGCTCAGGAAGAAGGCCAGAGCGATGCAGACAGAGATCTTCGAAAATGAACAGGCCATGTTGCTTTCCCGCACGCTGCGAGAGGAAATGGTGGGCGATCGATGGAACAACACGTGGAGCTACCTCACTTGGGTCGAATTCCGTTCATGAGCAACGCGATCTTGGTTCGATTCAACCAAGGCGGAATACTGCTCGCAGTTGCGAAGAAACTCGTCATGGTGGGTTTGCGAAGAGAACAGGAATATTCTGCCGGAATTTTGTTCGATAAACCCGAACTCGCACCTGCCGTTGACGAACTGTCCCGAGCGAGCGAACTCCACCAGATCCAGCCCGCTGAATATCGGCGCGAACCCGTCGGGTTCTCGGAGCAGACGCTGACGCGCTTCCTCGGAAACGCACTGGTAGACGCGGCCGCGATGGCGTACGGAGTACGCCTCTTTGCCAGGAACCCAGGGGCTTTGTGTGGCCTGAGCCTCTGGCGGCAATTTTAGGTAGTCCTGGAGAGAGACCGGACAGAAACCGTCCAGTCCTGGGATGGATGCCAGCGCATCGAGCTGTTGGGCTCGCTGGTCCTCCGAATGCAACGCCGGATCGGTCGTGGAGTTGGACGGTTCGCGAAGCTGAGCAGCAACATCGATTACCTGCACGCGTTCAGGCTCCGCTCGTTGTCTCTGAGTTGCGATTTTTTCGGGTGCTGGCTCGTCGCGTTTCCATTCCGCAGAAGAAACCTTGACGGGCGTTTTTTGTTTTGTTGCTTGGCTGAAGATCTTGCTTCGGAAAAGCGAAAGATCCCGAGTTGCGACATGGCGTTCTTGCCTTTCCTTCGCTTCCCTCGAAGCCACTTGAGCCAGTGCCCAGTCGCGATGCCGTTGAGCGACCCGAGCAACCGTGCGAGCGTAGGCTTGCGGGTCTTGATTGCTCACTCCCCGTTCGATCACGGTTCCGTCGGCGTGGAGAAACACGTCGGTTGGCCAGCGAGTCACCTGATAATTTTGGGCGACATCTCGTCTTCGATCGGCGTTGATCTTTACGGCGATCACGTTGTCATTGAGGGCCAGGATCAAATCCCGATTGCGGAACGCCTTGGCATCCAGCATGCGGCATGGGGGGCAATGGTCCCCGTAGAAGTGGAGCATCAAAGGTTTGTTGTGGATCTTGGCAAGCTGCATTCCTTCATTGAGATCCGTCACCCAGGCGATTTCGGGGGCTGGGTCCTCGGCGGCCTGCACGAGCGTCACCAACCCGAGAAACACGACCAGATTCGACGCAATCGCCGCAAAGATCGTCCATTTTTTACGATTCATCGGTCCCTCGAAATGCGGAATTGCGCGGCAAAGACAACGACCCTTTTCCTCCAGCATCGGTCCTGCCACCTGGGAAAGTTAAATCGTCTGAAGAAAATTGGGGGGAAAACAGGGACCTTGACGCCTCGAGGTCGGTTCCCTGCTTGACACAGACTAGGTTCGCACTACGATTTCCAGTGTTGGTGCGTGGCGCTTTGCAAGCGTTTCACGAGTATCGCACCCCGTTCTCGCACAGTTGGCGTTCTCGCACAGTTGGCTAGAATGGTGGCACCAACACAATCGATTTCAGCAAGTGGTATTCGGCAGTGGAGTTCTCTCCCATTTCCTTCTCAGGGTCAACTTTTTGGCCCTCCCGCCGTCATTAGCAAATTGGTTCGATAGCCAGGATGTCATCCTTATCGAACGAACGCCGGCGAGCTGGGGGAAGTGTCGAACTGCAAACCAAGGACTAGTCCGCGATTGGGTGGCCTTGTTTGAATGGTGATCCGCGAGCTGTATTTTTTGTCGTCCTTTTGTTTCCCTGCTTAATTGCACGCTGCTGTTCGATGGATGTTGCTCTCGCAGCCAACGGTTCCATCCGAGCATCGGCGATCTGCTAGATTGCGGATCTATGCCAAAAAAGAAGCGATTTCGTTCTCGTGTCCACGGCGATGATCTTGGTGGAGGTGGCAACCCGCGACCTCGGGTTCGTCGCCCCCGTCGCCGCCACGGTCCTGGCTACCAACAGGCCTTTGGTCGGGACGAAGAGTCTGTCGACACAGAAGATAAGGAAGGGGCTGAGCCTGAACTGGACGAAGAGGGTAATCCCATCGCCAAGCAGGAAACTGTCCCGCCCGAGGAACCGGGGGTCGAGTTTTTTGGCATGCTTGAGATGCATCCCAATGGGTACGGTTTCTTGCGATCTCCCTCCAACAATTATTCCCGGGAGCGATCCGACCCATTCGTCCCCGGAACCATGATCGAAAAATTTCGGCTTCGCCAAGGAGTGAAGATCCGTGCACTGATGCAACAAACCCGCCGGGCCCAGGGGCCACGCGTTCGAGAGATCCTCGATGTCGAGGGGATGAAGCCAGAAGATTATGTGAACGTGAAAACGTTCGATACGTTGACCCCCATCAATCCGGAAAAGTGGTTGAGGTTGGAGGTGGGGCCCCAGCCGATGACCAACCGCGTGATCGATTTGCTAGCACCACTCGGTCGTGGCCAGCGAGCGTTGATCGTCGCTCCGCCTCGATCGGGGAAAACGATCATGCTTCAAAACATCTCGCGCGGGATCGCGGAAAACTATCCCGAGGTCGAGTTGATCGTCTTGCTGATCGATGAGCGGCCCGAAGAAGTCACCGACATGCGCCGCAGTGTGACCCGTGGTGAAGTGATTGCCAGCAGTCTCGATGAGGACGTCGATTCGCACGTTCGGTTGAGCCAGTTGGTGATAGATCGCTGCCGTCGGCTCGCGGAGATGGGCAAAGACGTCTTCTTGCTCATGGACTCGATCACCCGCTTGGCGAGGGCATTCAACAAGTGGGTCGGCAATTCTGGCGCGACCATGAGCGGCGGGATGAACATCAAAGCGATGGACATTCCCAAGAAGCTCTTTGCAACCGCGAGGGCATTCTCCGAAGGTGGCTCGCTGACGATCGTCGGGACCGCCCTCGTCGATACGGGGTCTCGGATGGATGAACTGATCTTTCAAGAGTTCAAAGGAACAGGGAATATGGAGCTGGTCCTCGACCGCAAGTTGTCGGATCGAAGAATTTGGCCGGCGATCGATATCACCCAATCCGGAACTCGTCGCGAAGAGTTGCTCCATGATCCAGACACGTATCATGCGGTAACAATGATCCGTCGGACTCTCAACTCCATGAACCCCGTCGATGCGATGGAACAACTGACCAAGCAACTCAGTCGGTTTCAAAGCAACCAGGAGTTCCTCCGCTTGATCGCCAATGCAAAACTCGACTAGCGAGCGTTCGCGGGCGTGAATCCCGGATCCCAATCGGAACGATTTCCTCGGCGGCTCCGGCTCTCCGGCCAGCGCGCGTTCGACCGTGTTTTTCGAGAGCGTCGGGTCGCCAGCGATTCGGTCTTGACGGTGCACGGTTCCCGAAATGGACTGAGCCATTCGCGCCTCGGGATCGCTGCCAGCCGGCGGCTGGGCAACGCGGTCGTTCGAAATTATTGGAAGCGACTGATTCGTGAGGCCTTCCGGCGTCAGCAAGCCGAATTGCCCGTCGGCCTGGATTTTGTCGTGCGGCCTCAGCGCGGGGCGGTTCCGGATCCGAAGGCCGTGGCTAACTCTCTCCTCATGTTAGCTCGCAAACTGGATCGTCGAGAATCCACACGCTAGGGAGTACCCCCGATCGCGCGGCTATGCTAAGGTGACACAGACCCCTGTGATATTTGCCTCTTTGACAGAAGGGAATCGTATCGGTGTCGAATCATCAAAAGAGGGATCAGGCGAAGAAACGCAAACGGCTTGATCGCGAAAAACAGATTCGCAAGACTCGAAACACAGCGCACAACATCAGTTTGCGAGACTACATTCTGCAGCTTTCCCGTGGGCCTTGGGGAGGGTGCTATGAATCTGGCTCCCTCGGCATGAACCAACTGTTTTGTGTCCGCAAAACCATGAGTGGCTTCGGTGCCAGCATATTCCTCCTCGATGAGTATTGCTTGGGGATCAAGGACGCGGATGTGATCCGCGATGTCGATGTCGCCGTGATCGAAGATCAGGTGAGGGAGCGAGACGGGAGGATGGTGACCCCTGCCTATGCACTGAAGAAACTCAATGCATTGATCGCCTGGGCTCGTGAAATCGGATTCGATCCCCACGCGAAGGCATACCTCGCCATGGAGATATTTCGGAATGTTGACCCCGATACATGCGGTGACTCCTTTGCGTTCGGAAGGCCTGAAGATGGGAAGCCGATGTTCATTTCGGGACCCAAGGATAGCCCGGAACGCATTCGATCCGTCGTGAGCAAACTGCAGCGACTCGGTCAGGACAACTATCATTTCATGATTTCCACGCCCGAGGTATTTCGGCCTGCTCTCGCGCAGGATCTGGATCAAGCCGACTCGGAAGATGCGGAAAGAGAAATTTCTTAAAGGGGCTGGGCGAAAAAATGGTTTATCGCAGCTTGCATGCAGTAGTGGCGTTCGCGTGGGTTCTCCTGGTCGGCTCGCCCGTGGCTCTACCCCAGGATGCGGGAGCGAAACCCGATGCGAAATCGCAATCCGGTGCGATCGTCTCCGCCCTCGAGAAGATCCAAAAGGAGTTTGCCAAGCATTCCGAGAAAGAAAAGGAGATGCAAGACAAATACTCCGCGATCGAGTCGCGGTTGAAAAAGACGGAAGAGGAGCTCCGGAACATCAACGTTCAGGGAATGCAGCAGCAATTGGCCGCCATGCAGGCTTCTATCCAGGCGATGCAAGTCAACGCCGGACTGCGTACGCTGGCATCGGGTACCCCGGGCAACCCGGGGGGCAACCCCAACACCGGCAACGGTAGCAACAACAACGTCGTGCGCGATTTCGCGCAAATGCAACTGATGCAAAACCGTTTCCTGCAGAATCTCGATGCTACGCTTCGAGCCAACGATTTGCGACAACTCGACGCCAATGCCCAAGCCACGGTTCGTCGTCGCATCGAGACGATCCAAGCCTCCGTGCAATTGCAGCAGGAATGGTTGAACTGGCAAAATGAAACATCGCAATTCTATGGGCGTTATTGGCCCTGGAGCGACCCGGAGTCTCGATACAGCCGCGCGGAGCTTGAGGCGGCCCTCGGTGTTCTGGAGAAAGGGCACGACAACGATATCTCGGCCAAGCTCGCTGCGTCCAACCTGCTCGCGCGGTCAGGAATGCATGCCCAAGCGCTGACGCTAATCGAAGAGATTCTCGCCCAGCCAACACATCTGCAAGGGGTTGCGACGATGGAGAAAGCCAAAATTCTCGCCTTGCTGGACAAGGACAAAGAATCCAAACGGGCGCTCCAGGATGCGATCAAGCTAGACAAGGGGAATCCTTACCTGCGATGGATCCGAGCCGAAATCGCCCTACAGCAGAATCAAGACGCGGTCGCGGAGACCGAATGGCGCTATCTCACCACCATCAAATCGATGGAGAAAGAGGCGAGGCGATCCCTCGTCATGGTGCATGCCAACCGTTCCAAAAAATCCCCAGGCGAAGGGACCAAGGCGATCAAGGAAGCCAAAACAGCAATGGAGCTCGAATCGGTACCCGACTGGTACTCGCATTTCATCATGGCGACCGCGTACGGCGCTGGACGCAAGTGGGATGCTGCGAACGAATCGATCGATCAAGCGATCGCCATGGCCGACGAAGAGCAGAAAGAGCGTTGCGAGAAACTCAAGCAGGACTGGGAAGGGCTCAAACAATAGCGTCTGATTTCTGGATCGGACGGGTTGTCAGCGGAGCCGTTCGCGAGACCAAGGTGACCAAGACTCCCTCTTGAACCTTCTCTCCCTTCTGGTTGATCAACTGCCGATACCAATGCACTTGGCCATGGCGACGACCGTGGGGTTTCAGATCGACGATCTCGGTAACCACATGGACTTCGTCTCCTGGAAAGAGCGGCTTGAGAAATGTCCAGGTGCGTATATCGACTAGGGCAGCTGTCTTCACAAACGGGGCTGTGGAACTGAGCCCAGCCAGAATGGACATGCCGAGCATGCCATGGGCTACCGGTTTGCCAAAGGGGCCTCGAGCTGCAAAATCGGGATCCACGTGCAAACGGTCGCGATCGCCAGTCAATTCCGCAAACTCGTAGACATCTTCCAGCGCGATGGTGCGCGATTCGCTCAACCATCGTTGGCCGACTTGAAGTTCTTCGAATGTGAGAGCGGTTTGGACCGTGGTCATGATGGAAACGGATTTTGATCCAAGGGAACGCAAAAGGCAAGAAGCAAAACGGCAACCCGAGGCTCCCGTTTCGCGAGTCCGCCTCTGGTCCTAGCACACAATCGATACAAACCGATCATTTCGCCATTCTACTGGTGGATGCCAAGGCTAGTGAAGGCCAGGCCCCGACGAGAACATTTGACTGATCGATTTGTTGGAGTGGATGCGTCGGATGGCTTCGGCCAGAAGCGGTGCGACGTTCAGAACATGGATAATGTCGAGTCTCTTTTCTGGCGGAAGGGGAATCGTGTTGGTGATCACCAGGCTCTTGATGGGGGCTTCCCGAAGGCGGTTGATCGCCGGTCCGCACAGGACACCGTGAGTAGCGGCGAGATGGATCTCACGAGCGCCCGCTTCATGAACCAGGCGAGCGGCGCCGCAAATCGATCCACCGGTGCTGATCATGTCATCGAACAGCAGGCATATTTTCCCTTCGACAGGACCCCCGATGATATTCCGTTGCTGGGTTTGCAGGGCCCCTTCGCGTACCTTATCGATGATCGCGAGTTTCCCACCAATCCGTTTCGAGTGCCCGATTGCCCGCTTGATGCTTCCCTCATCGGGGCTGACAACGACGACGTCCTCAGCGTCATAGGCTTGATTTTGGAAATACTTGGTCAGCGCTTGAGCTGCATACAGGTGGTCGACTGGAACATCAAAGAACCCTTGGATCTGCGGCGCGTGAAGATCCATGGTCAGGACGCGGTCGGCGCCGGCGCGGGTGATGATGTTCGCGGCGAGTTTGGCGGTGATCGGTACACGGCCTTCATCCTTTCGGTCTTGCCGGGCATAACCGAAGTACGGAATCACAGCAGTGATCCGAGCAGCGCTGGCCCGCTTGCACGAATCGATCATGATCAGCAGTTCCATCAAGTTGTCGTTGACGGGGGGGCACGTCGGCTGGATCAGATAGACGTCTCGCCCACGGACATCTTCTTCGATCTTGCAGAAGTTCTCGCCGTCGGGAAACTTCCCGAGCGAGATCGATCCGAGATCCAGGTGGAGGAAGTCGCAAATGTCCTTGGCCAGTTGCGGGTTGGCGCGTCCACTAAAAATTTTCAGTTCCCGCATGCGTACCCCATCTCCTTCATCTTCGCTTCGACCAGCCCCAATTCGTCGACCGTGTTGACGCTCAGTGCTTCGCAGTCGCGAAGAACCGGAATCGCCTCGACATTTTGTCCCTGCTGGAGCAACCACGCGGGACAATCGGTCAGATAGTATTCTGATTGAGCGTTGTCATTCTTCAAATGCGCCAACGACTCCCGGAGGGCTTGGCGATCAAAAAGGTAGGTGCTCATGTTGACTTCGCGAATCGCAAGCTCGTCGGCAGACGCATCCTTCTGTTCTACAATTTTCTCGAAATTTCCCGCCGCCGTCCGAACGATGCGTCCCAAACCGGCCGGATTGTCTTTGAGGAGCGTTCCCAAAAGGCATGCGTAATTGCTCTGGGAGTAAGCCCGGACCAAATCGGAGATCGAGTCCGACTGAAGCAGCGGGGAGTCCCCCGCCACGATCAAAACCGGTCCCGA
>Ga0315904_10003114_pt1 | contig 24864 bp, 31 predicted proteins | sample LakEriMetagenome_6_FD_203529 | JGI IMG/M metagenome (GOLD analysis project Ga0315904, IMG submission 203529) | Freshwater fungal communities from buoy surface, Lake Erie, Ohio, United States - Buoy 12 MA120 | ecosystem: Environmental > Aquatic > Freshwater > Lake | place: USA: Lake Erie, Ohio... | reverse complement strand
AGTTGTTGGCGGTATTATTTGTGTAATTATTTTAATAGTAATGAGAATTAATAAGGTCGAAAATGCTGAGAAAGTTAAGCGAAAAGATAATTCTATTGGTTTATATAAATTATCGTTACCAGAATCAAAATTGGGCGAATACACAAAAGATAGTGCTCGTTATTCTAAATTAGAACTTAACTTGAATGAGGATATGAGCTTTGTGTTTTCAATAAGCACTCCTTTTGTTTATGATAGTTCAGGAGTTTGGGCCACTAAAGAAGTGGGGATATACGGATATAACCAATTGATTTACAATAGAAATCGGGAGTTTAAAAATCAAATATCACCTTGTTGTTTCAACAATGATAGAATTCAAATTAAACTACCTATCAGTAGAGAAGGGTTTGAACAGGTTGAGTTATTAGTTTTTCGTAAAGTAAATTAATTTAGGCTTTTTTATAAGCTTCGCCAAATTTGGCATAAACCCAATTGATGTGAAATACAAGGTAGAAAATAAAAATAAAATGTATCGTTGCTGCAAAATAAGGATTGGATTATTCTGAATGAAAAACTACGTTGTATCGTAGTTTTTTTTCATTTATAAAGGATTTAAGAAAGATAAGGATTTTAAACAAAAACCGCAGATGTTAACTACGGTTTTTATTTTTTTATTTTAAACAGATTTCAGAACGATTGACTTGCAACATTACCATTTTTTTTCTTCGATTATTTTCCCCAAAGTATCATAATATGTCCACACTTTGAATTTTAGAGGCTTTGTATAACATATTTTTTCAATTTTATTTAGATTTCCTTCACTATCATATTGTTTTATCCCCTTATAGTACTTCTTTTTACTGTTTTTATAATATCCACTTAAGATTAGTCTTTGTATTAAATCAAGAGCATTAAATTTATATGTATCGTTATAGGTATCTAAAAAAAAGTAGTAATTTATGTTATTAAAATAAATACTAATCGTATCTTTTTTTGGCTGATATGTTTTAACAATATCAAAATAAATATAATCAGTTTGTGAATATGAAACCGTTGAAATTAGTATTAAAAATCCTATAATTTTCATTTTTTGCCTCCTGTTATTTTAGTTTCTAAATTAAATTCAAATGCTGAATCTTTTTGCTTGAAATTTTTATCAATTTTCAAGTTTATATTAAGTTCTGGGTTTGCTTTTTTTAATTCATTCAGTACTTGGCCAATGTAAGTAGAATTTGTCGGTGTAGTTCTTAAATTTATTTTTATATTATCTATTTTGTTTGCTGGATTTTTTTGTAAGTATTCCTTCTTGTACTTATCAATAGTAGAACTTAATGATTTTACTGTTTGCATAATAGGAACAGGACTTCCATTATTATCGGAATCAGGATTAATTAGTTTTCCTTTCATTAACGTTGGTATAAGTTGCTTTTCAGCCACCTTAATTTTATAGGTATTATCAAATTTATTACCAACATAGTCTCCGTTTTCGTATTCAAATCCAGAACCCTTTCCATCATTACCACTAACCATTCTCTCAGATTTAATTAAAGTTCTATCATTGAAAACTTTATTTTCGTCAGGAGTTAATGATTCTTTAAACTCCTGACCATTTGTTCCATCACTATAATGATTAATAACAAGAACTTTCTGTTTTGGGTCAGTAATTAAATCTTTCCCTTTGTAATGGATGTTATTTTCTTGAGCTACCCCATTAACATCTGTAAACGCAACAATTTTTAAACTGACAGTTTCGTTTTTACTATTCAAATAATAGTGCACTATGAATTCCTCTAATCCATCTAAATCTATTGCAACTATTGGTTTATTTCCTGCAAATTGATATGGAGTATACCAAGGATATGATGTAGTTAATGGATCGACACTAAGGAATCGTCCTAAAGCAGGATTATAAATCCTAAAGCCGTAATCGTAAGTAGAACTACCCCCTCCTAAGCCTTCATCATCTCTCTCTTTCCCATTAAACCCGTATCTATAAGTAATAGAATTAGAGTAGTGTCTGTTAGGAGCTGGGCTTCCGAACGTAGTATAATGCCAATTTCAACGCAGCCTTACATCCTCAAGGCCTTTCAAAGAACTTTTTGTATGCTAAAAATAGTACTTTTTTACATTAAAAGGTAAAAAAGCTTCTAAAAAAAATTAGAAGCTTTTTTTTACAATTAATTTTGCTGCCCTAATGCCCGCAATTTAGCGTAGGCTTTATCCATTTCTTCTTCCATAAAAGAATCGGCATAAAACACATAACGGTAAAATGATGGGCTGTGTGCCGCATGCCCCGAAATTAAACGCACATTGGTTTCGTTCATTCCCATGCGTAACATCGTAGTAATGGCTGTGCGGCGCATGGTGTGAGAACTAATAAGATCACAAAAACGGTAATTTGATTTTTCATCTACATCTTTAAATATAGTTTGAGGCTGCCCACGTTTATTTCGCGTTTTTTGTATTTCTTCTGTCCAACCTGCTAACAAGGCTATTTTTTTAATTGCCTTATTAAAGTTTACGCCCGAAATTGGAGGAAATAAAGAAACTTTACGACGACGGTATTTCCATAAAATGTTAATAGCATAGGCTGGCAAATAAATGCGCGAATAGGTTTGTGTTTTTTGAGAACGTACATATACATAAGTATTATTACCAATTACTTCAATATGAGTTGGCTTTAAATTTATAAGGTCAGAAAACCGCAAAGCCGTTGTGCAACCAAACACAAATACATCTTTTAATTTTTGTAAACGCTTGCACAAGCTATTTTCAAAATCTTTATTATAAATTAAAAAATGTAATCGTTCGGGGCTCAAAACCAACACAGGAATATCTTCGTGTGTTTTGTAAAAGCGATGATAGTATGGGCCCACATTAATAATCAGGTTATCTTGCAACCAAGCAAAAAAAGCGCGCAACAATTTCATATTGGCGCCAACATAATTATCAAAGTGGTTGCAATGGTTAAATAAATAATCTGTAAAATTTAAATAAAACTTTTTCCAATAATTGGTTTCGCTCGTTTTTTCGCGCATGTTTAATCGTTCCCAATCTTTAATACACAATGTTGTTTGATGAATAGCCTGATAGTGTATCAAATGTTTTAAAAGAGTTTCATAACTATCTATGGTTGATTGACGGATAACAAAACCATTTTTTTGAAGGCGTTGGCCTTTGTTCATTTCCTTTATAAAATTGATAAATAAAGGTGTTAGTTGTTGGCTGTTTTTTTCATAGCGTTTTTTTAATCTAAACTATAAAAGAAAAAATAAAATGCTTAAATTTGATTATTGACTTAAATACGATAAAAAATGGCTAACACTATCTTAAAAAAGAAAATAGTTGATTGCGTAGAGCATATTGATGATGAAAAAATATTAGAAGCCGTTTATATATTATTAAATGGGCAAGTATCAAATGATGATTATGAATTAAGTAAAGAAGATATAGAAATCATAAATTCTCGAAGAAAATCCGTTTTAAAAGGTGAAGAAAAAACTTATTCTGTAGCCGAAGTAAAGAGGAAATTATTAAAAAATTTAGGTAAATGAATTATCAGGTAATTGTACCAGAAAGTGTTTATTTAGAATTAAAGGAAACTTCATCTTATTACGAATCCAAGCAAAAAGATTTAGGATTAAAATTTATATTAAATTGGGAAACAGCTATGGTGCATTTAAAAGAAGCACCATTACTATATCAAAAAAAACATAAAGGATTACGTACAATAAAAATAAACAAATTTCCATATCTCTTAGTATTTGAAATCATTGAAAATAAAATTTATATTTTCAGGCTAACTCATGCAAAAAGAAATCCAAAAAAGGTATTTAAAAAACAATAAATCAGCCTCATTCTCAAAAAAATCTTACTTTTTATCAAATCTATATTTTCGTATTTATTGGTGATAACACCAACAAAGGCTGAAAATAAAAACGCCTCCTGTTAATACAAACAGAGGGCGTTTTTTAATTAAATAACTTTCCTGCAATTATAAATAAAGTAAATTTAATAAGCTTGAATCAAAGCCTCTAAAGGAATATTCATTTTTTCATGAAGATTACGAACCATTTCTAAAGTTAATTTACGCTTACGATTTAATATTTCACTAACACGGCCTTTGTATCCTATAATTTCGGCTAAATCTTTTTGTTTGTAACCCATTTGCTCCATTCTAAATTTAATAGCCTCTATAGGATCTGGCGCATCAATGTGATAGTGTTCTTCTTCATATTTTTCAATCAAAAAAGCTAAAATATCTAATTCATCACCCGCTTTGGTATGAGGTTTGGCATCAAACAGAATTTCTAAACGCTTAAGCGCTTTTTGATAATCTTTTTCGGTTTTAATTAATTTGATTTCCATCCTATTTTAAATTTTAGTGGCATCTATTTTATCATACTGAGCATGAGTTCCGATAAATCTTATCCAAACCATCTTATATTTATAGTTAATCTTTACAATTAATCTATAAGTATTTCCCTTGATATTAAATACCACTCTGTTATCAACTAAAAAACTAGCACTTGGATAATTTACTTTGATATCTTTTGGCGCCAACCAGTTTGCCTCAATTGCCTCATCAAACCACGATTTCAGCTGCTGTTCGCAATCTTCATGTTTCTCGCAAAATTCTTTTAAAGTTTTTCTTGCAATTACCCTCACCTAAATTTTATATCATACAAATATACAAAAAAATTTAAGTTCCCAAAATGGTAACTTAAATTTATATAGAACTGTTAAACAAAAATCCCTCAGCTATTTCTAACAGAGGGATTTTTGTTTAAAATAATTAAAACTTATTAATTTAAAACCCACTCAACAACTTTATTTCGTTGCGGTATAGGATAAGTTTTTTATCGTTTTCTAATTGCTTTAATAAACGGGATATCACTACCCTACTCGTTCCCATTTCTTCGGCTATTTGATTGTGCGATAATTGAATAGACGATTTACCTGAAACTTTAGTTTTATTCTTTAAGTAATTCACTAATCGCTCGTCTAACTTATGAAAAGCAATACTTTCCAATGATTTTAATAATTCATTAAAACGCTGAGTGAAACTATTAAATATGTAACTTTTCCAACTTGGATATTTGGTTAACCACTCATCTAATTTTTCGTGAGGGATACCAATTAACTCCACGTTATCTTCGGCAATCGCTTTAATTTCACTTTTCTTGGCTTCCATACAACAGGTATATGCCATAGCGCAACTTTCGTTTGAGCTTAAGTAATACAATAAAATTTCTCTGTCCTCCTCATCTTTACGCATCACCCTAATAGTGCCACTTAAAATTAAAGGCATGAATTTTATTTTTTTGCCGTAGTCCATAATCACATCACCTTCTTTAAAAGTCATCACATTACCTATAGCTATAATTTCGTCAATTAATTTTGACTCTAATATTAAACTTAGTTTTTCCTTTATACCAACTGACATAATTTATGCAATAAAATAATTTGTTCTAATTTACAAATTATCTGAATTCGTAAGTAGTACCTTTTAATTGTGTTAACAAAGTTTGTGGTTCATCGGTAGCTGTTGCTCTACCTTCAATTTTTGGAGCAACTGGCGAATGATCTTTTAAATACTCAATAATCACATCATGCATTAATAATGGTGATTTTTTTGGATTTTTCACATGCTCAATTCTACACAAGGTATCATCTGGATCTCCTTCTCGTTCACAAGCTACGATACTATATTCTTTATTCATATCTATTGGTTCTCCACCAACTTTTACAGAGTTTACACGTTTACCAAATTCGTTACCAATGGTAAAGTTTACCTCCATGCCATTGTAACGCACAAACCAACCACCAAAACGTTTAGAAGGATCTTTAGCAAAAGCATTTTGTAATTCTTTTTCTAACCAATCCCACACTTGCTTTCCTGTGACAATACCTGTTTTTGCTTCGCTATTAACAGGTAACATGTTCCATAAAAATTCTTTAGTAATGGTTGCCACTCCTGTTTTTGGGTCAACTGCTAAAGGCTGACAAAATCTGAAACCGTTAGATAAAGCAATGTCTGGTTTAAATTTCCATTTAATGGCATCGGTAATTAAGTTATCCATTGGAGTTTCCATCACAAAATAACGTACCAAAGGAGTTGTACTTGTTCCAATAACGATTTGCATATCCTTTTTAAATGGTTCAAATGCTTTGTCAATCATTGCCTGCATATTTTTATCAGCAGGGAATTTTACAGGATCTACATCCAATAATTCATACTTCGTATCAACTAATTTTCCATTTTCAATAATCAAATCTAGTTTTCCTAAAAACGAACCAAAGGCACCACATTCAATTACTTTGGTGTATTTCCCTTGAATAGGCACACGAACTCTTTCATGAGTATCAGCTCCTAAAATCATATCTACACCTTCGGCAGCTGGATTGTTTGCTAAGCCCACTTGTTGCGCTAAGCCCATGTGAGTAGCTACTAATACAACGGCACAACCTTCTACTTCTCTCAACAACTTAACATACTTTGCTAAATTCACTTCGGCATGATCAAAACGTAAACCAGCACTATAAGCTGGCGATTGACGCTTAGGTATTAAATGATCGGTATAACCAATCACTCCTACTTTTACGCCTGCTATATATTTTATCCAATAAGGTTGATACACTAATTCTCCATTATCAGCATCAGTAGTTTTATGCCACATGTTAGCGCAAATTTTAGCCGCGTTAGCATGGCCCATATCATACAACATTTTCTTTTTCTTGTAAACTACTTCCCAGTTTCCTGGCAACATTAAATCATAACCCAAATTATTAAAAATAGGAATTAATGCTTCGCCTTCCGTTAAAGATGCCACAGCATGTCCGTGAAAATAATCACCACCATCATACACAATCGTGTTGGCTGGATTTTTCTTTTTATAAGAATCAATCATAGTTTTTAAAACCGCCATGCCTCCACGTTTTTTATAAACGGCTTGATTGTTTTCCCAAAAAAATTCGTCATGTGTATTAATTTGAGAATGAATATCCGTTGTAATTAAAAAAGTAATCGTTTCTTTTTTAGAGCCAGATTTATCATTCATTAAATCTTCTTCATTAGAGGAAGTATTTGAAGCAATCACTTCTGTTAATGGGTTAAACACGGTGGCTAATCCAAGTAATGCCGATTTTTTAATAAAATCTCTGCGATTATCAGATGCGGTTTCTTTATTATTTTGAGTACTCATAATTTCTATTTTTTAATGATTATTAATATACGATTAAATTTTAAAATCAAGAATGAAATTAAAATTAACCATATTCACTTTATTATACACATACTTTAAATTATTGTATGTTTCACCTTCTTTTATTTTATAAGCTACTAATACTTTTAAATCTAAGCCTTTTAAAAATTTACGAAAAGAATAAGAGGCATCATAATTAATTTGATGATAAGACGGTAAACCATATTTATTTAAACGATAATCTTTAACATCTGGTAACTGATAGTAACCATAGCCTAAACCTGTTTTGAATTTCCCTTTAAAAGCAGTTAAAGAGGTTTTTGCCATGAATGCATGAACATTACCTAGTCCTTCATTACGTTCACGTGGTAAAAAAGTATAAAACGGCTCTTTCCCCCATTCTCTTGGCATCAAGTATCTACCGTCACCAGTAATGTGAGTGTAATTTAAAGAAGTATTGATTCTTTTATTTTTAATCCCAATTTGGGCGCTAATGACATTAGATTGAAATCCTTTATTTATATACGTTTTTTTAGGGTCGATATTTCCACCATTATTAATAGCATCTTGATGAAGGTACATTACGCCTTGATACAATTTCGTTTTTTCATTCAATGATTGATTGGTATTAATTTCTATCATCGCTGTATTCATCACGTTATCCAATAAACCATTCCAAATATTAATTTTTAATTTCTCATTTGGTTGAAAATAAACATTGGCAATAGCTAAACCGGAACTATTTATATGATCATGATATCCGGATTTTGATCCATCAATATTTACTCCAGAGGGATTAATACCCATAGAATTTCCTATTGTAAACCACTGAACAGTAGAGCGTGGTGAAATTTTCCAAAACCAACCACCATTAACTCCAAACTTTTTTGACTCATTGATATTTAACCAAACACCTTCCTCAATAGTTGGTCGCATTCTTCCATCTTGAGGATTAAGAAATGGTGTGTTTACATTTATTTTACCAACAGTAATGGCACTTTTTGAAAAACTATATTTTAAATATAATTCTTCTAATCTATCTAAATCATCTCTGTTCTTAGGATTTTCTACATCAAACAATCCCACTTCATATCTATTAGGGCTCAGTGTTAATGAATCTGGTAAATGGATTTTTGAAGAATATAAGTTATAAATAAAAAATCCACTTACTCCCACTTGAAAACCATAAATTGGGCGTGTTAAAACTCCAATACCTGCTCCTGAAGCTAAGGCATAGTCATCTTTTAAAGCGCCTTCATTAATAGTACCCATAGCAAACGTACGAGTGTGCGCTTCCCAATGTGCTTGTAAAAAACAATCTTTTAAACACAAAGAATCCTTTGACTTTAAAGAAATATGGTGATTATCAACCCCATTGTGTTGCGCATGTTCTTGAGAGAAAAGATGGGTAGTTAGCAGATAGAGCAATCCCATTAAATAATAGGTGATATTATTTTTCATTTAAAATTATTTAATTAAAATTAGTTTCCTGCTTTGATGTAACTCCAGCCTTGTTCTTGTTTACTCACAATTTCTACTATTCCGGCTGGCACAAAACCTGATACAGAAATAATTTTTGAGCGATCTACTTTTCTTTCTTTAATAGAAAATTCGCAAGCATTAAATACAACGCCTTTTTCAGCTAGTGTTTTAATCTTATCTTCTACTATGGTTTTTCCAGACACTAACATATCCAAACCAGCGCCATGGCAAACAACTTCTATTTTAGTAGTTGGCGAAACGCTTAAGATATTATTAAATTGTTTGATTAATTGTTTGTGTGCCGTTGTATCGCCAGAAGTTAATTGAAAGATGATTTTATGCTCAGGATTTTGATTAGTTGTATTTGTTTGTGCTTTTACTGCAAAAGAAAACAGAACTAATGTGATAACTACTGATAATGTATTAAAAAATGATTTCATGATTGTTAGTTTTAAAATTACACTTTACTCTTTTTAGCTTTTTTCATGGCCTCCAATTTTTCCTTAATTGGTTTATAAGGACCATATTTATGCTGTTTTTCATCAAACCCATCGGCATAAGGACCAAATGGATGGTCAAAAGGTTTCTCTTCAATTTTTGGCCAATCTTTTTTAATATCCTTTTTAGGACGAGCTTGTGAATTGACGAATGCTGCTACATCCCAGGCTTCTTCATCGCTTAGCTGAGAGCTGTTATGACTAGCACCTAAAGGCATATTGTATTTCACATACTTTGCAAAGTTTGACATACGATATAAACCTGCACCATCATTGTAACTATTTTTACCCCATAAAGGAGGATAGGTATAAGCTGTTTTTTCAGCATTCATTAAACCTAAACCATTTGTTTGATGACATGATTGACATTTTTCGGAATAAACAACTTTACCTTTTTCAGGATCAATAGCTCTATCTAAAAAGGCTAAGTCTTTAAACCCTGAGCCAATTGGCTTTTCACCTTTCTTCACATCCTTACCTAACCATTTAATGTAAGCCACAATACCTTGCATTTCCTTTGATGTAGTATCTAAAGCTTTACCATTTAGGCTTCGTTCAAAACAATCGTTAACGCGCTTGTAAATATTTTCAATAGCACCCGAACGTGCTCTGAATTTTGGATACGTGGATGCAACAGCCGAATAGTTATTACCAAAAACTTTTGTGCCAGCATCCAAATGACAATTCTGACAATTCATTCCATTAGTTGATGCTTTAAATACTTTACCATTTTCGCCAAAATACTCAGATGTGTATGCAATTAAATCTTTACCATACACAATCAAATCTTTATTTGGATCTTGATCTAAAGTTGCCGCATCTGGCGCTGTCCAATAGTTAGTTGTATCCTTTGGTGTTAATGCAGCTTGCTTTGCAGCCTCAGTAAAATTTCCATTTTTATCTGGGACAGGCACTTCGATTTTTTTCTCAACCTTAGGTGTAGGCGCAGGAACAAATACAGCAAATAAAACAATTAAAGCAATTATAGAAACTACTAATAAAATAATTACATTTATTAGTTTGCTAACAACAGGTGCTAATGGATTATTATTTTTAGAATTCTCTTCCATAACGTCATTTTAAATTAGTGAGGTAATTTATCTTTTACTGCCCCATATAAATAAGTGCCTACAATGGCAAATAAAAACACAACAATCATGGCAATATAGCCATATCCAATATTAACAACCATTGGTCCAGGACAAGCACCACTTAAAGCCCAACCTAAGCCAAAAATAGTTCCACCAATTAAGTAACGCATGGTGGATTTATCTTTTGGATAAAATAAAATTGGGTTTCCTTTTACATCTCGTAGATTATATTTTTTTATTAATGCAACACCAATCACTCCAAGTGTTACAGCAGTTCCTATAATGCCATACATATGGAAAGCTTGAAAGCGGAACATTTCTTGAATTCTAAACCAAGAGAATGCTTCTGATTTAGCCATCACAATTCCGAACAAAGTACCTAGTACTAAAAATTTTAATAGTTTCATGTTATAGTAGTATTTATAATATTAAAGGAAGTAAAAGAAATGTCATTAATAAGCCACCGATAAAAAATCCTATCACAGCAATTAAGGATGGTAATTGTAAATCTGATAATCCACTAATGGCATGCCCAGATGTGCAACCACCCGCGTAACGCGAACCAAAACCAACCATTAATCCGCCAAGTGCTAGAATTAAAAATCCTTTTAAAGTGAATAATGATTCGATGCTAAATAACTCATCGGGTTGTGCTGATGTTGGAGCTGATATTCCTAATTTGGATAAATCAGCAATGGTGTTTTCTGAAATCTGAACTGGATTACCATCTGATAAAAACTGACTAGCAATAAAACCTCCTAATACAGCTCCGATTAAAAACACTAAGTTCCAAATTTGAGAGCGCCAATTAAAATCGAAAAATTTGACGAATTTCCCGCCACCGGCAGCCGAACAAATGGTTCTTAGGTTAGCCGAAAATCCAAATGATTGTCCGAAGAAAATTAAAAGGAACATAATGGCAGAAATAAGAGCGCCAGACACCCACCATGTCCAAGGTTGTTGAATAAATTCTAACATAGTAATTAATTTTTTAAATGGTAAGAAATAATTGGTTTAAATAAATGATTGATTAATTTTTCGGTAGCACTTTGATGAAATAACCCACCTTTACCATGCGTTCCAATGCAAATAATATCCATCTCTTGCATTTGATTAAAATGAATGACTCCATTTTCTACATCACTATCATTTAAGACGTGTTTTTCGAAATTTGAAATACTATTTGACGAAGCAAATTCATCCATTTTTGTAAAAACACTTGATTTATTAGCGTCAGATGTGTCTTTTGAAATTTGTAATAAATGAACTTTGGTATTGAACGCTTTAATTAGTTTATGTAACAATGCTAAATTTTCGTTCTTTGGATTAGAAAAATCATGAACTAATAAAATATTTTCAATAATTAAATCCGAACGATCACACATGAGTGATAATAATGGAACCGTTGATTGACGAGCAATCATTTGCGTTTCGGAACCTGATAATTTTTCTTTTAAACCCCAAGAACCTTTTGTTCCCATCACAATTAAATCAAAATGATTAGATTGAGCATAAGAAACTATTTTCTCAGTTAACTTACCTAACTCTAAATGAGATTGAATATCTGAACCATATAATGTCTTTAGATTATTCAATTTTCGTTCAGCAATTGTTTTTTGAGAAACAACATAGTCCACACTAATTTCACCACAGGTTTGAATATTTCCATTTTTATCCATCGTTACAGTATCAGGAACACCTAATACGTGAATAAAATGAATGTCTACAGGAATTTTTTCTTCCAGTTTTTTTACCATTAAGTAAGCATACTCTGCTTGAACCGAAAAGTCTGTTGGGATTAATACTTTTAATGATTCCATAATTTATTTGTATTGATTAACGTTTTGCCAGCTTCCGCCATTACTTACATTCTTTAAACCTTTCGATTCCAAGGTGCGTTTTGCCATGCCACTTCTGTTTCCACTTCTGCAGCAAGTAATTACATGGTTATAGGCTTTTAGCTTATCTACATTTGCTCCTACTTGTTCTAATGGAATGTTAATAGAGCCTTTTACGTGCCCTGTAGCAAATTCTGCTTTGCTTCTAACATCCACAATCACAGCTCCATCTTTAATCAATTGAGCTAAATCAACTGTAGTAGACTTAAATAAATTTTTGAATATTGATAACATAGTATTTTGTTTTTATGACACAAAGGTATGACCGAAGTCATTTTTGAACGGTTACAAATGTTACATAACAAAAAAAGCGGCCAAATAGCCGCTTTTAATAAGTAATATATGAAAAACTATAACAAGGTTGATGGACAAACGTAATCTGTTACTTTAAACAAATTACTTGCTTTTAAAGCATTAAAGCCTCCAGTCACATCAATTAAGTTATTGTATCCTCGAGCCTTCAAAATCGAAATAAAAACCATAGAACGATAACCAGAAGCACAATGCACATAGTACTTTTTATCTTTATCAATTTTAGCCATGCTATCATTAATAAAATCCAAAGGAGCATTCATCGCATCTACAACGTGTTCGCTACTATATTCACTTGCTTTTCTGGCATCAATAATATTTACTTGTTCTTTCTTGCTAATTTCAGATAATTCTTCCGCACTCACCGAATGAATTTGGTCAATATCTTTATTAGCTGCTTTCCATGCATCAAATCCACCTTTCAAAAATCCTAAAGCATTATCGAAGCCAACACGAGCTAAACGTGTAATCACTTCTTCTTCTCTTCCTGCATCAGCCACAATTAATAGTTCTTGTTTTACACTTGGAATTAATGTTCCTACCCAAGTAGCAAAACTTCCATCAATACCTATGTTTACCGAATTAGGAATAAATCCTTTATTAAAATCTTGAGGCTTACGTGTATCAATAATTAAAGCTTGAGTTTCGTTAGCAGCTACTTCAAATTCAACCACAGATAAAGCTCTTGAACCTTTTTGCATCACGGTATCAATACTTTCATAACCCTTTATATTCATTAATACATTTTGAGGGAAATAACCCGGAGGCGGAACTAATCCAGTTAAAATTTCTTTAATGAATTCTTCCTTAGTTAGCTTAGGATTCAAGGCGTAATTTACTTTCTTTTGATTTCCAAGAGTATCCGTTGTTTCCTTACTCATGTTTTTACCACAAGCACTTCCTGCGCCATGATTTGGATATACAATTAAATCATCACTTAAAGGCATAATTTTATTGCGTAACGAATCAAATAAATGACCTGCTAATTTCTCTTCAGTTAAATCAGCAATCACATGCTGCGCTAAATCAGGGCGACCAACATCTCCAATAAACAAAGTATCTCCACTGATAATGCCATGTTCTTTACCGTTTTCATCAATTAGTAAGTAAGTCGTACTTTCCATGGTATGACCAGGTGTATGAATTACTTTCACACTATAATTACCTACTTTAAAAATTTGACCATCTTCAGCAGTGGTTGCTTTATAAGCAGGTTTAGCAGTTGGCCCAAAAACAATTTCAGAACCTGCATTTTTCATTAAATCTAAATGTCCGCTCACAAAATCCGCATGAAAATGTGTTTCAAACACATATTTAATTTTAGCATTGTCTTTTTTTGCTTTATCCATATAAGGCTGAACTTCGCGTAATGGATCGAAGATTGCCGCTTCACCGTTATTTTCTAAATAGTATGCTGCATGAGCAATACATCCTGTATAAATTTGTTCTACTTTCATTATTTCAATTTTTTAATTTTTTATGTTCTTTTTTTTATGATGCCTTACTTATAAATAAAAGTTAAGGACATCTACTTCCACATTTTTTCATAATCTAATTTTTAATCCCGCACTTGCGTCATGAATTTACTTTTTCGAATCAGAATCTACCGTTTTTTTTGTTGGAGATAATTTATAAATTAAATATCCAAAACCTGCACCTAAGTGAAGAAGTACGACTATAAAAACGATGGTTGATAACATGATTTAAAATTTAATGATTAACGACACAAAGTTCGGTTAGCAAGTGGGAAATAAATATGAGGAAAGTCAGTTTTTGACGTAAATTTTTAAAAGGTTGCATCTTAAGTAACAAAGGTTACATAATAAAAAAGGAGACTAAATTGTCTCCTTAATGATTTACATAAAAGATGGATTATCCCATTCTGAACTATTCATTCCTTTTCTGATTGCCACAATGTAATACATAAACAAGGCGGATAATGCAACGATACACCAAAAGAAAAAAGCCAATCTTATCATTGAAAAGTAATCGATATTAGGTTTTGAAGTGATAAAATTTGTTGGAGTAATAATTGTAAAAACAGATGATGCCACTAAAATGATGGCAAACAACACCTCTATGTTTTTATAAGGCATTGCAGCGTACTTTCTCAAATTACTGAATTCATTTCCCCATTTATGAATAAAATAAAATTCTCCATTTCCTAAATCAGCAAACAACAATTGTTGCGTATGAGGATAAGTTGATTTAAAATTTTGCGCTTCCGTTAAAATTTTAAAAGACACAGATACACCAATTTCAATTTCAAAAGCCGTTAATTTTATATGAGCATCATAAGGTAATTCTGCTCTGTAAAACTTCATATCTAAAAATCGTAAACGAAAATCAATACATACACTTTTAATATCTTTTATTGAAAAAACTCTATTAGTATCTAAAACCAACGGTTTAGCAGTCAAAATAGATTCATTTTGATGAGTAAAAAAATCAACAGATGAGTTTTTAACATCAGATACATCTCCTTTTAAAATAGAGTAAGCTTCTTTCAATAAATTATTTTGCTGAAATTCAATGTTTTTTTCTCTTTGGCTATGAAGAGCATTTAAAATATCCATGATTTACTTTTTATAATAAATTAAGTCTTTTACTGAAAGTTTATCTGAAATAAAAACAAACACAAACTTATATAGTTCAATTTATTTGGATACTATTTCACTATTTTTTACAAAACTAAATATAAACAAGTTATAAAACGGATTTATTAGACCATTTAACATGACGAACTGTAACTATTGTTACCGTTAAACAGCTACTTCACATTGTATCTTTACTTAAAATTAATCGTCATGAAATAGCCATGTTTACCGAAACACAAGCAAACATGAAGATAAACTGGCTAAACCATATGACAACTAATCAACAATAACATCTACATATGAAAAATCAAATCATTATAGGAAAAAGAGCTAGTTCAAACTTCTTCAGAAAAATGGGCACTCAATTAGATTTGGAAAAAGGATTATATAAAGCTTATGAAAGTGTTTTAGGAATAACATCTGGGTCTTGGAAAAAAACTCCGAAATTTGATTATATACTTTTATTTAAAACATTATATATCAAATGCGAAGGATGTAGTCCTGAAGATTTTGAAGATGGACACGGAGCAGTATATCAAATAAGTTTAGTGTACAACAAAAACAGAAAATTGATTGTTCACGAAAGTAAAGAAAAAGAAGAAATATTTGCTTTAGCAGAAAAACTAAAATCGTTTTATCATATTAAAATAAAAGATTCTGCTAGTGATAGAAGAAATCCAAAATGGATTGATTAATCTTCGTTTTCGTATAACCTTAATTTGTTTTGTGTTATTCTCAACTCATCTTGTAAATGATGAATACGTTTCAATAAATGAGCAATCACATCAATACCTTCCATATTAATATCTAAGTCATAATGCATGCGCATCATCTTCTCCACCTCTTTTAATTGCTCTTGATGCAAGTACTTTTGATTTTCATGAATAATTACTTCAATGAGTCCAAACTCATGCAAAGAGTCTAGAAACGAAAACTCAATGTCATGATTAGCACAAAAATGTTCTATTAATATTAAATCTCTAGTTTCCATTTGCTCTCAATTTAGATAATTCAGTAAATAATTCTTTTTCTTTTTCGGTTAAGTTAGTAGGATGTTTAACATTGTAAGTGATATATAAATCACCAAACTCTCCTTCTTTTTTATAAACAGGAAATCCTTTGCCTTTTAACTTAACCTTTGTACTACTTTGTGTTTCAGGCGCTACTTTCAGTTTAACTTTTCCATCCAGAGTATCAACTTGCAAATCTCCTCCTAACAAAGCCGTATATAAATCTACATCAACAGTAGCATATAAATTACTTCCTTCTCGTTTAAATTTAGGATGATTAGCAATAGTGAATGTAATATACAAATCTCCATTTGGTCCGCCATTTACGCCAGGAGTTCCATGACCAGAAATTTTAATCACTTGCCCATTCTCAACACCTGCGGGAATAGTTAAACGAATGTTTTTACCATTAACTGTTAATGTTTGCTGTTGTGATTTATAAACATCCATTAAATTCAAATGCAATTCAGCATTTAAATCCTGACCTCTAAATTTAGTTTGTTTGGTTCTTGCTCCTGAGCCATACATCGATTCAAAAAATTCAGAGAAGTCTCCAGAAAAATCTCCACCGCTACTTCCATAAGATTGTTGACCGCCACTGGTTCGTGATTGAGATTGTTGTTGATTGGCTTTTTCAAATTCATCCGCATGTTTCCAATCCTTTCCGTACTTATCGTACTTCTTTCTTTTTTCGGGATCACTTAACACCTCATTGGCTTCGTTTATTTGCTGAAATTTCTTTTTAGCATTTTCATCATTCGGATTTAAATCTGGATGATACTTTCGAGCCAATTTGCGATAAGCAGCTTTAATGTCTGCCTCAGTAGAAGTTTTTTGAATTTCTAATATGTTATAGTAATCAATGAATTCCATAGTAATTGTCTTAAATCATGAACTATATGTTAATGAACACCATCAAACACAAAGCTATATCATAAAAGCAGATATATGAGATTTAACTTACTGACAATAATCATTAAAAGAACTGATTATTGTTTTTGAAGAATTTTAAGCAATGCATTCTCCATTTGATTTATTTTTAGATGATAAAAAACTCCATATTTTTTTCGAGTCATCATTTTGACATTTCATTCTGTGTTGTATTACTAATGATGATGTCAATGTTAAAAATCCAATAGTAATAATTGAGGCAGTGATTCCTAAAGCATCTGCAATAATTCCAGTTAAAATAGCACCAATAGCATAGCCTAAATCTCTCCATAAACGAAAGATTCCTAAACTTTTTGGTCTATCAATTGGATTTGTATTTTCGGCAACCGTTGCTAAAAATGTAGGGTATACCATAGCTGTTCCCCAACCTAAAACAACCGACACTATCATATAATGAGTCATCGTTTCTGCCCAAGGCATTATTAATAAGGCTAGTCCTTGTAATAACATTCCTGTAAATAACATGTCTTTTTTACAAAAATAATCGGCCATTTTACCTGTTACTAATTGTCCTAAGCCCCAAACTGCTGGATAAGTTGCTGTAATAATTCCAATTTGTTCTAAACTAAAATTCTTCTGAAATAATAGGATAGGGAAAATTCCCCATACCATACCATCATTCAAATTATTAATTAAACCGGCCTGTGTAACGGACCCTAAATTTTTATTTTTCCAAGTCGTATCCCAAAATATATTTTTCAATAAGGGAATATCATTTGAACTCAATTCTTTTGCCACGTGATGTTTTGTGTCCTTAATTAAAAACCAACTTCCCAGCAAACCTAAAATTGATAAAACAATACCTATCATAAATGGATAAGGTCTTAAACCATATTCTCCCGCAATCCAGCCAGTTAAAAATGCAACGATGGCCACCGATAAATAACCCGCAAATTCATTTAAGCCCATGGCGAATCCTCTTTGTTTTTCGCCCACTAAATCAATTTTCATTACCACAGTGCTACTCCATGTTAAGCCTTGATTAATCCCTAACAACACATTAGCAGCAATCATCCAATTCCAATGATTAGCAAACATTAATATAAAAGGAACTGGTAAAGCAAATAACCAACCTATGACTAATAAATTTTTACGCCCTACTTTATTAGCTAATGAACCCGTGAAATAATTAGTAATAGCTTTTACAATACCAAATACAATAATAAACGATAAGATAGCGGTTTTAGCAGCAATGTGAAATTCACCTTCGGCTATTTGAGGGAGGATAGCTCTTTCTAAACCAACCATACCACCCACAAAGGCATTAATAATAACCAATAGTGCAAATTGCTTCCAGTTTTCTTTTAGTCCTAATTTAATGGTTTCCATATCACAAAATTAGGGTGACTAAAACCAGAACTACTTTACATATGATAAGAAATTATTTTTGAGAACGAATTCGACTCAAGCTAACAGGAGTGATTCCTAAATAAGAGGCGATGTATTTTAATGGCACTCTCTTTAAAACATCTTTATGTTCTTTTAATAAATGTAAATAACGTTCGTCTGCAGTATGAAACTGAAGACTTTCAATTCGATTAACGGTATTAACATAAGACGATTCTATAATTTTTCGAAACATTCGTTCTAAATCATGATAGGTATCAAATAATTGAAATAATATCGTGGAATCAATCGCAATTAAAACAGAATCCTCAATTGCTTGTATCGCTTTCAAAGAAGGCTTTCCTGTAAATAAACTTTCAGCTCTAGCAACAAAGGCATTTTCAAATTCAAAACTTTCGGTAATATCTATATCCTCTTTAAAATAATAAATACGAACACAGCCTTCTTTTACAAAATAAATAGTTTTACACGTATGACCAATCAATTGCACATCCATTCCTTTTTGAAAATGAACTTCTTTACTAATCTCCAATAAAGCCTTCTCTGCTTCTTTTGAAATAGGATGAATCAATTGAATATGTTTTAAAAGAGTTTGCATGTTATTAAGCAGCAAGTTAAAAATAATATTGATATAATTTATATGATTAACTTTACAATCTCAAAACTAATTATCATGCTTAAAACAATAACTATTACGGGTTCCATATTTATCTTACTAGGTTGTCAATCAAATAGCGAACATAGCCATCATGAATCAAAAGAAGGTCACGAACACCAACACGGGCATGCCAATCATCACATGAACAAATCGTCGTTTGAAGATTTAGTAAATAACTTTGAATCTGCAGACAGAAATGAATGGCAAAAACCTGAGGAAGTCATTCGTTTTTTAGGCGATTTAAAAAATAAAACCATTATTGATATTGGCGCTGGCACTGGCTATTTTGAATTTAAAATGAATGAACCAAGTGCTAAAATCATTGCAGCTGATGTGGACGATAGATTTATTAAATACCTAAATGATAGAATTACAAAAGAACAATCAACTAATATCTCAGCAAGAAAAGCAGAGTATGAAAAACCTCCTGTAACAGACCAAGAAGCTGATATTGTGTTTATGGTTGACGTGTATCATCACATTGAAAATAGAAAAGATTATTTTTCAATGGTAAAAAAAGGTTTAAAGACAAATGGAGAAATGGTGATTGTTGATTTTAAGAAAGGAGATTTTGAACAAGGTCCGCCAAACGACATGAAAATTGAACCACAAATCGTTATTAATGAAATGAAATTAGCTGGATTTAATTTAGTAGCTCAAGATACAACGACACTTAAGTATCAGTATATGTTAAAGTTTAAATAGTCAATTATATTTTTCAATTAAAGTCAGCAAATTCTAATCCACTATTACTACTTTTTCAACGGCACTATACTTACCATCAAAAGTGAAATTGAAAAAATAAACACCTTTTGTCAATTTTATAATATTTGAGATATTTAATGATTGCTTTCCTTTTTGCAAATCCGTAAAATATTTATCGGCAACAATTTTACCTGTTACATCCGTGACATACAATTCTAAATTGCTTTTATAAGGTAAATCCATGTTTAAATTAATTTGTGATTTACTTGGATTAGGATACACATTTAACTTTAACGGATTCTTGCCATCTAAAGGCAATAAACCAGCTACTTGATCCTTTACTAACCAAACTTCATAAATCACATTATGAGCATTCGTCACACCTGTATTATTAGCCGTAAACGCGTCTATTTGAGGGCTATAAATGCCACCATAAATATGTCCAATTAAAACGGAATCAGCTGCGATTTTAGATAGTTTGACTATTTCAGATTTATAATGTGCTATGGAATGATTAGGAATAAACTCAGCACTAGCACCTAATAAAGCTGGCATTTGAGTTAAAAATACATTCTCTTGTAAATTACCACTAGCATCTCTTGATACTCTGCTGATTGTTTTTACAAAAGGCACATTATTATCTTGAGTTAAAACATTATTAACATAAGAATATTGGCTCATCCCTCCAAAAAAAATGGAATGCATGACATTATTAATGCTATCATACAAAGATGCTTTAGCAGAATGATAGTTACTTAAATATTGATTAAATGAAGTCACTGGTGTATGTCCACTTTTTTTAATATCAACCGGATATAAAAATGGCAAATCAACTCCTATTTGAAATACGCCTGAAGAAATGGTATAACCTTCTTCTCCGTTTGGAAATATTTGAGGTGTCAAATTATAATCTCTTCTATGAAGATGGGCCTGATCTGTAATCAAAGTATAATTAGTATAACTTAATTGAGTTCCTGAATTATTAATCCTGAATTTTTTTAAGCCATCCACATAGGTTTGAGTATAAGTTGGATTTCCCATTGGGTTATACCTTCCGTCAAATCTATGACCACCCACTAAATAAAAAGTAGAGTCAATTTTACCCAATTGCCCACCATTAACTGCAAAATTTTGATTAGTCAGTTGTTTGAAGTATGGGATTATGGAAGTTCCATTAACAACAGCATTGATTAAGCCACTTACAGAAACGGATGTTAGATTAGGATACGTAATATGATCAGCCGCAGTAGCACTATAACCATAACCGCCAATGATGTACAATGAATCTTCATCTTGATAAAAATTCATATTCGTAGATTGCATTTGCTCTGCTAAACTGGTTGCTAAAACAGTCACTGGAGATGTCCAAAACTGTTGAGTATTAACATCAACTACATAAATATCTGTATTATTACTAGCAGCAGGAAAAGCGTTAAATGGTTGACGGGCGTGCAATCCATCTTTTCTTCCTCCTATTATTAACCATTTTCCGCCCGATTGAGCTACCACATAAGAATGTAATCCAGAAAGATTTGAAATAGTCAATGATTTTAATTTCACTGAATAATCAAATGGAATAGTTTGAGCATAGCCACATAACATTGATGCTATAAAAGCAATCATTAAAATTTTAGTCTTCATAATATTACTAATTAGTTTATGTCAAAGTTAACCAGCATGAATTTTAAATTATGTTACATAAGTTACATAAAACACAAAAGCCTCTAAATAGAGGCTTTTGTGTTGCTTAGTGATTTGATACTATTACTTGTCTTTAGGGCAAGTATTAATGCCAACTAATGGATAAAGTGGGCAGAAACTAATTAAACTCGTTAAAGCAAATACGCCTGCTGCTACTAAAAGAATAATACCTAATGTACCAGAAACTACGTTAGTAAAAAATAAGACTGCAATAACTGCCGCAATAATTAATCTGATAATTCTGTCGGCTGAACCCATGTTTTTTTTCATGATTTTTGTTTTTATATTAGTGATTAAATGATTTTATTGTAAAAACAATTAATGAAATTAATCCTAAACAAAGTAAACATACAATTACCAATTTAAAAATCTTTTTCATTTCTTGTTTCTGAAACAAATGTACAACAAGTATAAATAGCTAAACGGTGACTAATGTCACAGCCTATAAAATTTTTATGGAATCTTGGTTTTGAATCACTTTTTGTTCTTTCTCTAGTTTTTTCATCACACGTGATACAACTTCTCTGGCAGTGCCTAATTCATTGGCTATTTCACGATGAGAAATAAATAAAGGGTTCTCTTTTCTAACCCTAGAACTTTCTTTAAGAAAATGATATAAGCGTTGATCTAAATTTGTAAATACCAATTGATTAATCGTATCTAACAAATCATTATACCGTACTTTAAACTGTTGGTGAAATAAATCATTGAACTCTGGGTACTGGTGAGTGAGTTCATTTATTTTATCAGATGGAATAAGCAATAAAACTGAATCTTCAGCTGTTTTGGCATACACATTACTTTTATCATTCGACATACTTGCCGAAAAGGACATAATACAACTCTCGGAAGGTTGAATGTAATACAGTAATAATTCTTTTTCTTCTTGTCGTGTAAACACCTTTAAAAGGCCTTTAATAACAATAGGTATTACTTTTACGTACTGCCCTTCTTTTAAAACTTCAATATTCTTTTCTACTTCAACTATATTAGAAACTTCTAATATTTTAGTAAACAGTTCTTGACCTAAAAAAGAGAGTTGCTTTTTTACAATTTCATCACTTATCATGAATATAAAATTACAATAATTTTATATTCATAATAAAATAATATAAAAGGAGAATTCATTACTTTTCAGTACTCTTTTTAGTCTCTGGTTTAATCATATTCATAATTAATCCTCCCAAAACAGCAAAATACAAAGTACTATTAATAGGGCTAGAAGTAATGCCACAAGTTCCACTAGCGCATCCTACAAAATAGTAATACAAAAATCCGCCTATGGCACCTAAAATTGCACCTATGACTGTTAATTTATTATTTAGCAACCACTTCTTCATATTCAACATCTGTTATTTGTTTGGTTGTGTTATCCTTCTTGTAATTTGTTTCACAGCCATTAGCACCACAGCAGCCAACATTAAAAAATGCCATACCACCTACTACTAGTCCTAATATTCCCAAAACAATATCTAAGGTTATAATTGCTTGAACTATAGCGAATGCTCCGAAAACAAATCGAAGCACTCGCATAAAACCCCATGATTTAAAAGTATTCATCCTACTTAGTTTTACAAGTTACATTTTGCCAAGGTCCTAAGTTTTCGATTTCCTTAGTATAACCAGCTGCTTGTAATTGTCCTTTAGCTATACCAGCTCTATTTCCACTGCGGCAAACTAATATTACTTTATCGTATTTTTTTAATTCTTCGATTTTACTAGCAAATTGATCTAATGGGTAATTTACTGAACAGTCAGCATGACCATCTTCATTCCATTCTTCTACTGATCTTACATCTACAATAATTTCTTTAGTAGCTGTTTGTGTTGCATTTGTTGTTTCCATGGTTGTTGTTTTTTTAGTTTGAGAATTACATTGTGTTAACGTGAACACTAACATAATTGCTGCAATAATTGATTTTATTTTTATCATGTTTTTATTTTTAATAAACTGCCATAGATAGTAAATCTATCTATGGCAGTAATTTATTTATGATTTTTGTAATTTACTTTGGCAAACAAAATCTGTTTTTGCTACACCTGCTTCTGCAATTGCTTTAAAACCACCTTCAATTTCTTTAAAGTTATGCACTCCACGAGATTTTAAAATACTAGCTGCAATCATACTTCTATAACCACCTGCACAGTGAATATAAAATGGTTTTTCGTTATCCATCTCTGCAAACCAACCATTAATTTGATCTAAAGGTTTGTTATAAGACTCTTCAACGTGCTCTGCTCTGTATTCGCTTTCTCTTCTTGCATCAATCACCGTATCTGCTTTTACATCTACTTCTTTTGCAAATTGAGCCGCTGTAATTCTATTCACTGTATCTATTTCTTTTCCAGCTTCTTTCCAACTTGCAAAGCCTCCTTTTAAGTGTCCAATCACATTATCAAAACCAACACGACTTAAACGAGTCACTGTTTCTTCTTCCATTCCAAGTTCAGTTACTAACAAAATTGATTGTTTAACATCTCTAATCAAAGCACCAACCCAAGGAGCAAAATCTCCATTGATACCAATATTAATTGAACGAGGTATAAATCCTTTTGCAAATTCAGCCGCATCTCTTGTGTCAAGTACAATGGCATCCGTTGTTTCAGCTGCAGCTTCAAAAGCTACTGGAGATAGAGCTCTCATTCCGTTATTTAACACAGTTTCAAAACTCTCTATTCCTTTTTTATTCATGGCAACATTACTTCCAAAATAACCTGGAGGAGGTAATAATCCATCAGTCACCGCTTTTACAAACTCTTCTTTATTTGGTTGATTTAAAGCGTAATTCATTTTCTTTTGATTACCTAAAGTATCAACCGTTTCTTTCATCATGTTTTTACCGCATGCTGAACCAGCTCCGTGAGCAGGATAAACTGTTACATCATCCGCTAAAGGCATGATTTTATTATTTAAAGAATCATACAATAAACCCGCTAATTCATCTTGTGTCATTGATGCTGCTTTTTGCGCTAAATCTGGACGACCAACATCTCCTAAGAATAACGTATCCCCACTAAATAAAGCGTGATCTTTGCCGTTTTCATCAATTAATAAAAAGCAAGTACTTTCCATGGTATGACCAGGTGTATGTAATACTTTAATTTTAACCTTTCCAACCGTAAACACTTCCCCATCTTTAGCAGAGATAAATTCAAACTCTGGCTTAGCGTTTGGACCGTAAACAATTGGCGCTCCAGTTTTTTTACATAAATCTAAATGTCCCGAAACGAAATCAGCATGGAAATGGGTTTCAAAAATGTATTTTAATTTCACACCATCTTTTTGAAGTCTCTCCATATAAGGTTGTGTTTCACGAAGCGGATCAATAATTGCTGCTTCTCCGTTAGAAGTAATGTAATAAGCTCCTTGAGCTAAACATCCTGTATAAATTTGTTCTATTTTCATTTGATTTATTTTTTATGGTTAATTT
>Ga0315904_10003113_pt1 | contig 24873 bp, 26 predicted proteins | sample LakEriMetagenome_6_FD_203529 | JGI IMG/M metagenome (GOLD analysis project Ga0315904, IMG submission 203529) | Freshwater fungal communities from buoy surface, Lake Erie, Ohio, United States - Buoy 12 MA120 | ecosystem: Environmental > Aquatic > Freshwater > Lake | place: USA: Lake Erie, Ohio... | reverse complement strand
CCAGCCCGCCGCATCGCACCAAGCCGCCAGCTTCGACGCATCGGCCCCGGCCTTCTTGTAGTCATGGAAGGTGTAGGCCAGGCCCTTCGCATCAAGCCAGGTGCGCGCCTTCTTGACCGTGTCCCTCATGGGTAATGTTGTACACACAGAAAATTCCATTAAGCTGTCCTTTTCAGTGCCAGCCCTACAGGTTTCACCGTCCATGTTTCAATCAGCCATTTTGTACGCCCGCTTCAGCACAACGGAGCAAGCCAAGGGGTACTCATTGGAACGCCAACTTAGCGAAGGCCGGAGATTTATCGAACAGAAGGGGTGGCACCTTGAGAAGGAAATCTCCGACCAAGGCAAAAGTGCTTACCACGGATACAATCGCCTAGAAGGCGCAGAACTCTATACGTTTGAGCATGAGGCCAAGGCAGGGCTTCACACGGGCAAAGTCCTTGTGGTGGAAAACCTCGATAGGCTCAGCCGACAAGGCGCTAAGGCCGCTGCTCAATTTATCTGGTCGCTGAACGAGTGCGGCGTGTCAGTTGCAACGACGCACGACAACCAAATTTACAAGGCCGAAAGCACAGGCAACGATATGATGGAACTGTTCTCCATCATCATCAAAGCGCAGCTTTCCTACGAGGAATCGTTCAAAAAGAGCGAACGCTCGAAGTCTTCGTGGGCTAATCGCCATGCCAAGATCAGAGATGGAAGCAAGGCGACAACGGCGATCAAGGCGCCAGCGTGGATCGATAAGAAGGACGGCGTCTATGTGCTAAACGAGCACCGTGTGAAGGTGCTCAACGAGATATATGACCTATATCTGGACGGGATCGGCATATACAAGATTGTGCAAATATTGAATGAACGCAAGGAGCCAGTTTGGGCGGTGCGAAAGCGCGATGGAAAGGGGGGATGGTATCTGCCCTATGTCCATCGGTTGCTGAAAAAGCGGGCGGTGCTTGGTGAGTATATTGCGCTTACCGGTGAAACTTTAGCAACGGATTACTACCCGCAGGCTATCAGTGCGGAAAAGTTCAATCGCGTCCAAGCTATGATAAACTCCAAAGGGAGGACAGGTGGCCATGCATACAAGCGCATGTCAAATCTTCTCTCTGGGATTGTCATCTGCGGCGTGTGCGAAGGCACAGCAGGCTACGAGAACAAGGGCACGAATAATATCAACCACACCAAAAAAAGTGGCGAAAAAGTGATTTATCAGCGCCGCCACTATGAACGGCTTCGCTGTGATAACGCCCGCCGAAAACACACTTGCTCAAACAACACGTTGTATGACTACAAAACGGTGGAAGCTTGCGTTTTGGATAATCTGGGCAGCTTGCTTGTCGAAGAGAAGGAGGCTGACGCCCGTGTCAGCGCCCATCGGGAACAGATCGCCGAGCTGTCGCGCCTGATCGAGGTTAAGGGGAAGCAGCTCGGACATCTTGTCGATGCTCTAGCAGAGGGCAGCAAAACTGTTGCAGGCCGCATTGTAGCTTTAGAAGGAGAAATCGAGAGCCTTAAGGAAGCCGTTGAGCAAGCGCAGGCTAATGCCGATGCGGAGGAAGCTGAGCCAACAAGAAATCGTCACCTTGAAATCGTTGAGGCCCTTCGAATGGAGATCAATGATCCTGACCCAGACAAACGGTTTTTTGCTCGAAGCAAGGTGAACGCCTCACTTAGGCGCATTCTTGATAAGATCTATCTCGCCGAAGACGGCAGCTTCCTTGTTTTTGGATATGATAGAGACGTTTGGTTCATGTTCGAAAAGGATGGAACAGACAGGTGGAAGGCGCTTAGGCATGAATCGCTTCAACGTTCGAAGCTGTCCGAAGGAACAGGGATAAGCCGCTTTGAAGGGATAGATTTATCGATACCTCGACGTTGGTGAACCATCGGATTTGCATTGGTCCGCATAAATAGCTTTATGCGCTTTTACGAGTTCGCCACGATCAAAACCACCAAGCCGTTGAACCCGGCACAAGCCCGCATCGCCGCGCTCAAGCGCAACGTCGAAACAGGCCAAGCTGCGCTGAAGCGAGAGAAAGACTTGCAGCGAATGCAGAAAGATCGCGAGGCACAGCGCAAAGCCCAGCAACGCCGCACAGGATGACCATTGCAACTATATCTGTCTCGCCACGTACACGGCCTGCGATAAACCCCGCATTTTCTATGCCAAAACCCGCTGATTTCCGCTGATCCAGCATCTCATTGGCACACCAATTATCTTGATTGTCTCAATGAAAATGGCCTCAAAGGCCTGATTTTTCGGCAATTTCCGGTAGGAAAGCCATTGGCCCTGACACTACGCTCCTTGAGTGAACAAGAAGGAGCCAAGTATATGAAGAGCCTAGAAAAATTTACCTTCAAGACGTTGGCCAAGCCTGCGCAGGTCGATCCCATTGAGCGGCGACGTGAGAAGATCATTGCCGCCATCGACGTCCAGAAGCTTGTACTGGCAGCAGCCTTGAAGGGCGAAACCTTCACCGTGCCAGCCAAGGTCGAAGGCAAGGCCGACAAGGCAGTGCGAGCGTGGTTCTTGGCGCAGGATGGCGGCCACTATGTGCAGTGCCGCTACGGCGCACGGCCCTTGCTGCTCAACGCAACCAACAACGCTGTGTTCGTCAATAAGCTGGAGGAAGTGGCCGCCGTGCTCACGGCCTTTGCAGCTGCCGCTAAGGCTGGCGAACTGGACAAGGCAATCGCTGCCGTTGCTGAAAAGACGAAGTCATGACTTACGTAGATCAATTCCGAGCTTGGGTGCGCCTCTCACCCACGGGAAGCTGCACCGTGGTCATCGATGCCTACAGCGAAGAACGGGCAAGGCAGTGCATCGAAGATGAGTTTGGCCAAGGCTGCATCATTTTCATGGCACGGCGAAAGCCGGAGTTTGTGGAAGCCGAACGCCGACGCGAGCGGGAACTCGAACAGGAACGGGCGGCGAAGTCATGAAGCAGTATCGGCTTTGGGTTCGCCTTCACAATGGGACAACCATTAATACCATTGTCACCGCCGAAAGTGACTACGCCGCAAAACTGATTGGTGAGGCCCAGTTCGGTAAGGGTATGGTGCTGAATTACACGCGGGTCAGCTCATGACGGCGGCAAAGATAGCAGCGCTAAATGATGCTGCTCGCACCACACTGCAAGATTGCCGTTTGGTAGTCACTCGCGGTGTGGCCGCACTTGGCGACGTTGATGCCATCATTTCCCGGGTGCAGGCCTTTGACGCTTTCACACCTGATAATGATCCATATGGGGAGCACGATTTCGGCAGTTTCAAGTTTGGTAAGGATGGGCAATTAATCTTCTGGAAGTTTGACTATTTCGATATAGACATGAACGGAGCGAGTCCGGATGCGACAGAGCCGATGGTCACGCATAGGGTCCTTACGGTTCTCTTAGCGGACGAGTATTAGAGGCTTACGTATTTCGTGTTAGCCAAGCTGCAGCCATCTTGGAGTACCGCAAACTGAGCCTTTGAATAAAGGTAGGCCCAGCAGCATCCGGGTATCGCCTCCGGCCAGCCATGCCATCAAGCTCCTGCTGTGACCTAACGTCGAAATTCACGCTCCGAGCGCCGAACCACACTGTACAGAGGTTCTTGTTAGTGCCGGTGCCGATTGTGGGCACGAAAATCCAACCTTGGTCGTCCCGCTCTAAGGCAACGAACTCATCGTCGGGACATATGAGGCGAACCTGACTTATGATTTCATCAAGCTTGGTGATCACAGCAGGGCTTGTCACCCCTTGGCATTGAGCCAACAGCGCACCGGTGCATTCAGACCCGTTGAAATACCTAAGCGCCATGTGCGTCTCCCCTCAGCTTCAGAGCTATCGCAAATGGCCTGAACCTGAAAGAGGCAGGCCGCACAGCGCATAGGGGGGGTGTTAGAGCAAAACGGCCGGGGCCACGGTTCTCCGCATGTGCTGCAAATTGCACAGCAGATTTTTTGCCAGCACATATGCCTTTCAGTAGCTCAATCTTGTCGCTGACCTTAATGTGTTAAAATGGAAATCTGACCTGATTTGATCGGCCAGAAAGCAAGCTGGATTTGCCGCCAAAGCATAAATAGTTGCAAAGGAATATGCAGCTATGGATTGGGGCAAGAAACTCTCGGCAGACGCGATCACAAAGATCATCAAAGGGCCATACGACGTCGCTGGTGTGCTGGCATTCAAGGATGGCGATCGCATGTGCCATGAGACAGCGATAAAGTGGATTAATGCCTTTTGGCATAAAGCGGATCGAGTGTTTTTTGGCAGGGCTTCCGACAAAGGCTACGGTATAAATCGCCTTTGCTTTTTGGAATTCGGCAAAAGCCAAAAGTGCATCCATGCACACTATGTTGCGCAGTCGATATTCGACCCCGTGGCCTTCTCAGCGATCATGAATGTGCTTTGGCATACGTTCCGCGAAGACACAGCTGAGATAGCAGATAACTGGACCGCACCCATTCACGATAAGCTGGCCGTGGCGGAATATGTCACCAAGGAAATGTGGCGCTTCCGAGATGATGCCAATGTCATAAACTGCAACCATCACAACCTCGATGCCAAGGCATATAAGTCATTCGATGCTGAAGCCCGAATGCTACGTTTAGCAAACCACATAGACGCTGATTTGCTTGAGCAGGCGCTGGACAAGGTTCCGGTACATATAATCAAAATCCGAGAGCAGTTCGAAGTTCGTCAAAAAGCCAAGGCAGCCAAGGATCGCGAGCGAGCGCAGCGCATCGGACCTACCATGGCATCACTTAGGCAAATTCTTTTATCACGGCACTCTTAAACGCACTCATCAAGGCATTTTTCAGGCATCTCCATAGGCATACATTAAGGCAACAGCAGAGGTCGAATTGCTAGGCATACGACGCTCCTTCGGCATTTATCATGGCACATCATTATGGCTCAAAATTGCAGGCACTCAGGGTAGGTTGTGGACGTTTCCACCGCCTATCCTCGTTATACAATAAACAACAACACACTCCCTACATATCAAACACTATGAACCAATATGAACCACAATGAACACACATTGATCCAACACACACTCACACATAGCATCATATACCAAACACGCTTTCAAACGCACTCCCTAAGCGTTTTACAGCGCATTCCATATAAATATCACTATGACGCATGTTGAACAAACTTATCGCATTTTACGCCAAGCAGGGCTCACTACAACACGACAGGCGTTCAGCCGGGAGTACGTGGGCAAGAACCAAAACTGGTTCGCATATCAGGCACACATGAAGCGCGATTTTTCCATAGCAGGTGCCATAAACTGCCTACGCTCCATACGCTTTCAAAAGCAGCGTGACACAGCGTTAGACATTGAGCAGCTATGCGCATTGCGTGATGCAGAGGGCTTATTGCTTGAGCATCTTAATGAACGCTACAGCGTAGCCGACATATGTGCGTGATAATGGGTCAGATATCTTCCGGACTCGTACCTCGTTCTTGGCTTCGCTGACACCCATTGTGGAGGTCTGAATAGGTGTGGCTATCGATATCAAGTATCCCCAAAGAGTTGTAGAGATCACGCCACTCTACGGTCTCTTGCAGATCCTCTGACTGGAAGCGGGCGAACGGGAACAGGAGGCCTGATGTTGCATGGATGAGAGCGCACTGGCGTAAATTGGTTTCAATTTCGCGAGTGGAAACCAGCATCATCGTAGGTCGCTCAATCAGCCGATCCGTCAGTCGTGAGTTTAATATCTGTATTTGGGACACGATCTTTCTGAGGTGCGTGACCACTCGTTCATCCTCAGCCGCCTCAATCATGCGTTCAATCGCTGCAAAGAGTTGCTCAGGCATTATGGGCGGGTGAGGTAAAGGGGGTTTCACCTCGGGCGCATCAGTTAGCTGCTGGTGGATTGGGCGCAGGTAATTTGTGACCTCCATTGCGTAGCGGCAGATTTCAGTGAGGACCATTGGCAGTGTTGATCGCGCGGCAATGTAACGACGACGTCTCCGTTCATTTTCGTGGCGCTCGGCCTGCTGTATCTGCGATCGCACTATCCGGTTCATGCTTAGCGCAGCCAATAAGGCTATAACAGCGGCGATGAAGGTCTGCCATTCGCTCGCAAACTTGTAGACGTTGCACCAATCAATCGAAATGTACTGCACGGCAATCCCCCCAGCGCCTACCGATAACATGGACATGCTGCGGCATCGCGCAAGGTGAAGAAATACATAAAAGTTCACCGACCATGGTTAAACCATTGAGATCTATGAACTCTCCACCGATCCCCTTTCGGTAGGAACGTCCCTTTGATGAAAATATGCTGAGCACAGCAGAAAAGTTCATCAAGAGGCGGTTTCAGTGGCCAAAGCGAAGGTGCTCACCAAGGACGAAGTGCGTCGTGTGCTGCGCATTGCGGAAACAGGCAGTCACGGGCAGCGCGACAAGTTGGCATTGGCGCTGAGTATCATGGGCGGCATGCGTGTGGGTGAAATCGCAGCACTCACAGTTGGAGACGTGCGAGGCTTGGACGGCAAGGCAGTTGAGGTCATTCACCTCGCCAAGCATCAGACCAAGGGCCATCGTTCGCGGCGTGTGTTTGTCGGGGACGAACTGCGCAAGATTTTGACCAGCTTCTTGGGTAACTCACGAAACTTGCAGGATGCAGTGCCATTGATCCGCAGCTCGCGAACGGGCAAGCATATGTGCACCGTCACGCTCTCCACGAGGCTCAAATCCATTTACCGCGCAGCGGGCGTAGATACGAGCAGCCATGCAGGGCGGCGGACATTTGCCACACGGAAAAACGAACTGGGCATTGGCATGGCTACGATCCAGCAGCTCATGGGGCATTCGAGCATTCAGACCACCGCGCTCTATTGCTCGGTATCGGACGAGCAGCTCAGGAACGCGGCGAATGCGGGGTGAGCTTAAGCATTGCCCTCCGCCACCGATGAGCAGTATCGATCAAACGCTTCGAGGGATTGCGCGGACCGAAGTTCAGCATGAAAGCGATCAACGCGGTCGGGTAGCACCTCTGTTTGCGCATTCACAAGGCTACAGTTGAAAAGGTCCATCTTGGGCTGTGGCTCTCTGAGTTTATCAAGGTTAGCGTCAAAACCTGCCGGCTCAAGCGTTTCAACCATTCGCTTGAATGCGCAATTCAAAACGTCAATTTCGTCAGATGAGATCGTAATGTCGTCCATATAAAGGGTGACAGAAATTCTTGGATCTGCATCAAGCTCCCGCAGTAGCGCTCCGAGCTGCGATTCCAGCAAGACCAGCGTGGCAAGAATGGGAGATTGGACGAAGCCATATGGAAGTACATAAGTGGGCCCATCATAAGGGTTCTTTACACACGACCATTTTGCATAATGATTTGCTCGTTCAATGGCGATGCCAGATAATGCACGCCTCACGCGATTGCGGCCAATCCCGTAAAAGAAGCGCCTTATATCAACGCGAGCGAAAAAGTGATGGTTGCGATGGGTATGCAGAGCGGCGACATGGCCTCCGCTTTTTCTGATGTGGAAAACGAAAGGGTCGAAACGGTATTTAGCGCCAACTTTTCTCGCGATGTCTTTGCCAATCCGCGTCCCTAAGTCGCTTTGAGCGAATATGCGTTTGCCGTCACGCTCGTAAGAAAAATCAAAATTTCGAAAGTTTACGGGCATCGTAGTTCACGACCTTGCTGATCAGTTCGATAATCGCAGTCAGACAGGGAATCCCGACCAACAGCAGCTTATACGCCTTCTCAGCAAGGCCGGTGCGAGGATGATTTTTATCGTCCATGAGCACCTCCATCGCTATCGCACCGGCAACCTACAACTCCAGTAGCTCTGGAACTGTGAACCAAGAGAAGCCCTTTGACAGGGTTTCACGAGACCGTTCAAATGCTGCATGGGAACATGCCGAACTCAAATGGCCAATGTTGAGCGCAGGCTATCGCCGGGCCAGTTCAAGGTATCTGATTCTCATTGAACTTCAAGAGCCAGCATCATGCGCTATCCCTTCATTGTTGTTCTCACGTTTCCGATCCAATGTGCTATGCGAGCCTCCTTGATTCCGCGCTGGGGGCATTTTGGTCAGTTTTACGAAGGTTCAGGGCCATTATCACGCCCATAAGCTGACTTTGGCGGGTGTGAGCGAGGATGCATTCACCCGCTCCCTCACGTCTGCCCGCGTGGAAATGAACCCGCATCAGGTCGATGCTGCGCTGTTTGCCCTCAGATCGCCGCTGTCCAAGGGCGTGATCCTCGCTGACGAAGTTGGCCTCGGCAAGACCATCGAAGCTGGGTTGGTAATCTCGCAGCGTTGGGCTGAGCACCGCCGTCGCATCGTGCTGATCGTGCCTGCATCGCTGCGCAAGCAATGGCAGCAGGAGCTGTTCGATAAGTTTTCTCTGCGCAGCACCATCATCGAGGCCGCGACCTACAATGCTATGCGCAAGGAAGGCCATCGTCGGCCATTCGAGGCCGCAGAAGGCGTCGTCATCATTTCCTACGAGTTCGCAGCCCGCAAGGCCGTCGAGCTTGAGCTGGTCAAATGGGATTTGGTCATTTTCGACGAAGCGCACCGCCTGCGCAACGTATACAAGAAGGGCGGTTCCCAGCGGGCGAAAGACCTGAAAGACGCCCTGCGCGACCACTTCAAAATCCTGCTCACAGCCACGCCGCTGCAAAACTCCCTGATGGAGCTGTACGGCATCGTCTCGATCATCGACGACGACCACTTCGGCGGGGAAAACGCTTTCCGCGCACAGTATGCGTCTAGCGGCACCAAGCCCACAGCCCTTGAAGTGCTCAAAGAACGCTTGAAGCCCATCTGCCACCGCACGTTGCGCAAACAGGTGCAGCAGGCAGGGCACATCAATTTCAAACAGCGCAATGCCCGCACCTTCACCTTCGATCCCACGGCCAGCGAAGTGCAGCTTTACGAGGCGCTGTCAGAGTTCCTACAACGCAAGGACACGATCTCCTACGGCGACAAGGCCAACCAGCTCGTCGTCCTGCAAGTCCGCAAAATCCTTGGTTCATCGACCTTCGCCGTTGCCAGCTACCTTGAGAAACTCATTGAGAGGCTCAAGGCGAAAGGCAGGGCGTCACTAGACCTGACCGATGACATTGAGATCGTCGATGAGCTGGCAGAAGAAGCCGACGAGGACAGCGCGGACAACGGCAGCGAGCCTATCGACCCGGCAAAGCTGGCGGCAGAGGTTGCAGAGCTTGAGATATACCTGGAGCTGGCCCGCTCCATTGGCAAGAACTCCAAGGGCGAAGTGCTGCTGAGCCAGCTTCCTGCCGTTCTTGACGAGATTGCCAACAAGGGTGGCAAGCGCAAAGCAGTGATCTTCACAGAGAGCGTTCGGACGCAGATGTACCTGAATGACCTGCTTGGGCGTCATGGCTACGGTGGTCAGATTGTCCTGATGAACGGCTCCAACTCCGATGCTGACAGCAAGGCGACCTATGCCGCATGGAAGGCACGGCATGCGGGCACCGACAAGATTTCAGGGTCCAAAAGCGCAGACATGAAGGCCGCTATCGTTGAAGCTTTCAAGAGCGACGAGAAAGCCATCCTCATTGCTACCGAAAGCGGCGCAGAAGGTATCAACCTTCAGTTCTGCTCGCTGCTGATCAATTTCGATCTGCCTTGGAACCCCCAGCGGGTTGAGCAGCGCATTGGCCGCTGTCACCGCTATGGCCAGTTGATCGACGTGACCGTGGTCAACATGCTCAACCTTAAGAACCAGACCGAGCAGCGCATTCACCAGCTCCTCAGCGAAAAGTTCCACCTGTTCGACGGCATTTTCGGTGCCAGCGACGAAGTGCTGGGCACATTGGTCAACGGCTTGGACTTCGAGAAGGAAGTGCTGCGGATCGTCCAAGAGTGCCGCACCGAGGAACAGGCAGAATTTGAGTTCAATGTCCTAACCGAGAGCATCAAGGATCGGATTGATGCCGACATGGACGCTGCTCGCACCAAGGTTCTGGGCGAGCTGGACAGCGCCGTGGTTGAGAAGCTGCATCATCGGCAAAGCGCCCTTGCCACCAGCATCCCCGAATTCCGTCAACGATTGCTTATGGTTGCCCATTCAGAGCTAGATGGCGCGGCGTTTCCCAATCCAGCCAACGAGCATTTCACCTACAATGGGCAGACATACACGACTGCATGGCCAGTGGCGGACGAGCAGGATTGGCAATTCTTCCGCGTGTCAGACGGACTAGGGTTACAGATTGTCGAGGCTGCAAAGGCGCGGGATCATGCTTCATCGCCCGTGGCCATTCATTTCAAACCCAAGGAATATCCCTACGCCGGTCAGATGACTGCGGTGAATGCGCTGTCAGGACAGTCAGGCTGGATGCAGGTTGCCAAGGCGACCATGCCGACGCCTGCGGCATTGCGAGAAGAGCTGCTGATCGCCTGCGTGACCGATAGAGGGGAGCAGATTGCCTCTGAAATCGCCGACAAGATGTTCATGGTTCCCGGCGATAGTGGCAGCTCAGCCGATGCGATACCGGATGAGCGGCAGTTGGAAGCCATACAGGCAGACCGGTTCGCGTCTTTCTCCGACCGCGTGAAGCGTGAAAATTTCGAGTGGATCGAGGCCGAGGAAGAACGGCTTGATCGGTATGCGGCGGACATTGAGATTGAGCTTGATGCGCAGGTCGATGCGATGGAAGCTGAGATCAAGGAACTGCAACGCCAGAAACGTTCCGCCGACCTTTCGATGGAGCAGAAGATTGATCTCAGCCGCAAGATCAAAAGGCTGGAAGCCGATGTCGATGACACCAAGCTATCCAAGTTTGAGCGCCGCAAGCAGCTTCGCAAGGAAGTCAGCGACAAGCTCGACGAGTTTGCAGAGCAGCTCAATCAGCGACCTTCAATAGTGCCACTCATGACAGTCAGATGGACTGTCGCTTAATGCCCATCTCTCGATTAGAACACGGATTATGACGAAAAAAACTAAACTCGAACTTACTTGGCCCGGCAAGGAAGAACACCCGAAGCTTGAGCCGCGCATTCTGATCGAGAATCCGAAATTGAGCTATCACGCCAAGGTTCGGCGCGAAGGTGACACCTTTGATAATATGCTCATAAAGGGCGATAACCTGCTCGCGCTAAAGGCATTGGAGCAGGAATACGCAGGTAAAATAAAGTGCGTGTTTATCGATCCCCCATACAACACAGGCTCCGCCTTTGCTCAATATGATGATGGCTTAGAGCACTCATTGTGGCTCTCTCTAATGCGTGACCGACTGACTATCCTTAGGACCCTGCTGAGTGAGGATGGATCGATTTGGATTTCAATCGATGACAACGAGGCGCACTATCTAAAGCTAATTTGCGATGAGGTGTTTGGGCGGTCCAATTTCGTAGCTAATGTGATTTGGCAGAAGAAATACGCTCCTGCTAATGATGCGATATGGCTCAGCAATAGCCATGATCACATTCTTGTTTATGCCAAGGCCAAGGACGTCTGGCGGCCTATTCCGCTGCCAAGGACAGATGAACAGGATGCGCTCTACAAAAATCCCGACAATGATCCACGAGGCCCTTGGCTGTCAGATAATTATACCTGTAACAAATCTTCTGATGAGAGGCCAAATCTCTATTATGCTGTCACCAACCCGAACACCGGGGAAGAGATATGGCCCAAGCGAACTGCCGTGTGGCGATACTCCAAGGATCGGCATGACCAGAATGTCGCAGATGGTTTGGTTTATTGGGGGGCTAATGGTCGAAACTCCACCCCGCGCTTTAAGCGAATGCGACCTGACAAAGGCCGAGTAGCGCAAACGATCTGGCCATATGATGAGGTTGGACATACGCAGGATGCGAAGCGCGAACAGTTGGCGCTAGATAAGAAAAGTCCGTTCGCTACGCCAAAGCCCGAGCGGCTGTTAGAGCGTATAGTCGCTATCGCATCCCGCCCCGGGGACATCGTGCTAGACAGTTTCGCCGGTTCCGGCACGACTGGCGCTGTCGCCCACAAAATGGGCCGTCGCTGGATCATGGTGGAGATCGGTGAACATGCAGACACCCACGTCCTACCCCGCCTACAAAAAGTCATCGACGGCACAGATCAGGGTGGCATCAGCAAGGCCGTGGATTGGAGAGGCGGCGGCGGTTTCCGCTACTTTACCCTCGCGCCATCGCTGCTCAGCCAAGACAAGTACGGCAACTGGGTCATCGCCAAGGACTACAATCCAGCGATGCTAGCGGAAGCCATGTGTAAGCATATGGGCTTCAGTTATGCCCCGTCGCCCGACCCGCAGGAATACTGGCTGCACGGCTCATCAACCGAAACCGACTTTATCTATGTCACGACGCAAAGCCTGACCTACGATGCCTGCGCCAAGATCGCGCATGATGTCGGCCCGGATCGCTCCTTGCTCATTTGCTGCAAAGCCTATGATGATGGCGCAGATGCCTTCGAAAACCTGACCATGGTGAAAATCCCGACCTCCATTTTGCAAAAGTGCGAATGGGGCCGGGACGACTACTCGCTGAACATCCAGAACCTGCCGATGGCAGAAGATGACGCAGCGGAGGAAGCACCATCGACCGATGGCTTGCCGCTCTTTGGTGGGGAGAACGGCAATGGTTGAGCCTGTCAACGAAACCCGCATCCGCCGCCAGATTGCACAGCGCCTTAGCCTTCGTGCGCCGCAAGAGAATGCCCTGACCATTTTGGGAGAAGTGCTGGCCGAGATGGATTTCGCTGAACCCAGCGATTTGGTTGAGCTGCTTAAGAAAATTCAGGCGCAGTACCCTTCAGTCCAGTCGTTCGAACGCGACTTTCCCTCGCTCTGCTTCGCGCTGGCGACGGGCGTGGGCAAGACCCGCCTCATGGGCGCATTCATCGCCTATCTATACCTGACAGGGCGGTCCAAAAACTTCTTCGTCCTCGCGCCGAACACCACGATCTACAACAAACTGGTCGAGGATTTCTCCAAGACGACCTCGCCCAAATATGTGTTTCGAGGCATCTCGCAGTTTGCCCAGATGGCACCGCTGATCGTGACCGGCGACACATGGCAGGAAGGTCGCGGCATCCGTGGCTCCGACCTTTATGGATCGGAAGCCATCATCAACATCTTCAACGTCGATAAGATCAACAGGGAAACCGGCAAAATCCGCAGTTTCCGGGAAACGCTTGGCGACAGCTATTTCGATTACCTGTCCAAGCTGCCCGACCTTGTGATGCTGATGGATGAGGCACACCGTTACCGGGCCAAGGCTGGTGCGAATGCAATCTTTGAGCTTGATCCAAAGATTGGCTTGGAACTGACCGCAACGCCCAAGACGGTTGGCGCAAGCCCCAAGGATTTCAAGAACGTCATTTACAGCTACGGTCTTGGCAACGCCATGGCAGACGGCTTCGTGAAAGAGCCAGCTGTAGCGACCCGCGCCGATTTCCGCGCCTCAGACTACGACGCACAATCGCTTGAGCGGATCATGCTTGAAGACGGCGTGCACTATCATGAGCACGTGAAGAACGAGCTGGAACTCTATTCCCGCGAAACGGGCCGCAAGCGTGTTCACCCGTTCATGCTCGTCGTGGCGCAGGACACGAAACACGCCAAAGACATACGCGATCAGATCGAAAGCGATGACTTCTTCGCCGGGAACTACAAGGGCCGCGTCATCGAGGTTCACTCGAACTTGAAAGGTGAGGAAAGCGATGAGGCCATGCAGCGCCTCGTGACGCTGGAAACGGCTGGCGACACGGATATCGTCATCCACGTCAACAAGCTGAAAGAAGGCTGGGACGTTACCAACCTCTACACCATCGTGCCCTTACGTGCCTCTGCATCCGACATTCTGACCGAGCAGACATTGGGACGCGGTCTGCGTCTGCCCTATGGCGAGCGCACAGGGAATGAGGCCGTTGATACCCTCACTGTCATTGCACATGACCGTTTCGATGAGGTGATCAAGAAGGCACGGGACGCAGACTCCCTCGTGCAGATCAAGGAATACCGGATTGGCAATGGCGGCGACATTTCGACCGAGCCAGAAACGATCATCAAGGTTGAGCCAAAGTTCGTATCGGACCTGACCGGCGCTGGAACCGACGCATCGGCTTCTTCCGGCACCGAAACCAAAGCACCGCTCTTCACGACGAAGGAAGACCGGCAGGCTGTTGAAACGACCATCGACCTCATCCGCGACAAGTATGAGCGAGAGTTAAAAGGCGGCGTCAGCGATCTGCAAAAGCCGGAAGTTCAGGAGCGGATTGCCAAGGATGTGCAGCGCCTCACTCAAGCGCGACAAGGCACGCTAGAGGGCATCGTTGCGCCTACCGATTTCGCCAAGGTCGTCGCCGCAGTGGTGACTAGCATTGCCGAAAACACCATCGAAATCCCGGAAATCGTCATCCTGCCTAGCCGCGAAGTCAACTTCTGGTTCGAAGATTTCGACCTGAGTGGCGTCGATGATGTGCGTTTGCAGCCGATTTCAGACAAGCTGCTGATCCGGAATCTGCGCGATCAATCGCAGCGTGAACTGGCGCGAGCGTTGGAAGGCCCCAAGGAAAGCCAGGTTGAAAACTATCTCGTCAAACACCTGATGGATTACCCGCAGGTGGACTACGACACCCAAGCTGACCTGCTCTACAAGCTTGCTGGGCAGATGATCGACCACCTCCGCAGCTACCTGCCCAACGAGCAGGATGTTGAGAACGTCGCCCTCGCACATGGCAAGATGCTGGCACAGCGCATTTTCGCGCGGATGAAGCAGCATTACCGCGAGACGCCAGCGGACTATCAAGCCAGCAAAACGCGGTCATTCCGCACCTTGCAGCCGCAGCACTACAGCTATGCCGCTTCCAAGCTTCTGCCCATGACGCAGGCTGCAACGCCACTTTCAGCAACACCAAGCTTCGTGTTCCAAGGCGGCGCAAAGTGCCCGTATCAGTTCCATAAGTTCGACAGCGATCCTGAACGGCGCTTTGCCGTGCTGATTGACAGCGACTTTGAGAAGGACGTGCTGCGCTGGCTTAAGCCGGGCTACAATCAGTTCCGCATCGAGTATCAATCAGGCAAACGCTATGAGCCTGATTTCGTCGTGGAAACTGCGTCAGAAAAGCTGATCGTCGAGATCAAGGCCGATAACCAAATGACCGACCCAGTTGTGCAGGACAAGGCACGGGCAGCGAAGGAATGGGTCAAACACGCCAGCCAGTTCGCCGCCGAAGGTGATGGCAAGCCGTGGCGTTATGCCTTGATTTCGGACCAAGCAATCAATGAAAGCGCCACGTTGGCTGGGTTGCTGGCGAGGTTTGCAGTTTAAGGCACTCAAGATCATTGAGGGCAGCAGGTTCTCAGGTCTTGTTGCTCTTTGAGATATTGCAGGCGGGGCAGGCAGCTTGTCCGTTGGCGACCGTGGTCTTCCCGCCTTTGGAATCGGGCACGATATGATAGGCAGCAATATCCTTTATTGAAGAATCGCAGCCCGTTGGGATAAGGTCTAGGGTGTTTGGTTGGGGGGCTGGAGTGAAAGGGGCTGGATTAAGCTGGGGAACTCGCGGATTCAGGGTAGGGCGATCACCCTCCGGGCGATGGTGGATCGCCCTCGGACTGCCTTTGGGCTTCAGGTATTTCGGCTACCTCAGTGGGTTGCCTCGAAATAATATAGGGCAAGACCCGGTCGATCAGCGACATCAACTTACGGACGCGAAAGCGCCAAAGCGACAGTCTCGAATGATAAAGTGGAAACAGCTCCGATAGACTCCTAAAGGTGGGCACTCCGATTGGAAACATTGCTTATTCTCGGCGGCATAATTTTTGTCTTTTGGCTCATCGGCCAAATGGGAGGAGGCTCGTCGAATTCTCGGTCAACCGGCAGTAGCGTACCGCCTAGTCGGAAAGAGCCGGATAAGCCAAATGACGTTTATAGGCCAAAGTCGGCTCCCGCCGAAGGCTCGCGTATAAAATTCAACGAAGTCCCGGGTAATCGTAATAACGAGCCCACTGATCTGTCTGGCCTACACGACGCTTTCACAGGCGAGGCGCTGAGCAGGGCTCTCGGACTGTATCAATGCACATCGTGCAAGGTTTATTATCACTCTGAAAGCTACCAAGTTCTTCGACAGGAGAATAGCTCCCAATGCGTTGCATGTGGGTCCAGCTCTATTGTTTCAATTACGGCTGGGCAGCAGGGTGTAGGCGGTGGTCGCGACTACAACCCTGAAGTCATAACGCTCGCGAATTTCAGATCACATTTCAACAGAGTGGTGACATTCGAAGGGGCGGTTAAAAGCGTTAAAGTGAGCCGGCGTGGGACAGATTATGCCGTTATGTTTGAGAATGCTGTTTGGGCTAAGGGCCTCAAATTGGTATTCTTCAAGGGCAGTGTAGGAGCGGTTGGCGGGCCCTCGTTTATCAAGGGTCTTTCGGGTTCAACCGTGAAGGTTCGTGGCCTGCTCGTGAACCATCCAAGTTTTGGTCCTCAAATTATCATAACCCAGCGCAGTATGATTTTGGAGGTGCGCCGGTGAGGTGGAAAGATCTGGATAGTAGATTTCAAAGTCGATTGGAGGTATTTGCCGGCCTCCCTCCTCATGAGGTTTTGGGCGTAGAAGTCGGCGCTAGCAATGCGGACATAAGGCGTTCTTATCTTGGGCTAATCAAGGCCTACCATCCTGATAGAGCAGATGCGTTCATGGCCAAGCACAACGAGGAAATGTTGAAAATAATCAATTCAGCGTATGACAAACTTAGAGAGCCGAAATGACCGGACGTTATCTTCGCCACGATATGATCGATTGGTTCGACCAAGCTAAGGTCAGTCAATCGAAGGCAATCGTCATTGGGGCTGGCGCTGTCGGAAACGAGGTTATCAAAAACCTAGTTTTGCTTGGTATAGGGCAAATCCACGTATTTGATTTCGACCTTATTGAGATACACAATCTCACCAGAAGCGTCTTGTTTCGTGAAGAGGACGTGGGACAGCCTAAGGCTAAAGTGGCATGCGAGCGAGCAGGGCAGCTCGACCCTAATGTACATATTACTTTCACGTATGGCGATTTCTGGGATGAGTTGTCCCTTTCTCAAATCAAGCAATTTGACGCCGTCTATTGTTGCGTCGATAACTTCGAAGCTCGCATCAGGAGCAATCTGCTATGCAGGCTGGCTGGTGTGAACCTGATCAATGTCGGAATCGACAGCAGAGCGTGTGTGGTTGAGGTGTTTCCGCTTAGCGCAGGGGCGAATGTGGCATGCTACGAATGTCACCTTCCTCATAGCGTTTACCAAAGGCTTTCTCAGAGATATTCCTGCGGACACCTTAAGAAGGTTTCATTCATTGAGAAAAAGATACCGACAACGATAGTCACATCATCCATTGCCGCAAGCTTTGCGTGTTCCGAGGGACTGCGTCTTGCAATCGAAGCTGGAGCCAAAGAGGCATCTAGAATCTTCGTGGACACGATAAACGGGACATCCAGCAAGATAACAATGGATAGGAATCCGGAATGCGCTTGTTGCTCGCAGATCGAAAATAGGGTGAACACATTCTCTGCTCAACCCATAATTTCAGATGAGATGCAAAGCTTAGATCGTGTCATGCAAATTATTGCAAGTGATCCGATTTTAGTTGGCTATCGGATAGGCGAAACTTACACTTCAGTGTTTCGTAAAGCCTCTGAATTTGACAGCGATTTCCCTGCGCAGGTCTCTGACGATCCCGGGGCAGTCGATCTTGATATCCGAGATAGCTTCACTCCAGACGAACTTGTTGGTGCCGCTGGAGGAATGCCCATGCCATGCAAGTTCGTTATGGCAAATGTTGACAATTGCACATTGGTTCTTGAATTCATGAGGGACGAGATATGAGTGAAGTGACTGTGATCATCAGAACTGCTGATCAAACTCGCAAAGCAGAGGTCACCATGGCCCGAACAAGTGTCGGCGGTGACATAATCCAAGCAGCCGTAGATAATTGGGCTCTCCCGTCCGACACAGACTATACCCTTGTTAACACGTCGTCCGGCAAGGCCATTTCGCCCTCACAATCTCTCAGCGACGACCTTGTGCAGAATGGGCAAGTGCTTGAGGTCCAACCCGTATTGGTTGCAGGATGCTGATCAATGAATGCGCATGACCAAAGGCGGGCGCAGGATATACAAAGGCTAGAGCAGTTGCAAATTGCCTCTCAAGGCCGAGTGCGGCTAGCCCATGTTAAAGGCACCCCTCCTTCAGAGATTGAGGTACACTTCAACCTGAAAGTTGCTCCATCGGAACGTTACCCGAAAGAGGTCGGGAATTTAACTAAGTGCCTGATCTCCCTTCCGGCAAGATATCCGTTCGTCGAGCCAACCGTGACGATCACGACACCGATCCTCCACCCCAACGTCTATACCTCTGGTCGGATATGCCTTGGACTGAAATGGATGCCATCTTTTGGTATGGATCTTCTTGTTAAGCGGATTGCGCAAATTATAACCTACGATCCAGTGGTTCTTAATGAGGCATCCCCTGCGAACTCCAATGCGGTATCATGGTATCGCAAGGCTAGATCAGCCAACCCAGCAGCTTTCCCAACCGACCGGGTCAACTGGGATGCAAGCGAGAAGGCAGCAGGTATAAGCTGGAAGCCTATTTCGGCTGAACCGGCTAAGTCTATAATCAAGTGTCCTCATTGTGCATCGGCCTTGTCTGTCCCATCTGGCAAAACGTTAGATGTTAAGTGCCCAAAATGCTCAACTGGGTTCAGGATACAATCCTAATGCGCTGGACGGAGAAAAAGCCCGATTTTACGCCTGAAGGTGTAGAGGCTGGTTTCCACTCAATGGGCTTTCTTGAGTGCCTTAATGTGCTCACGAAGTTCCGTTCAAGACCAGTGATCGTTTTGCAAAAAACTATCATGAAAGATATCATTGAGCATCTTCAGAAGCGTAATGTCGAAATGGGCGGTTTGCTCTTGGGTAGAGTTTTTCAAGACGTAGATTGCCCGTCGGATTTTTTCGTTACTGTTGAGAAAAGCGTCCAATCCAGTACCTTCTCATCGACCAGCGTATCGTTGGAAATGGCTGCTGATGTCTGGAATGCAGCGCGGGAGCAAGGTGCTGAGGGGCAATACGTTATCGGCTGGTATCATAGCCATCCGAACCTCGGCGCCTTCTTCAGCGGAACAGATCGTCACACCCAACGATCATTTTTCAATCAAAGGCACTCAGTCGGATTAGTGGTCGACCCTATCCGGAACGAGCAAAAGTTTTTTATGGGTCCCGAGAGTGATGAGTTGCCTGTCGAGCATACAATACAGCTCTGACACTATCGGCGTTCGAAGAATGCGACCGCTGCATGGTTCCCGTGTGCAAAAAATGGCATGGCGCAATGCTCCCAAGCGCCATGCCATCAAGGTGGCCGCACGTAGGCAAAACCGTGCAGCTAGGTTTTATGTTATGGTTCAGTAGGCGCGATCCTCGTCACCGCTGTCGGGCAGCTTGCCGTGACGGAGGTTTGCCGAGGGGTTAGCGCAAGCTGGAAAGATCACGGTCTTCGTCACCGGTATCGATGGCCAACGGATGCACACCCTTGGTCGCAGGACCAGTCATGAGATGCGGCTTGTACTGCTTGAGCACCTTAAGGTCGCGGGCGGCGATGACCTTGTGGATCGCCGCTACCGCCGATTTCACGTTGTTGTGAACTACGTCTGCCGGGTTCGCCATTTCGACTTCGAATACGCGGTGGGCAAGGTCAATGGCATCACACAGAACCGTGAGATTGTGGTGGGCGTGATAACGGTCGCTTTGTGCATCATGGTAGCGCCCGTTGGTTGGCGGGCACTGAACACACATGTCGCCCATCTCAAGATGCTGGCCAAGGGCGCTGGGCCACGGCCACTTCGCCTTCGATCCGAAGAAGACAGGATCGGCAGGCGCTACGAGCTGGGTCAGCGTCATTTCACTGCTATCGATGTGCGGCAGCGTGAAAATCTTGTTGCTGCGCAGCATGATGAACGGCGATGCGGTGTCGTATGAGATACGCAGGTGCGGGTTGATGTGCTTGTTGATCGCACGTTGGAGCGCGGTCAGCATCACCGCCATTTCCAAGGTTGATGTGCCCAATACGTGCAACCAACTCTTGTTCTGCAACAGCCCATCGTTGGCCATGGTGATCACACGGCGGCAGACCTCGTACATGTTACGGCGCAGGACCCCCGCGATAGCCCAGCCCTCAAATGGATAGTGCTTCACGGCTTCGTACCAGCGATCAGCCTCACGCGGGTTATTGCCCTGCAAAACTGAAAGAAAATGCACCTTGCCAGGAGTGCGATTTGCGGCAAAGTAGTCGAGGTGATCCAACGTCGCAGCAAGGCAAGCGTTGAAATCTTTGTAGCGATATGGGTGGTTCTCGAACCGCGTGGGGCCGGTCGGCACGTCTAGCGTCATTGCCAGATCGCAGTGTGTTTCCAGCCAGTTCAGGATGCGGGGACGGTCACGGATCGGGTCAAGCGTCTTGCTGTTATTCGCTATCTGATAGCCGCCAGAATCTCCGATAACCCGCGTAAACTTGCGGTCACGCTCGGTGATCATGCAGCCGTTGTTTTGCTTCAGCGCCTGCCCGGCAGAATAGAGCACGTGGCTCAGGCGGAACAGCGGGTTGGCAGGATCGAGGAAGTCAAAGTCGCCGGGGTTAATGCCTTGCGGCAACCGACGTGGCCACAGCTTGGTATAGGCATCCACAGCGTAGCTCGGGCTCACCGAAGGCACGTAGATTGCCTGATCACGAGGCGTCGGATCATTCTGCAAGTTGGGAAGTAAGCTGAAAGAAGGCACAGCGGTATCGTCAGGGCGCGAAGCGTCCATTGTAGTTCTCCTAGATTTTATGGGGTTGGTGGGAGGGACGCAGTTGCCCCTCCCATTTAGTCAATTGTGGTTAGGCGGGCACTGCGTCCGCTTCGGCCTCAACGAATTCGACATGGATCGGCGCAGATGCGACGTTTGCCGCAGTGGCATTCACCGGCACGGGTGCATTGATCTTCGCGAAGTACTTGGGCGAGAGCACCAGTTTGTCATCGCAAGTGGGAACGTAGACATCGTACTCGCCGGTTTGGTCAGCGAAAGAAGCCTTCAGCACGCCTGCGATGTTGCCTGACAGCGTGACATCGGCGACGTCAAACTGCTGAAGTTTGTCGAAAAGGCCATACACATCCTTGGGCCGCAGCGTGAGTTCGAACGCCTTGTCCAGCTCCGCCGTGATGGGCAGCATATAGTCTTTCTGGCCCTTGAAGATCACGGTCAGCTTGTCAGCCTCGAACTTCATCTTCATCGGTTGGGCACCCTTCTTGGTCGGCGACACGGACTTGAACTGCTTAAGATGCTCAACGAACAGCTTGGCAATCTCGGCCTTGGTCAGCGTGACCGAAAATTGCTCAGCATAAGTCTCGACGTTGACCGGCTGATAGCCGCCATTGGTCATGTAGTCCCAGAACAGGTGGCGCTTGGCAGTCTTGCTTCCGGCCTTAGCCAAGGCGGTGTTGTTCAGGCACCAGCTGGCGGCGCTGCCCGACGCCGAACCATCGTTACGCACGGGCACAGGGTCGCGCGACAGCGTGTAGAGTGAACGCATAGTGCGGTCGTGAAGCTTGTCGGCCACAATCTTGCGAGACGGCTTGAGCATATACAGGTAATCATGCGTCTGCACGATGTTCGAGGCAATTTCCGGCCCGGGCTTGGCATGAACCACAATTGACGTCGGAGCCATGCACGCCGAGACCATAAGTTTCGCGCCCACGGCATCCGGCACCATCGAGAACAGGCTGTATTCCTCGATTGCTTGCGCACCGGGGATGTTGTCCACACAGTGCTTGGTCTTCTTGCCGGTATCTACCAGTTCGCCAAGGCTGAGCACACGTGACACAAACTCTGCCGCGTCATTAACTGGCAGCATGACCTTGTCGTTCAGTTTGCGCAGCATGCCATCGATTTCGCTGTTTTCCAGCGGCACCTCGCCGATGATAGATACCGTGCCATTATCGTGCCTTCCGTACATCACCACCACATTGTCGCCAGTCGCATAGCTTGGGTTCATGGCGAAGCTGGCCTTGACCTTGGCAGTCGCAATGGCAGCCTTGATGTTGTCCTTCAGGGCAGTTTCAACGATCGAACGATCATCAGCAGTTTCGCCGCCTGCCTGGGGTTCGCCGTGACGCTGCATAAACAGCACCTTTTCGAAGCCGCCAGCATCTTTGATCGCATCAACCAGAGGCACAACATTGGTCACAAGCTGATTGCGGAACTTAGCATCGAGCCATTCCAGCACAGCGCAATAGCGCGACGTGTTTGAGGCGTGGTATTCGTAGTCGAACTCCAACACGAGGCGACAAATGGTGGTGAAACGCGAGGCACCTTGGCGCGGCGTGTCGATCTTGATGCGCTTTTCTGCCTCCCATTCCTTCTCGGTCTTGTTGAGGTCCTTTGTAACCTGCTCGTCAGCCACCGCCTTTGGATTGGTAGTCAGCTCTGCCTTGTGAGCAGCGACATTGTCCTTGCGCTGCGGGATTTCCTTGTTGTGTTCAGCGATCTTGCCGTTGCGAGCCTTGATCTGCTGCGTCAGCCAGCCCGCCCCGCCATTGGGAGCAAGCGTGTTGAGATACACGAGATAAACATGCGCGACTGCCTCCATTGCGGAGGCCTTCGAAGCGATATAGGCCTTACGTGCAGCTGTTGTGTGCTTTTCCGCAGCCACAGAGGGCGACAGGGTAATGGTGTTTTCGGTTTCGGTGTGGTCAGTCATTTTGAGATACTCACATTACAAGTGAGCGTGGCCTTGCGATCACGCATCAGCTTCGGTTGAGCTGATGGGGCGCTAATGTCATGAGGAGCCGCCTCGGATTTTATACGACATTGACCTTGGGGCGATGCTGTTCGTAACCTCGGTGGCTATGGTTGCGCTGGACCGGGGACGATTGAGCAATGATCCGTTACGATAACGAGCTGTATTATTTCCAATATGCGCCGCCGACGGATCGCTTAGAGGATGCGACCAAGGGTAAGCGGCCCTCGGCACCGTTTGCGGGTGCGCAGCCTTGGCAATGTTCAGTTTACTATTTTTGGTGGCTCTTTTTGCGTGAAAACAAAGCTTATCAAACAGCCTGCGAAACCCGGGGCCAAAGTGAGCTCCGCGCTCTTTATTCTGATTTCGGGGAAATCTACGACACGGACTTTCCAACGTGGTGGATGGAAACAGGCCGCGATCTGTTTTGCGAACCACGTTCGGAAGGTGTCCAAATTACCACCCCTGCGCAGCTAAGCTACAGTTCCGATGACCGCTTGCTTTTAAGCATAGATCGAGCCAGCGACATTGAGCGAGCCTTAGCCGAAATTCGCAGTCTGTTGCGGAAACCCGAGAACAACATGCGTAACAAGGGGAGCAGTCAAGCCCTCTATCAGGTGTTCACCAAGCCAGTTCTTACCTCTTTGCACCAACACCATGAGGTCTACACGTTTGCCCGCGCAAACCCGGGTATGAAAATGCATGAGATTGGCCATAAGGTCGGCGTCATGCCCTCCGTTACACCCAGTGATCCAGAGGCGAAGGCTAAACTTGCATCGGTAACCGGTCGGGTAATGAGGCAAGCTGAAAGGATCATCGAACACGTCGGGATGGGAGTTTTTCCCGTGATTACCGACGAGCATGCAAATGCGGTTTCAGGCTTCGTTGAGCAGGTAGAACGCTCTAGCCAACAGCGTGTCCGTGAAATCACCAGCGGACCTTATGAAACGACTTTTGGAATGCGGCGCCGGTTTCTATGATGCCTTGAAAATTCCAGTTCTCGGTTGCCCAGCTCAATCTCTGACCATAAAATGGGATTGGTCAGGTCGAAAATCACAATCACCTTAAGGAACTCAAGATGAGCAAACTCGCCGAGCTGATGGCAAAAAAGGCCGAGCTGGAAAAGCAGATCGAAGCTGCCAAGCAGGCTGAGCAGGCCGATGCCATCAAGCAGATTGTCGAGCTGGCTAAGGCTTATGGCATCACATATGCCGAGCTGAAGCCGCACATGACCCGCCGACGCCAGCGCCGCACCAAGGCTCAGATTGCAGCCGCCAAAGGCTGAGCAAGCCTGCTTGCGCTGTGCCCTGCGATTTTAAGCGTCGTACAGCGCCCGCAGCCCTTGCCCGCTACACAACTAGCGGCCCAACTGCACAACTAGCCTGCTCGCTGCTGCAAACGCGGATTTGACGCCAACGAGCTTTGCTGCCGCGCTTACACCCGCGTCGTTTTTAGGCTGTCAGTAGCTGAGCCGCGTAGATGTCTGGCTTGAAGCCAACGATGCGACGTCCTCCTAGATCGAGCACGGGCCGTTTGATCATCGAGGGGTTGGCGAGCATCAACGCAACAGCCTTGTCTGCATCGATGTTCTGCTTGTCGTCATCCGGCAAGGCGCGAAAGGTCGTCCCGGCTCGGTTCAGCAGAACTTCCCATCCAAGCTCCGCAACCCAATCTTGCAGCACCGTCTGGGCCACGCCTGACTTTTTGTAGTCATGGAAGACGAAAGCTATTCCCTGTGAATTCAGCCAATCCTTGGCCTTTTTAATCGTGTCGCAATTTGGAATTCCGAACATCGTCAATGCCATAGCCACAGTCCTGCTTCATTGCTGCACTTGTCTTAGAGGTAGGCATGGGGGCCGTGTCTAGACGCTGCACCCTAAGCCTTAGAACGTGCGTTACTCAAGATCATCCCAATTTTTACGGTATATCCAGTTGCACGGTCATTTTATTTTATGTCATTATTTCAATGACTTAAGAAAATAAGTGTACAACTATCCTGTCTAGCTCGCAGTTGGGAATGCCATAGAGGATCAGGCTCACGCGGGCTGCCTTTCGAACTGGTGGGTGCGGGGGTTGTCGGCGGTGTAGAGCGTGTAGCTGTCGTAATAGGCCTCGCGGCCGCGGCGCTGGA
>Ga0315904_10003111_pt1 | contig 24879 bp, 32 predicted proteins | sample LakEriMetagenome_6_FD_203529 | JGI IMG/M metagenome (GOLD analysis project Ga0315904, IMG submission 203529) | Freshwater fungal communities from buoy surface, Lake Erie, Ohio, United States - Buoy 12 MA120 | ecosystem: Environmental > Aquatic > Freshwater > Lake | place: USA: Lake Erie, Ohio... | reverse complement strand
TGGTAAGGTTGCTACAGTTTGTACTGTGTAATGCAAATGAACCATTCGTATATTCATTTCCACTACCGCCGCAATTCGTTGGGTCTGTTTGTGGGTCCGTTGCTGTTGTTGAGAATGTCCCGAGACTGTTACACGCTGATGCGTTGTGGTCATAACTGTACCATTCACTTATAGCATGAGGAGTTGCACTATTTGGGTAGCTGGGTGAATTCGTATTGATTGTTACATACCCATTAGTAGCAGCCGTGGTAATAGAAAACGGCGCTTGAGTTGGTATTCCCAGTTCCACCCGTAAATCATTAAAACTTATTTGTCCAGATGCCGGTAATGTCATTCAAAATTTCTCTGTTTTAATTTATCTATTTCTGCCTTTAATTCTTTGATTGCTTCAATAAGTAAAGGAACTATCTTTTCATATTGAACAGTGAGATAGTGTTCACCACTAATGGACATATTATTCCCGTCATTATCAAACGGTGCAAGTTTGACCGCCTCTGGAAGTATAGTTCTTACTGTTTGAGCGCTTACGCCAACATGTCGTGATGACGTATCATACTTGGCCAATGATTGTGCTAGTTTATTCCAACTGTAGGTGAATCCTTGTAATTGCTGTACACGTTCTAACGAACTTGTAATATACTCAATATTAGTTTTAAGTCTATCGTCTGAACTAAATGCCACGATATCATTCAACGCATCTATACGTCCCACTGTTGCGTTCGGTGCTACTGCAACACCCAACGCACCGTTACCTATTATCAATGAACCGGACATAGATAACCGTTGTGTGGGACTTGCTATGCCACCCAATCCTATCCGTTTATTTGTATTGTCCCAGATGAAATTACTATCACTTGAGAGTGAAGTAGCACCAGTAAAGAATGCCACTTGAGTATTTACTCCACCACTGATGGTTCCTGCACCACTGGTACCCGACGAACCCGCTGTGCCAGATGACCCCGCGACACCCGGTAATCCCATCGGACCTGCTTGACCAGACGTACCTGAAGACCCGTTATTTCCTGAAGTACCAGAACTTCCACGTGTTCCGGATGACCCGGCGGTACCTGAGCTTCCATTAGACCCCGCTGTTCCACTACTACCATTCGAGCCAGCTGTACCTGAGCTTCCACGTGTTCCTGATGAACCTGATGTTCCTGAACTTCCGTTAGAACCTGCTGTACCCGAGCTACCGTTAGACCCAGCGGTACCAGAACTTCCACGTGTTCCTGATGAACCTGATGTCCCTGAACTACCACTATTACCACTGGTACCTGAACTGCCGTTTGACCCCGCGGTACCACTACTACCATTACTGCCTGCGGTACCTGAACTGCCGTTTGACCCTGCGGTACCCGAACTTCCATTACTACCTGCGGTGCCTGAACTACCCGATGTACCAGATGACCCAGGTGCACCGGCGTTACCAGAAGTTCCACTTGACCCCGGTGCCCCTGCTACCCCCGAAGTACCCGAAGAACCGTTAGTACCAGAAGTACCAGAAGAACCACTAGTTCCTGAGGAACCTCTTGTACCCGAAGAACCGTTAGTACCCGATGTTCCACTTGACCCGGGTGCTCCAGCTACTCCCGATGTTCCTGACGAACCATTAGACCCAGCGGTACCACTACTACCATTACTACCCGCGGTACCTGAAGAACCGTTATTACCAGAAGTACCCGATGAACCTGTTGTTCCACTAGAACCTGCGGTACCACTCGAACCAGCAGCACCAGTATTACCCGATGTACCCGAGCTACCTGCAACACCAGGAAGACCCATTACACCATCACGACCACTACTTCCACTTGTACCGGAACTACCAGCAGAACCACTGGTGCCGGAAGAACCCACAGTACCAGATGAACCCGCCGTTCCTGAAGTACCCGATGAACCTACTGTACCTGATGAGCCGCTTGTTCCACTACTACCACTTGTACCAGATGAACCTCGTGTTCCACTTGAGCCAGATGTACCTGCCGACCCCGAAGTTCCGCTACTTCCGTTTGTTCCAGAGGTACCCGATGAGCCGGCTGTTCCCGATGTTCCAGATGAACCAGATGTTCCACTACTACCTGCGGTTCCTGAACTACCGTTTGCTCCACTAGTACCCGACGACCCAGACGTACCAGATGACCCAGTATTTCCTGAAGTGCCTGAACTTCCGTTGGTACCCGATGTTCCAGAGGAACCCGAATTACCCGATGTTCCAGAGGAACCATTTGTACCAGAGGTACCAGAACTTCCGTTGGTACCCGATGTACCAGAAGAGCCATTACTACCTGCAGTACCCGAACTACCACTTGTACCACTACTACCAGTATTACCCGATGTTCCTGCGGAACCTGTGTTCCCTGAGGTTCCTGAACTTCCATTTGAACCAGAAGTACCAGCAGTACCACTGGACCCAGCTACACCGGGAAGTCCCATCACACCATCACGACCGGATGACCCAGAGGTACCAGAAGAACCGTTTGTCCCCGACGTACCAGATGAACCATTCGTCCCCGAAGTACCCGATGAACCTCTTGTACCTGAAGACCCCGCGGTACCACTAGAACCAGCGGGTGTCACCGCAAAAGATGCAGTAACTGCCCAACTAGACGTACCAAAGAATCCTACTGCGTTATTGATTGAACTGGTGTATGATGATGCAGATACGTTTCCTGCGATTTGTAATTGATTGGATGGTAATGAAGTTCCTATACCAACTTTACTTCCCGTGACAACAAGTGCGTTACTACCGAATGTTCCCATCACTACACGGTCATCACTAAATACTTCAAGAATAGGGATACCAGAAACATCGTTGACACTCATCAACGACCCAGACAGACTATCACTTATACCGAATAATGAACCACTATTACCGTAAAACGTTATACTACCAGACGGTTCCACTTGTAACCGTATGGTATTAGCAGATGACCCACTAAAAGCTATACTCGCACTACCTGGCGTTATTAGAATATCGTTTGGCATAATTCCTATATTAAAGTCTAACCTATATACATATCAAAAAAACTACGTTTAAATTCCAAATCGGGACCGCATAGAATCAAAATTATCTATTATTTCTGTTTGTGATAACGCACGATTGTATACCTTTACTGCAGCAATACTACCAGAAAAAATATGATACCAGTTCAATCCGCTTGTATTCAATCCACCTATCGCAAAGTTTACGGAACTTGTAACGATTGAGGTGAATGCGCTGCTGGCAGAACCGATAATATTTCCATTAACATATAATTCTAACTGGGTTCCCCTTCGTGCAACTGCTGTAACGTTTCTCCATCTACCATCATTATATCCTGACCCTGCGGTTAAACTGGTAAACGTGGTACCATCAGCTACTGTAAAATTAAAGGCGCCACCTGGCATATTCAATCTATATCCAGATTCACTAGTCTGTGATGTTCCTTTTTTATAAATTATTCCGTTGTTATTTCCTGTTGCGGTTGAGGTGGATTTAAGCCAGGCATCTAATGTAAAGTCATTTGTTGGCATGTTTAAGATGTCACCAAATGTAACATATTGATTTATACCATTAAATGTTATTGCACCGTTTACTTGGGTATCGTAGGAACAACTGTTGATGATGGAACCACTATAATTGTTGGAAGTTAAATCCAACCATCCTCCACCAGTTTCTTTGGTCCCACCACGTGTTCCAAAAGTAAATTCACTAGGGTATATAAGAGAACCTGTTTTAATTTCAACCATTGGTGCTGCCCAATATGTTCTTATAGGTAAATCTAGTGGTAAAACAACTAAACTTGCCGTATCAAACGTAACCTTCCAAAATTTATTATCCGTACTGTGTAGATAATATGCATTTGGTAAATAATTCATGGTAATATTGGTATTCACTCCGTTAGTATTAGGTACTGAGAGTTGGAGGTAGTACAAATATGGCATGGACGCCGTGGTTATTACATTTGATGGATATGACAATTTTGTCCAACTTGAGGTTTCCGTCCCGTGATTTAAAATTGATAGACCGGTCAATCCTCCGTTACTTGTTATTAATGGATTGTGACCAACTGACATACTTACCAAACTTGGGTCGGTAAAATTACTCTGTGCTATTGAACGAGATACTATTATTGTAGTAGTGGCAACTGTGTTTACGGTATGTACGGTGTTTATTGTAGTCCCCCGGTCAATGAACCCATTTGTGTTTCTATTCCATTGTGTATACAGTCGTATCCAGTCACCTTCAATATATCTGGTAGTTGTGGTGTTATTGGTACCCCATCCTGGAATATTAGAGTATTGATTTTGAAATCCTTGGGTACTACTTGTGGGGATGGGATAGTCGGTTCTAAAATACACTGACGCTACATAATACAAACTTGCGGTGTATACGTGGCCAGAAGCATACGTTAACCCAAATCCTTCGGTACTTCCTAGTCGTGGAACAAATGAACTTGCGGACGCATAAAATATGGCTTCATAGATAGGAGCCCCTTTAAATGTTTGCGTTGTAGTGGTTATACTCCCACTAAATTGTGGATTATTATATCTACCCAAACCGAGTGATGCTGTGTTCACTAAGTTTGTTGTAGGTTCTCCTCGAAAACTTTTCCGAGAAGATGCGTCCACCCACAACACCAATCCATCTTGATTTATCTTAGGACCACCTTGAATAGCCATAACTTATATTCCGTATCGCGCTCGTGTTCCAAGATATACCTGGAACATCTCTACGTCTGTAAGTGTTTTATTATAAATAAAAAATTGTCCGATATCTCCACCGAAATTGGTATCAATTCCACGACGACCGATAAGAGTATAATTTCCTATTTCTGGTGATGATGATGGGAATGTTTGTATGTTACCCACATTAAATCCATTACTGAACGTTCCTCTGTACATTTTGGATGTGTATGCTGTTAATGCGCCTCCGATAAACATCCAATTATTGGTTACAGTTAAATTTGCTAGTCCTGAGGCAACAGAGTACACATTATTTTTTTCTGCACTCATGTTGGTGGATGTAACATAATAATTTAATCTGTTTGTGGTATCTTGACTTAAATCGTCATGAGAAAATAATCGTATAGTATTTGCATCAGTCACCTTAACGTATGCTGCGAACGAATACGAAGATAGAGAACCTGCGGTAAATCCAGTCAGTAAAGTACTTCGTTCTAACCAGTTGGTTCCGCCATAAGTAAATCGAAATACGTTTTCGTTAGGTATGAATGCGGAAGAGTTTTGTAGTGTAAAATTATTTTGTTTACCACTTAAATCATAAACCGTGGTCCCCGAACCAGGATACGATTTTGAATTTCTAGGGTCTAAACATACCACCAAACCAGTGGTTGATATTTTTGGTCCATAACTATAAGCCATATGTTATACCACCGTCTCCAATCGTTCAACGTCTTTACGAGTTGCATGAACAATATAGTAGCAATCAATTTCTGTATTTGTGTTGGATGCAATCACAATATTTGATTCGTTGATTGACTTTACATATAAATCTTGTGGTACTCCCATGGGGGTTAAATGTACTGTGATGGTAGATACATCTATTAACCAATCCCATTCATCTGGAAGTGTAATAACACTCTCTTTAATTATACGTCCTCGTGCGTATACTCCGTGCTCTGGACCTTCTAATACCCCGTATATGAGTTTTCTACCTTGAAGTTTTTGATGGTCAATCAGGAAGCTTTTAGTGGTTGCCGTGAATGCACCTAGTACACTGGTAGACCCTGTGACACGCACACCACTACCACTTACAATTAATGACCCTGTTACCAATAGTAAGTTTGTAGAACTATTGAACTGTAAATTTTGCTCACCCTGTAATGTGTTAACTGTCCCTGTTGCGGTCAGTATGTAATTGTCCACATTACTGTTGATGGTAACCGATGCACTAGTACCTGATGTTCCCGATGACCCGTTTGAACCCGCAGTTCCGCTACTTCCAGACGTTCCACTACTACCATTATTTCCTGAAGTTCCGGAACTACCACGCGTTCCACTTGAACCAGATGTTCCTGCGGTACCCGATGAACCGCTTGTACCACTACTACCAGGTGAACCTGTACCACTGGTACCTGATGACCCACCTACACCAGGAAGACCCATAACACCGTCGCGACCTGATGAACCTGATGTACCTGTTGTACCTGAGGAACCGGATGTCCCGCTACTTCCATTTGTTCCAGATGAACCAGTTGTTCCTGATGTACCAGAGGAACCGGAATTACCAGATGTTCCCGAGGAACCTGAAGTTCCGCTACTTCCATTTGTTCCAGATGTACCAGATGACCCACTGGTACCCGAACTACCACTTGTACCACTACTACCACTATTTCCACTGGTCCCTGACGACCCCTGCGTACCAGAAGACCCCGCCGTACCTGAACTTCCATTACTACCTGAGGTTCCCGAACTACCCGCTACACCTGGAAGACCCATTACACCATCACGACCCGATGAACCCGCGGTTCCGCTACTACCACCGGTTCCACTACTTCCATTAGTTCCTGATGTACCAGAACTGCCGTTATTTCCTGAAGTCCCTGAACTTCCATTTGTTCCCGAGGAACCGCTAGTTCCTGAGGAACCTCTTGTACCTGAAGAACCTGCAGTACCGGATGACCCATTATTTCCCGAGGTACCCGATGACCCTGTAGTTCCTGATGTTCCGCTACTACCGTTAGTTCCTGACGTTCCAGAACTACCACTTGTACCAGAAGACCCCACGGTTCCACTAGAACCACTTACACCAGATGTTCCTGAACTACCGGATATACCTGGTAATCCCATCACACCATCACGACCAGAAGACCCTGCAGTACCGCTACTTCCATTTGTACCACTAGTTCCACTACTGCCGTTCGTTCCTGATGTTCCACTGCTACCATTAGTTCCCGACGTACCAGAGCTGCCGTTAGTCCCTGACGAACCACTGGTTCCCGAGGAACCTCTTGTACCAGATGACCCGGCGGTTCCGCTACTACCGTTGGTTCCAGATGTTCCACTACTTCCATTTGTACCGGAAGTACCTGAAGACCCTGTACTTCCCGCCGTACCAGATGAACCCGAATTACCTGAAGTTCCACTTGAGCCAGAGGTGCCGGCCGACCCAGATACACCAGGAAGTCCCATCACACCATCACGACCTGATGAACCCGATGTACCTGAAGAACCGGAATTACCTGAGGTACCCGAACTACCATTTGTTCCGGACGTTCCACTACTTCCGTTTGTACCTGAGGTACCCGATGAACCCCGAGTACCAGAAGAGCCGGACGTACCAGACGTTCCAGAACTTCCGTTAGTTCCTGACGTTCCAGAACTACCATTAGAACCTGCGGTACCAGACGAGCCGTTTGTTCCCGAAGTTCCGGAACTTCCATTTGTACCCGAACTACCATTTGTTCCAGAAGAACCGGATACTCCTGCTGAACCCGACGTACCAGAACTACCGGATATACCTGGAAGTCCCATTACCCCGTCACGCCCACTACTTCCGCTTGTTCCAGAACTTCCGTTTGTACCTGAGGTGCCAGAACTTCCATTCGTACCGCTAGTTCCACTACTACCGTTTGTTCCTGATGTACCTGACGAACCACCTGTGCCAGAAGTACCCGAAGAACCGTTAGTACCAGATGTTCCTGAAGAGCCAGACGTTCCGCTACTACCATTAGAACCCGCAGTTCCTGAAGAGCCGTTCGTACCACTAGTTCCACTACTACCGTTTGTTCCTGATGTACCCGATGACCCACGTGTTCCACTACTTCCCGCTGTACCTGAGGAACCATTTGTTCCTGAAGTTCCTGACGACCCAGATACACCAGGAAGTCCCATGACACCATCTCTCCCCGACGAACCTGACGTACCTGCTGAGCCGGATGTACCGGACGAACCAGTGTTACCAGAGGTACCACTACTACCGTTTGTTCCTGATGTGCCTGAACTTCCGTTTGTTCCAGAGGAACCAGATGTACCTGCGGTTCCGGAGCTACCATTTTGACCAGATGTACCCGACGACCCATTTGACCCAGCAGTACCACTACTACCGTTTGTACCTGAAGTTCCTGATGAACCTTGTGTACCAGAACTACCTGCTGTACCTGACGTACCCGAAGACCCTACTGTTCCAGAACTACCGCTCACACCAGACGTACCAGAACTACCTGATACACCAGGAAGTCCCATCACACCATCACGACCAGAAGACCCTGATGTTCCAGAACTACCGTTGGTACCAGAGGTTCCTGATGAACCGTTGGACCCTGAAGTACCAGAAGAACCATTGGTACCGGATGTACCCGAACTACCTCTGGTTCCAGATGAACCCGCCGTTCCAGAACTACCATTCTGCCCCGATGTTCCAGAGCTACCATTAGTACCAGAGGTTCCTGATGAACCGTTGGACCCTGCGGTTCCGCTACTTCCAGATGTACCAGAGGAACCGTTTGTACCTGAACTACCGGAGGTACCCGATGTACCAGACGACCCCGATGTTCCAGAGCTGCCAGTTTGTCCCGACGAACCTGCAGTACCGGCGATACCAGGTAATCCCATAGCACCATCTCTGCCAGAAGAACCAGACGTTCCGGCAGACCCACCAGTTCCACTTGACCCAGAAGTACCTGCTGACCCTGATGTTCCACTTGAACCTGCTGTACCCGATGAACCTGCGGAACCAGACGTACCAGAACTACCTGTCGTCCCGCTTGTACCTGAACTTCCATTTTGTCCGGATGTACCAGACGAACCGTTAGCACCTGACGTTCCACTACTTCCACTTGTACCAGATGACCCACGGGTACCGGATGAGCCAGCAGTTCCACTTGACCCCGCTGTACCTGAACTACCATTGGCGCCACTTGTTCCAGAACTACCGTTAGCTCCAGACGTACCAGAAGAACCGGCGACACCTGGAAGACCCATAACACCGTCTCGTCCAGAGGAACCCGAGGTTCCCGATGAGCCTGTGTTACCTGAAGTACCACTACTTCCATTTGTACCAGATGTACCTGAACTACCACGTGTTCCAGAGGAACCCGCTGTCCCTGCTGTACCAGAACTACCATTTTGCCCCGATGAACCAGAACTACCCGACATACCTGGTAGTCCCATAACACCGTCACGGCCAGACGACCCTGATGTTCCAGAACTACCATCTTGTCCCGATGTACCCGCAGAACCAGCTACACCCGGAAGACCCATGACGCCATCTCGTCCAGATGAACCCGACGAGCCATTGGTACCAGACGTTCCACTACTTCCATTTGTTCCAGATGTACCTGAGGAACCGTTTGTACCAGATGTACCTGAACTACCTCTGGTTCCAGATGACCCAGCGGTGCCACTACTTCCGTTTGTTCCAGATGTACCTGAAGAACCATCGGCGCCCGGTAAACTTGTTCCAGAGGTACCTGACGTTCCTGAAACACCCGGTAATCCCATCACACCATCACGACCACTACTTCCTGCCGAGCCAGATGTTCCAGAAGAACCAGTTGTTCCGGAACTTCCACTAGTTCCTGATGAACCGTTTGTTCCTGATGTTCCCGATGAGCCGTTTGTTCCGGCAGTACCACTACTACCAGTTTGTCCAGACGAACCGCTTGTTCCACTACTACCAGATGTTCCATTACTACCGCCGGTTCCTGTTCCACCACCGGCTCCTCCGATAATATATCCACCAACTTTTGACCCGTCGTGTAATCGTACAATACCACGGTCAAGTGTTACCGTAGATTCCATATCTGCGACAATCTCACCGGGTAGTCCAGTATATGCGGCACCCGAACCAGATGCGCTACGTCCTATTTGAAATTGGGTGTAATTATTATTGGACATATTTCTCTATTAAAGGAATATATTACAAACTCCATATAAATATCTGATTATCGGTTGTTTATCCCATTTATAACCCTTTGTTGGAATAGAAATATTAATGAAATCTTAATGTTTGACCACTTTTCTTTTTTGCGTATTGTATTATATTTCATATATACCTTCAACCAAAGGATGTTATGACCAAGCACAAGTCCCAGATTGACGACAACTACAGCTCCTACTGGATGGATGATTCCACCAAGGTCTTTGATGATTCTCTTGAAAAGAATCACGAAGATGCTAATAGTATTGAGCGTGTAGTCAAGCTTGCATCTATTCGTCGAGCGACTGCGAACTTTGTTCGTATCTTGACGAACAACGACAAGATTGATGTCAAGTTTTCATCTGGCAAGACCTCGTATACTGATGGAAAGAATGTCGTAATTGCCGCCGACGATAATCCGAAGCACTTTGATTCTATGGTGGGTCTTGCGCTCCACGAAGGTTCGCATTGTATGTTGTCGGATTTTGATTTCCTTCGTACTATTAACGATAGTCAGCATGGTGGAATCTTCTATGGTGCGCTTCATCCGAAGATTCGTCGGATGTTTCCTCTCAATCTGAATGACCCGTACAACTCCGAGGACATGGAGATTATTAATAATATTCGCAAGTATATTCAGTTTATTATGAATATTGTTGAGGACCGCCGTATTGATTCCTATGTGTATCGTATGGCGCCTGGGTATCGTCCGTACTATGATGCGATGTACGAGCGGTATTTCTTCAATAGTGATGTGGAGAAGAATCTCAAGCACAACCCTGAGTGGCGTATTCCGACTATTGAGAATTATGTCAATTGGTTGTTGATGATGTTCTCCCCGCACTTTACTCCCCGTGCTCTGCCGGGTCTGACGAAGATGGTGCGTATGATTGACCTTCCGAATATTCGTAAGTACGATAATAATTCGTTTGTTCCTGCGTATATCAACTGGAAGGTTGAGCAGGCTAATGCATATTACGATATCTATGAGTATGACCAGTTCTCGCCGCTGTGGAAGGTTGCGAACGAGCTGTTCATTGAGATTATCAAGCAGGCGAAGAAGTTTGCCGACGACAACAATCAGCCGTTCACGTTTGATGGTTCCCCGATGAAGGGTGATATGGATGGTTCGCAGCTTGAACTTGGTGAGGAGAACGAGCTTCCTAATCTTGACGCTACGCCTGGAAAGTATAATCCTGCGAAGGGTAACAAGGCGATGGAGAAGATTCGTGAGAACCTTCGTGGTAATATGAAAAAGAAGAAGCTCAACAAGACTCAGCAGAAGCAGATTGAGACGATGGAATCTGCGGACGCTCGTATCACGGAAACATCTGACCCTATCTATGGAAAGATTCCGTGTCTCGTCACCAAGCGGTTCTCGAAGGACATTCTGGTGTCGGGTTGGTTCCCGTTCACGCGGTGTACTATGGGATATGGTCGTGACTCTGGTACGCCGTATATGCATGAAGACCCGCAGTCACGTGAGGGTGTTGTCGCTGGGATTCGTATGGGTCAGATTCTTGCCCATCGTCTCCAGTTGCGGAATGACCCGACCGTGACGCACTTCACTCGTCAGCAGCAGGGGAAGATTGACCGCCGAATTCTCGCTCAGTTGGGTATGGATATTGAGCAGGTGTTCAAGCGGACCACGGTTGAGAATTTCCGTCCTGCGATGTTACATCTCTCACTCGATGCGTCTGGGTCTATGTGTGGGAGAAAGTGGCGAAAGGTGATGACGGTAGCGACGGCTCTTGCTTACGCCGCTGATAAGGTTCGGAACCTTGATGTGGTCATCACGCTCCGTGGAAATATTGGATACTCTGGTATCCCGACTGTTGCGGTGGTTCACGATAGTCGGACGGCTGGGTTCCACAAGGTCCGTCAGTTGTTCCCGTATCTTACTTCGTCGGGTTCTACTCCTGAAGGATTGTGTTACGCTTCGACGTTGGAAATGATTGAGGAGTGTGCGTCTACTCACTCCGTGTTCTTCATCAATTTCTCTGATGGTGAACCGAACTGTTCGTTCAAGCATAACGGTAAGACCTTTGATTACGGCGGTTACACTGCGTACAAGCAGACGAAGGCCGTGATGAATCGTATTCGCGAGGCGGGTGTTCGTGTGATGTCCTACTTCATCAGCGATTATGGTGATGCTCCGCCGGAGTACACTGGTGTCCGAAAAGCATTCACCGATATGTACGGCCAAGACGCAATGTTTGTGAATGTCAACAATGTTACTCAGGTTCTTAAGACGTTGAACAAGTTGCTCTTGGTTCGTGGGTAATACAAAATAGAATAAATAAGAAACCCTCGTAGAAATACGGGGGTTTTCTTTTTATAAATGATATTTATTACTTGAACTCTTTTTGGTGCATATATGACGCAACATAAGATTGTAAAAATTCCTGATTGGGTAACGCCTGAAAGTGAGAACTTTTTAACGGAAATTGGGAAAGATGGATGGGAACTCGTCCATTTATATAATCAACATGCGTACATGAAGTCTTCTGCTGCAGGAACACTTTCTAGTGGTTCTCTCAGTTTAGCAGTTGACGCATTCGGTCGGACCAGAGTATCTGAACCGTTTACTCTTGGTGACTACAAACACATTTATGGAATTGAAGACCAATTATTTATCAATAAAGTAAATGGCGATGGGGCAATCACTGACACGATTAATCGTTCTTCCGTTAAACTCTCTGCGACATCAAGTGTCAGTTATGCAATTCATCAAAGTAAAATGTATCACCACTATATGCCTGGAAAGAGTCAGACAATTTTCAGTAGTTTCGTATTTGGTGCACCCGTCAGTGGGTCAACCAAACGTACTGGATATTATGATGATTACAATGGTATCTTTTTAGAACAAGATGCTACAGGTAGTTTACAATTTGTTATTCGTTCTGCTACTAATGGTACGGGTTCTGTAACAGAACAACGTGTCAAACAAGAAAGTTGGAATGTAAATACTTTGTTAGACGGCGAGTTTATTCTTGATGTAACCAAAACCCAGTTGTTCTATGTAGACTTTCAATGGCTTGCAGTGGGTCGTGTTCGTTGTGGGTTCGTCCACAAAGGTATAACAATTATGTGTCACGTATTTGACCACACCAACATACTGGATGTTGCATATATGCAAAATCCGAACTTGCCAATACGATGTGAAATACGTAATTCCGTAAATGCATCGTCAAGTATGGAACAAATTTGTACAACGGTGGTCAGTGAGGGTGGATACTCAGAATCCGGAAAGGCATTCTCTGTATCTAATGAAAGTTTCCGTGCGCTTTCAAGTGGGTCTACTTTACCTGTACTTGCTATTAGATTAAAGGATAGTGTAAACGGACTACCGAACCGTGCATTCGTTCGTATTCAAGAGGCGGCAATATTCACCGACCAACAAACGGTCAGATATGTGTTGACCAAACTTCCAAGTGGGTCGATGTTAACTACAGGGAGTGCATGGATATCAATAGACGATGATTCTGTAGTGGAGTACAATGTTAGTGGTACTGCATATTCCGATGGTAAACCTTTGTTAACCGGATTCGTTGGTGCAAACTCACTCAATATCAATCAAGCAAACCCATTGGTACAGAACCAAAGTGGCGTGGGAAATAAACAAAACTTTATTGCACAAAATTATAATTCTACTGACAGTGAAATTTATGTGTTGGTTGCAAAGAATATGACTGCGAATACTACTAATATTGGTGGTACAATGTTGTGGTCAGAAATATACTAATTGAAAATTGGTTTATATTTATAAAAATAACACCTCAAACGGAATTGCTATATGCCATTTAATTATAAAGTCGAAGTCATGCCATCTGCATCAGCTAATCTAACTTCTTGGTTAGATACACAAGGAGCAAATAGATGGCAGTTGGTACAAGTAGTTCCAGTATCTAATATAATCACCAGTGGTAGTGGAGCCAGTACAACAACCAGTGGTCAAGTATTATGTTATTTCATTTCTGGTTCTAATTAATATTTAATTAATACCATATAATAGGACACCTTCGGGTGTCCTTTTTTATTACCTTATATTAAAAAACTTTAATGAAACCGTAATGTTGGTTCACTTTACAAATACGATTGTACGGTGTATATTTCAGTATAATGAAAATCACCCCACACTCTGAGGTACTAATGGATACGATTGTAAAGGTTCTGGATGACGCTACTGCGGTTGACACGAACGGGAAGGATGTGACCCGTAAGATTCCCGCCCACGCCCGTAAGCGAGCCTGTGCGAACGGCGCCGCTCTCCGTATGGTCAAGACCAAGACGGGGAAGACGCAGTGGCGTGACACCGACCTTGCCGATTATGAGGCCCTGCTGTCTCAGGCTGTTCCCCCGAAGTCGGTTGGGAATGTGAAGAACGAACTTGAGAACGATGTCGTAGAGTTTGTCAAGAATTCCGAGCAGTTGCTTCCGCAGAGTCTTATTATGACTCCGCTGAAGTGGAAGTACCTGGTTCGGTCGGTCCTTCGTGGAAAGAACATTATGATGACCGGCCCGTCGGGGTGTGGTAAGACTCTGGCTGCTCAGACGGTTGCCAAGGTTCTCAATGGTCGCCAGTTCTTCTACTTCAATGTGGGCGCTACTCAAGACCCCCGTTCCACTCTAATCGGTAATACCCATTATAGTAAGGATAAGGGTACGTTCGTCGCGGAGGCTCTCTTCGTCAAGGCTATTCAGACTCCGAACGCCATCGTTCTCCTCGACGAGCTGACCCGTGGTCACGCTGACGCCTGGAATATCCTGATGACCGTGCTTGACGAGAATCAGCGGTATCTCCGAATTGATGAGATGCCCGAGACTCCGACTATCAAGGTTGCCAAGGGTGTCACCTTTATCGCCACCGCCAACATCGGTGCAGAGTATACCGCCACCCGTGTACTGGACCGAGCGATGCTTGACCGATTCGCTTCTGTGGTGGAAATGGAGCCGCTGAGTAAGGATGACGAGAAGCGTCTTCTCACGATGTCGTATCCCGATGTGGATGACCTCACACTTGGTTCTATCGCTGAGATTGCGGACCACACCCGTATGCAGGTCAAGAGCGAAGACCCGAAGGTGACCACCTCTATCAGCTCCCGTATCACCGTGGAGATGGCCGGTCTTATCAATGATGGGTTCACTCTCGCCGAGGCGGCTGAGGCCTGTATCTTCCCATTCTTCTCGAACGCTGGTGGGAACGATTCGGAACGGACCTACATGCGACAGCTCGTCCAGAAGTATCTCCCCGTGGAGGGTGGGGCGGAGACTCCGTGGCAGTCGGTCACGGACGATAACATGAACCATACCAAGTATTAATTTAATATGTACCCCGATATTGAGTCGGTCCTATATAGTGCTGCCCGATATTCCAAACGGATATGGTATAGGTCCGACCGTACACGGGGAAACCCGAAGGAACTACGGGATAAGTTATCTGCAATTTTAAATGGTAAAATTTGTTTCGTCTGTAATTTGTCACACAAACGTACTCAACTGCACCACCTCGACGATTGGCGTAACTATTCAATAAAAAATCTTGTGTTTGCTTGTCCACGATGTCACCTACACGTTCTTCATCAAGGTAGTTGGAAAAATCCATCAATTAAACTTTCGGAGGAAATCATCATGCTGAACATCAACAATATCACACCACTTACCACTACCACCGTCACCCGTGAGAGTAACGGTAAGATGATTACCCAGAATCGTGTCGCCGAGGGTACATGGCTTGCAAAGGGTGACCGAATTACGGAGCGAGGAGCAGAGTTGTTTCGGTTTGTCGAGTATCTCGTCGGTACTGGAAAGACTATTGCGGAATCCTGCCGTATTCTGTCTGAGAAGTACGAAGTTTCTGAGGGTGCCCTCATCTCTGGGTACGGGAAGGTTCGGGACCGAATGAATGACATCGGTGATGAGGTTGGGGTACCCACCACTAAGTCTAGTAAGCGTCCGGCTCGAACGCACAATATGACATATGCCGAAGCGTTGGACTTTTATCTCTTTGTGAAGAATTCTGGCATCAACATCATCAACCGTGATGACCGTTAATATCGAACGGTACAAGTTCGACAAGTTGTTCGAACGTATCCAGAACGCTCATAAAGAGTGGAACGATGGTGACCATGTGCGGACCTATTATTCTGGAACGTTCTACAACGGGGTCTATGGGATGAAGCATAACTTTAGTGGATATATCTCTAAAGATGCACTACATTCCCCAAAGAACAAAATCACCTATGACCATTTTCTGTCCGCCCGTTTAATCTTCCGTGCGATGATGGAGGAATGCCCCGAATTACTCCACGATTATGACGGACTATATTCGTTGGTGTCGGATTGTCAGACCACCATCAAGATTACACGGGACCAGAACAATGGGGACATCAAGTTCCGACAACGGAGCAGTGGGTTACGTATTAAAGCACTGACAATTGAGAAATACGATAGTTGGGAGTGGTATCACGAAACTGACGGATACCTCACCGAAACCATCAATGGGGTCACCGTTCCACAGAAGTTCCCGTTGAAGCACTTGGTCCCGTCTTGGTTAACCCAATTCGAAAAGAAGTATCTAAAATAAACACTATTTAACACGAGGTCACACAAAATGGAAAAGCATGAATTTGTAATGAAGGTTATGGCGTATGGTAAGACGGTCACTATCGCCCAAGTTGAGGACGCTGTAGATATCCATGAGTTCCTTGATATGTGCCGGGCACTTGCTATCGGTATCGGGTACCACGAAGGAAGCTGGGAGGATGGGGTGGTCCAGATGGCTGAGTCCTATACGGAATCCGCTGAGGACAAGTCTGAGCAACTCCTGAACGATGTATTGAGCGGGAAGTACAAGATGGGCAACCTCAACGACCCTATCAATTAAACACTATTTAATACACGACCTGTGGTCACCCCACCAACTAATAAGAATATATGAACCACTACTATTGCCATCAATGCTATGTCCCTATCAATCCCCATATAGAGGACAAATACCAGTATAAAGGACACCGATTCTGCACCGCATATTGCCTTCAGGAATGGTATACCCATAGTAGACAGGAAGAGCATCTCCCAGACGATACCCATTAAATTATCTATCTCTTTAATATTATATTATATTAGTATCAATTGGATATCGCAGTGATATCATGCCGATAGCACTCATATGGTACCAGAGAAGTGAGCATTCACGTGCGTGTAGTGCGCTCAAAAAAAATTTTGCCTAATACACACTTATTACCGAGGATTTTATGAACCCGCAATTCAATGTAGATGCCTATGTGCAAATTATCAATCATAGTGAGCCGCAGTGTAGTGGTCAGTATGGGTATATCCGTAGTATGACGGAGGGGCAGGGAACTCCCTTCTATACAGTAGAGTTGGAGGATATGCTGGATATGTATTGTGTATGTACGGAAGAAGAACTGATGGAGGGGTGACCGCAATGAGTAATCCATGGGTGCTATTAGCAGTGATGGTGACCACTATCTTTATGGGGAATGTCGCAAGACGCAATAGGTAGGGGTCCGTTTTATCATTTTTGCCCCCCGTTTTATCATTTTAGGGGTCCGTTTTATCATTTTTCAAAAGGAGTAAAGTTATGCGTGTTATTGATGTAATTCAAAGTCTGCAACGTGTTCCCCCGACCCATATGAATCTGCCTCTCGTTGTACGGGGTACTGATGACAATGGTAACGTGATTGTGGTAGAGGTGACCGGCGCACTCAGTATGGACACCACAGAGCACGGGCCACGGGTGGTACTCCGTTAATAGGTTATAATGACAGGAGGTCTGACATTATGACATTACCCCGCACCGTGTCAAAAAGACACACGTTTTATCATTTTAGGGGTCCGTTTTATCATTTTTGCCCCCCGTTTTATCACTTTTCTGCATAGGGTGCGCCACTGCGTTACGCATGGGTACCCATCATATAATCCTGCGACCGTTGCATGCACTGTGCGCATAGGTGCGGCACCTGTGGGGTATATGGGAATATATCTATCGGGATTGGGTGGGGTGACCGAAAAGACCCCGAAAGAGGGGTGCGAGGGGGTCATCGTCAAAGGTGGACGGGGTTCGGACTTGTCTAGGTTTGACGGTTGCCCTTGTCCAACTTTAACGGTGTCAGGGGTCCGTTACGTCAGGGAGGCATGACACCTATTAATATGTTATAATGACAGGGCGTGCGTCATTTTGACATTTTTATAAAAACCGAAGAAACCCCGAAATGCAAATAATAGGTATTATGTAAAGCTGGGTTTTATCATTATGTTTTATCACGCTGGTCGTACATCGTCGGAACGGATGACGGCACAGCGGCCCATCACGGCAAGGGCATCCTTATATCCCATGCGTCTTGCTTCCTTTATACTATTAGCCACCACAACCGTTTGCCACGTATAGTGCGCAGTCCGGCAGGTATAGACCCACTGCCGTCGGCCTGATAGGTGGGGGAGCTTTTTAGTTATCATTAGTCGAGGGAAGCCCCAAGCTCCACCAGCTCGATGCGAAGCTCATGCAGTGCGTTTTCCACTTCCTCATTATAGGGAGCGTTGGCTACGGCTTTCTCGAGCGCTTCGTAAGCCCATGCCACGATATCGAGCTGCGTCTTAACGTTTCCCATTAGGCACCCACCATCATGAGGAGCTCTTCAGCGCCGTAGACCTTTTCCTTCCCGCACTCCTCGCACTCATACTTTCGGGCATCCGGCTCCACCCCATAGGCTTCCGCCCCGCAGGCGATGCAGAACCCCATGTCGTCCCCAGACTCTACTGCTTCCATGATTTGGTCAATCGTGAGCTTAGCCATTTCTTTTTTCTCCTTTACTTGGTGAGGTTGTAGGGCTTGTTCCAGCTGCCCACGTTGACATCGTAGTAATACGCGGTGTCGAAGTAGTCGGTCTGAATGTCACTGCGGTCGTACCAGTCCGCACCCTTCATCGCGGGGATGATTTCAGAAAGGAAGGCGAGAGCCGTGCCAGTGTAGTGCTCGTGGAACCAGTAGGGGTTGATACTCAGCTCGTACCGCTTCCGCATCTCGTCCTTATTCAGCTCGTAGCTGACGTACCCAAACTGGCGCTGGGTGGTCAGGTCACCGATGAAATCAATCGGGCCCGCCGTCAGCTTGAGCACGATGGTGGAATGATTACGAACGCTGAGGGAACCCTTCATGCCGTACTTGGCGAGGATAGGCTTCACCTTAGCGGCGATGGTCTGCTTTTTGGTCTGATTCATGTAGGCCATTTGCTTCCGTTCTCCTTTGAGGTTATGGCTTAAATATAAACCTATATTGAATAGAATCAAGGGGCATTTCGCAATTTCTTTATTTTGTTACAATTGGACAAGAGTTGGACAGGCGCACCGCGGTGATAAAACATTTCCATTCGGGGTTTATTCGGGTGTTTTATCACGCCGCAGGAAAATGAAAAAACCCCCACCACCCATAAGGGCAGCAGGGGCTCTTCCCCATACCTTAGGCCCGAGTGAGCAGGACTCGGGCAATGCTCTCCCATCGGGCAGGATTATCCTTTGCAAGACCGCACAGCTTCATCAGCGTACGGATGGACAGCTCCCGAAGGTCATTGCGGTGCGTAGTGAGGAACGAAAGGATGGGAGCCCGAAGGTTCTGGGGAACATCCTCGCGGTCGAAAATCTTTCCAGCGTTGGCGATGTGATTCACCCACACACCCAGCTCGTCTCGATTGTGAAGCCGAAGGTCAAGGTAGAGACTCCGCGACATCAGGGCCTCGAAGTGCTGGGCGTACTTGTTCTTGCCCTCATCCACGAACGTCTGGAAGTCAAGGTTGGAAATGAAAATCATCGCACCGTTGTATTCAAAGTTCTGCGGGATGTCGTTCTCTTTCAACTGCGGAGCCTCCTTCATATACGACACCTTACGGGTGCTCGACGTATCACAGAGCGCCTTGAGAATGTTCAGTGCATCCTCATCGTTGAAGATGGAATCCGCATCGTCGAGGACAATCACGTTGCCCGGCTTCCGATAGTTGTAGGCGAGCATGTAAAGGTGAAGAGCGGAAAGAGAGCCACGGACAATCTCGTGCGGGACGTTGGAGCGCTCGAGAATCTGCTCGACGGTGAAAGTCTTACCGACACCCGGCGCACCCGTCACCACCATCGCACGAATGTTCTGGGCAACGGCACCCTTCGTGAGCAACGACAGGATGTCAAATCGCTCCTTCAAATCGGAAAGAATCTGCGAATCACTACGGTGCTTCGGCTTGCTCGCCTCACGCTTGGCAAGGTCAGACTTGGACGGACGACCACGCTTCACAATCTTGATGCTCATCTGTATCCTCTTGGATGTTTGGGGAAGTCTTTAAATCTAATACAATCGGGGGAGTTTGTCAACCCCCTATCGGGCGAGGACGTAGGCACTCATCTGCCTAGTCTCATTCCGATAGAGTTTCAGCTCTGCCCCTGGGCGTAGTCCCTTGGCAGCCCGGCCCCCTAAGGCACTCACGTGATACTTACCCTGCTTGCCCTCGACCACGTACCAGCCCCGCTCAGTCTCAGGGGTGCCGATTAGTTTCACAATGTCAATAAGGTTCTGCTTCATTAGTTCCTCGCTCGGTTGACGAATCGCTTCAGGGTTTCTACTGCTTCCTTATTCTTCGGATTGACGTAGGCAAGACGACCTGCTGTCTTGTGGTCATACACCATTGCGCCCACGTATTTCTCGACACCACTGCACTGCACACACGTCTGCGTCTCAGGGAGTACGTCGAGCCGTTCCATAGGAATGACGCACTTACACTTAAAGCAAAGACGCATTACGCGGCCCTCCGAAGGACGGTGAAGCCACTGTTATCCTTTTTCGCCTTACCCTTGGCAAGCAGACCGACGATGACGCCCTTCTCATCCAGAAACCGAAGGTCCGTCTCGGTCCCGTCGATGACCTTCACACCGGCCCACTTGGCAGGCAACTCATCAAAGACGACCGCAACGTTCATCCCCTGCTGGGTCAACATACGAAGAGCATCAATCTCATTAGACTCCGACCGACTAAACGTAAGGTGATAGTTCAACGCCTTCACCTTCCGATTAGTAAGCTTCGTATAATCGTAAAACTGCCGATTAGGGAACGCGAGGAAGATGTTCGGATAGGTCACGCCGTCAATCGTGACGGGGACCGTCTCCCATCGGATATCGCTCGTGCCGTTCAGACGGAACACCGGAATCATCCCCTCACGTTCCGCCTTACGTTCAGCGGCCTCAAGGTCTTTCACAAGCTGAGCCATGAAGGTCGCACGGTCCTCAAAGAACCACTTGGTCTTGCGGATACGAGCTTCCTGAATGGCAGTGAAGCGACCACGCCCCGCCGTATTCAGACAAGCCGAGGCACAACCCTCGGACGCCATCGGGCAGGTATTGTATCCCGACAACGTGGACGGAGCCAGGTGCATGATGAAGGTCATGTAGCCCATCGCCTCACCCTTCACCGTTTTCGTATTCCCGACCGTGAGCAGCTTCATTCTTTGTTTCTCCCTTTAGGTTATGGGTGAAATATAACCCTATATCGGAGAAACACAAGGGGAAATAGAAATCGTTACAATTGGACAAGGTTAGGACCAATAGTTGGACAAGCTTGTCAAGGGGTATAACGGCTTTGTTACACAATTGTTACAATGTTTTATCACAGCGGGAAATAAAAAACCCCGCTGGACGGGCGGGGAAACCAGGCTGCAGCCGTTTGGGTTTTTTACTTTGTGACGACTGCGAGGAGGGCAGTGAGCGTCTTTTCCTTTTCGTCCAACTCCGCAAGCCGCTTGGTCAGCTTCTCACGTTCTCTCCGAAGGTCGGTCAACTGCACTGGCGCCAACTCCCTGATGACCAGCGAAAGGTTCGCATCATGCCCCAGTACCTCACTCTCACCATTCGGGACATCGGGGATGACAGACGCCGGAATGTTCTCTTCGTTGAACTCTCGCACCGCATCCTCTACCTTTTTCCGAAAGATACCCATCATCGCTCCCACTCCTGCAAGTGCATCCGCTTATGGGCGCCGTCACGATTCGGCTTCACCTTACGGCGGTTGTCGGTGAGACTCCCCACAGGGTCGCTAGACGGACGAATGGTCTGCTTGGTGGGGACGTTCTCGTACTGCTCGTCCAGAAGGTCGTAATCAATCATACACTAAATATAATAGGTTCACTCTGGATTGTCAAGGGCCGCCTGCATGACCCGCTCGATTTCCGTATATTTGTGATATAGGGATTTCAGGACGTACCCGTTGAACAGCTCCTCTGCGATGAGGTCGCTGTACTTCTCGACATCCTCGAAGCCGAGTGGGGTGTCCTCGTCCTCATTCATGACGCTCTTGCCATTGGTGAGCTTGGTATAGAGCGACTCTAGCTCAGGGATGAACTTGACTGCCTTACTCAGCACAGTCTCGAAATCCTTTCGGTGTTCGGGATTCTCGAGCGCTTCCCAATTGATGTCAATCTGGTCAGCAGCAATCTCGGCTTCGGTTTCAATCTGCTTGATATCCATTAGTTAACTCGTGGCTGAGGTTTTCCCACACTTGAGACACAACGTACCATTGAACGTCTGGTTTCTGCAATTCCCATTTCGGCATCCGGCGGCACCACACCCTTTACATTTGAATACATAGTTGCCGCACTGCCTATCATTCTCTAACTTCATCCGGCATTGCATCTTACTTCACCTCATTGATGTGACGACATTGACGACGATAGTGAAACCCGTCACAGGAGCACGTCCGCTTTCCACTAGGCGTCTCCCTGACTGTGTAAACCTTCCCTGCCTTACTACTCGGTATCTTCCATTCCTTCAACTCTGTCTTGACGGGAGGAAGGTCACGCACCCATTCAATCTGCTCAAAGGTGATTCCCCGGGGGACCGCAACATACTGATGCTCCCACTTCTCCCCGTTTACTTCCCAGATGGACCCTGCCACGATGCGGTCAAACTTCTCACCACGAAAGATGGCAGGATTCAAACTAGACTTGATTCGGAGTTTCATTAGGGATTCTTACGGGGACGACCACGGGGCTTGAAATTCGCAGCGAACTCTGCCTCACGAGCCTCATGTAGCTTCTCAGCCTCCGTCCCCACCTTCGGGATACCGTAGTACGGCTTCCAATCGTACTGGTCTACTGTATCCAGCGTACCATAGGTCCGACGCTCATTAATCTGCGCCCACGACTTGATACCGTAGATGACCCACGAATTACGGTCCACCATATACCGACCAAGCTTCTGAAGAGGCTTCCCCTGATGGAAAGTCTGCACGAAAACCTTATCAAACTTCCGTCCAGTCTCAATACTCACGATATCGGTAGTGTCCCGACCATCGGTGTCAGCCTTCTGAAAGGCAGCTCGGAACTGCTCCAACTTCTCAACGTACTCTACAGCTCGGTCCAGTCCAACGGTCTTGCTCATCTGTTTATCCTCGTTTAGTTGTTTAGTGTTTTTTACTTACTATATGAAGTTTAACTGGTCAACGGTCTTTTGTCAACCCCCATTCAATCACTTATTTTTCTTTGTCAGTTTGAGACTAACGGTTGTGACGGCGTATCCAATCAGATACGCAACGATGATGTCTTCTGCCTCTTTACTCATTAGAAGAACTCCAAGTTGATGTAATCAGCCTCACCCACAATCTCCCAGAACTTATTGGCGAAATCATCACGGGTCATTGACTTATTCGCAATAACCACCTGGTGATAGTCCTCATACGCATCCAACATCTGGTCAAGAGCATACACATTCCCGACAAGGGTAAAGTTTGAGTCACCGTAGGACACGTTACGCCACGCGACATCAGCGATGTGGTCAACCTCGTCGTCGGTCAGCCCGAGGTGGTCATAGATGTCCGCCACGTTCACCAGCGTCACCGTGTACTTGTTGATGTTACCGTGGGGGGTCCGAATCGTCTTGCTCACTTTGTTCTCCGTTTGAGGTTATACTGAATATAACCTATTTTTGAATAAATGTCAAGGGGGTCAAACCGTGGACTCTGCACACTCTATGCACACGATACGTCCTGCCGTCGTGGCCACGGTCGCCTTCTTGGGGACAGCTGACAAACAATCCATACAGACGGTATCCCCATCTTCGCACACAAAGTCATCGGTGAACCAATCCAGAAACTCCGAATCCACAACGGGCTGGTCGGGGCTTTCCCGAATGATGTCATACGCCTCGGCTTCCGACTCTGCCTCAACGAAATAGGTTTCCTGCACGATGGCACTGCGGGTAAACGTGTACTTGGGCATTACTTGAAAATCTCCATTTGGGGTGTGTACTAAATATAACCTATTATTGAATAGAAGTCAAGGGGGTGTCCCCGGAATCTTCCAGCACGAAATCGTCGGTGTAGTAATCCAGAAACAGCTGATGAACGGGGTCAGCCCCATCACGAACCTGCTCCCACGCATCAGCCTCATCAACCGCCTCAATGACGTAGGTTTCCTCAATGATGGCACTGCGGGTGAACGTGTACTTACGCATTACTTGCAAATCTCCATAGAGTAGGTGAGCTGACGAATGACACGGGCCTCGAACCACGGGTCTTCCTTCGCCAACTGCTGAATCCACGACGAAAAGTACCCAGCGGCGTAGCTGTCGTTCCCGTACTGCGCACGGTACTTGGTGAGGAAGGCGTCAATCACGGTTTCCAGCTCGGTCTTGGTCTGCATTTCTTTCTCCATTTGAGTATATACTGAATATAACCCTTTATTGAAAAAACACAAGGGGTCTGCTGATATTTCTTTATTTCGTTACAATTGGACAAGCGTAGGAATACCTGGACGCGCTGATAAAACGCACCCGCAATAAAAAAGCCCCCGAAGGGGCTCCCTTATACCTCGTAGTACCGTGCCATATCGGAACGCCGGTCACTCTCCCAGCGGTCCCCATCCTTCCACGCGCAGTCCCTGCCGCAGTAGTTTTTAAAAACTCCCTTGATGGGTAGGGGCTTCTCACAGTAGACGCAGTGCGTCTCGTCGTGCAGCTTCATCTTCGTCATC
>Ga0315904_10003110_pt1 | contig 24883 bp, 23 predicted proteins | sample LakEriMetagenome_6_FD_203529 | JGI IMG/M metagenome (GOLD analysis project Ga0315904, IMG submission 203529) | Freshwater fungal communities from buoy surface, Lake Erie, Ohio, United States - Buoy 12 MA120 | ecosystem: Environmental > Aquatic > Freshwater > Lake | place: USA: Lake Erie, Ohio... | reverse complement strand
AACACGAATCTTGGCGCAGCCAAGTTCGTGTAGGAACAAACCAGTGTAGGAACAAACCGGGATGCAAGGGGCGAAGCTCCCTTGCCCGTAACACGAATCTTGGCGTAGCCAAGTTCGTGTAGGAACAAACCAGTGTAGGAACAAACCGGGATGCAAGGGGCGAAGCTCCCTTGCCCGTAACACGAATCTTGGCGTAGCCAAGTTCGTGTAGGAACAAAATGGAGCGGGAGACGAGACTCGAACCCGCGACCCTCAGCTTGGAAGGCTGATGCTCTAGCCAACTGAGCTACTCCCGCCCATACTCCTTTATTCCCCGCTTAGGGAAATATCGAAGTTCGTAATACCTAACAGTAAAATCGGCAAAAGGCAATGGCGGACACAGCCCCGAATGACCACACACATCTTATCTTTTCAGGATATTAGCCGCGACATCCCACAGATAGCCCCCTCAGCCCAAAGCGATGGAGCTGTCACCTTTTACCCCAACACTAGCACTTAAAAGAGGGTTTTTCTAAGCATCACCAGGGTCTATAACCATACCATCGTTGATATAGATGGCTCTTTACTGAGCACTCCCGCCGCTACAGTTCGCCTTATGGATCGTTCTCACTCTAAAAAGCCAGGTCTGCTCGATGCCCTTCTCTCGGTCACAGTGGATCCGCGTGGCACAACCTCGCTACTACTTAATTCCCCAGGCTCTCCGCCGTATGGGCTAACTGTGCTGAGCCTATTCCTAGTGCTGTATGTCATAGCACCGCTCCTACATCAGGGCTCAGGCGTTAGCACGATCGCTAACCTAAACTCTCTTGCGCCAGTTTTGATTGCGTCTGTGCTGACTTTTTTATTTGCAAGTTTTTTTATTTTTATGGGGCTACAGGTCTTAGGGTCCCCTAGGCCACTGCGCACAACCTTAGCGGTACTTGGATATTGTACTAGCCCACTTGTATCGCTAATGCTGCTGGCGATCGCAGCGTCTTTTGTCATGCGTGGCTCTCCCACCGTGATTATGTTCCTGGCGTCGGGATACGCGGCACCTGACGATGCGGTGGCGCAGGTATTCCCTTACCTCTTAAAGATTACAGTGCTGCTGTCGCTGATGATCCTTACTCAGGCGATGCGGGCCATCACCAACTCTTCCCTCGCCTTATCAGCGCTTGCGGCGCTGTGTTGCATACCGCTCATTTTAGGGGCTTTTGTTATCGCTCTAACGCTGACGGATAAGGTGTTTCCGCAGTCATCGTCGCGCACGATATTTATGTATCAATCGATGATTACAATTCAGTAAATACGCTGATTAAGCACCCACAAACACAAATTTAGTTTGTGGATCTTTTGCCTTCGGAGATAGTGGGGTCTAGTCCAAGCATATACTCGCGATTATCTGAGATCCCATCCCCATCCGAATCAGGCCGCAGAGGATTAGTGCCTAACACAAGCTCACGGTCGTCTCGTAGACCATCGCTGTCGGAATCAACTGCAGAGCTGTTCATTCCTCGCTGCTTCTCAACCTCATCTGGTATACCGTCCGAATCGGTATCGACATTCCCCTCTTCACCGTCTCCCTTTGACTCCTCTGTTAGACGGCGCGTCTCAAGTTCAACATCTTGTGAGGATATTCTCTCTTCTAGCTTCGTGTTTCCCGGTTCATGCGGAGTGGAATCAGCATTCTGCGAGTCGCTCTCGTTGTCCTTCTCCATAGCATCGCTAAAACCATCGGCATCAGCATCCTGCCACGAGCCATCATCCTTTGTGAAAGCCTCTCCGAGCCAATTGTTGATCTTCGCTCCAGAGCCAGCACCGACAACCCCCGCAGCACCACCTTCGGACTTAGAGCCGAGGGCTGACAACTCCTGGAAGAGGTCATCATCTCCGCTAGCCACCTCGGTATCCTCCGTTTCAGTCGGAGCCACCGTTACTGTTCCAGTAGCGGTTGCAACCGCCGTGACTGAGCCCGTGACCGTCGGAGACCCAGTCAGCGTACCTTCGGGGGTTTCAGTGGTAGTAGGCGTCACCGTCGACTGAGCCGCAAACTGATAATCCTCCTGACACGCTTTAGTGCCGCTGACCAGCACTCCTACCGAGAGCACAACGAGCGCGCTGGCAAATTTATCTAACCTCGACCCACACCACATACGGATTCCCCTCTAAACGGTTCGGTTGCAAACAGCACTGGCCGCAGAACCTTTCTATCCACACCCCGCTAGGCTACCCCGTGGAGTGAGTTTTAAAAAGAGGTTTGCTTTGGTTTCAAGGCCCCTGCTGAGCCATCGGCACTCGAGGCAGAACCTGCAGCTATTCCCCCTTGACGTGGGCCCTTTGAGCGCTCTCTGGCTTGATTTTAAGCTTTTTTGCGCCCTGGTGCTTATTTTGATACAACTCTAAGGCTTAACTCACCTCCCTCAAACAAATGACCCGAGCACTCCCAGAGAAAGCAGCACTACTTCGCACCCAGCACCCTACTCTGCGATACGACTCGTACCGCATTAGGCCAACCGCCGTAGGCTTACGACTTGAGTACTCCTTCCATCTAGCCCCTGACATAACCTTTACCCCAACCATTCAGATCCCGGCTGGGACTCACCCCGTGGACTCCATCACCGAGCGCTTAGCTTTCTTGATCGGGATGGTGGAGCTGCTCTCGTATTGGAAGCTGGCATGTCCAGCTCGGGTCGAGATCGGAGCAGCACACCTCTCACGGACCGAAATTGAATTCTGGACAGACCTGATCCGCCACGGCATGGGGGAGTTTTTCTACGTAAATCAGATCCCTCCCTCGATACCATTCTCAATGGTTTCAACTTCTCATGAGACAGCGAAGCCTCTTCTTCAATCAGCGCCATCCCCTCCCCAGAACAATTCACACCTAGTATTAGTTGGCGGCGGCAAAGACTCGATTGTTACCCTTGAACTGCTAAGACGAGCGGCAAAAAACTCCGCTACACTGCAAAGCTTTGTTCTTAACCCGATAAGCGCTTCACTCCAGGCGATCCAAGAAGCTGGCTACCCAGCGCCCCTTCAAGCAACACGCACAATGGATCCTCAGATATACCTCCTAAACGAAAAAGGCTACCTAAACGGGCACACCCCCTTCTCAGCCTTACTTGCATTCGTCAGTACACTCATCGCTTACCAGCATGGGATTGAGTCTGTTCTGGCCTCAAACGAATCAAGCGCCAGCGAAGGAAATGTGACCTACGAAGATTTTGAAATCAATCATCAGTACTCAAAAAGCTTTGCGTTTGAAGATAAATTTCGCCGCTACATGCAAAGCAGCTCAGTTCCCGTGCAATACCTGAGCTTCCTTCGACCATTAAACGAGCTGCAGATCTGTGCCATCTTCAGCACCCTACGAAATCAACATCAGATCTTTCGCAGCTGCAACCGCGAACAGACGCTACGCGCCCGCCAAAAGGCCTCCTCCTCGACTGAGCCTGATAAACGATCGGGTTGGTGCGCCGAGTGCCCCAAGTGTGCCTTTACGTACCTGTGCCTGAGCTGCTTCGTATCCCAATCAGATCTAACCGAGATTTTCGGCACAAATCCAAGCACTCGTCCGCTGTTTCCCCAACTCGCTCGCGAACTAGCCGGCTTGACCGAGCACAAACCTTTTGAGTGCGTTGGGACATTTGGTGAAGTGCGCTCGTGTTTACACCACCTATTTGACAAAGGAGTGCTCAGCACAGCAGCACACCCTGAATTAGCAAGCTTGCGGGATGAACTACGTAAGCTACCCCACGAACCGCTCCTAAAAATCCTCCAACACTGGAACGAGCAGCACTTTCTCAATCAACAGCTATGTTCGCTCTTACAAGCAAGCCTTGCACACTCCATAGAGGGGCTGCCGTGATTAACTGGCGCGACAAAAGAGTGCTGCTTGTTGGTTTCGGAGACGAGGGTCGTGCCATGTTGCAGTACCTAAGCTCTCTTAGTCGCGAACACAGACCACATGCCGTATCGATCGCTGATCAAACACCAGAGATCGCACTCTCATCAGACGAGAAAGCCCACATCTCAGCATCGCATCTTGGTCCAGAGTGGCTCGCAACAGCTACGCAGTACGACATCATCGTGCGTAGCCCAGGAGTCCCACTCCATACTCTGGCTCCAGTGCTAACGCAGGCACCTCACATTCAAGTGACATCAAGCACCAACCTATTTATGGCTGCTCAGGCCCATAAGACCATCGCTGTCACCGCCACTAAAGGAAAGTCGACTACTGCGTCTCTACTTCATCACACACTCGTTGCAGCAGGTATAAACGCAAAGCTTGGTGGTAATATCGGAATCGCCGCCATTTCCCTGTTGAATACACCTGCTGACCTCTTCGTGCTTGAGCTCTCAAGTTACCAACTTGAGGACTGCCGATACTCACCACACGGGGCAGTGTTTCTTAATTTGTATCCCGAACACCTAGATCACCACATTGATTTCGCCCGCTACGGCCAAGCCAAAGCCGCTATCACTGAGCACCAAAACGAGTCTGACTTTTTAGTTATTCCGCACTCCTCTCAGATCGTGCGGCAACTGACATCCTCATCACGCGCTCAGAAGATCTATTTTGGAGATCCAAACGAAACGGCGTGGATTGAAAACGATCACTACCACTACCGCACTCAACACGGGGCGATCCAGAAGCTCTTTCATGTCTCCGAGACGCGGCTTAAAGGGCCCGGCAATCAGCAAAATATCCTAGCTGTGCTCTCTACACTGAGTCGCTACGATATCCCCGCCGAAACTCTGACGCGGGCGATAACCGGGTTTAAACCCCTCCCCCACCGGCTCGAAGAAGTCGCGACCATAGCCGGCGTGACATATATTAACGATTCCATATCAACCGTTCCCGAAGCAGCGATCAACGCCCTTGAAACCTTCGGGCACGCTGTGAAAACTGTTATTCTCGGCGGGTACGACCGCGGCATTTCGTTTGAAAACTTGGCTCGCTATCTGGTCACCTCAGCGGTCAAGACAATTATCTTATTCCCGCCGAGCGGAGCGCGGATTGAACAAGCTCTGCTCGCAGCAGCCCATACGAGTGGTCGTGAGTTCGATCTAGTCTGCGTTGAGAGCATGCGAGAAGCCGTGCAAGTGGCCAAGCGCTGCACCCCTCCCGATTCAGTGTGCTTACTCTCGCCGGCATCACCGAGCTTTCCAATCTTTAAAAATTTCCAAGAGCGCGGAGAGAGATTTAGGCAAGAGCTGGCGAGCGCTTAGCGCCGAGCGAGCGATAGAATAGCCTTAATCGAGTGGTGCGCTTCGAGTGGGTGCCTAAAATGTTGATCAGCTACGATAGTGTAACGGTTGCGCCGACCGATACGCTCTTTTTTGACGTAGCCACCGTTTTCGAGCTCTGTCACGATCCTGATAACTGCTCGCTCTGTGATCCCGACCGATGTAGCGATATCGCGCATGCGGATTTCGGGATCCCTCGCAAGGCATATAATCACATGGCTATGGTTACTTAAGAAGGTCCAGGTGACTCCGTGATCTGTATCCTTAGCCACCGCTGGCTCAGACGCACCACGCGCCGATTGGAGTTTTGATTTTGCTGTCGATTTTGCAATCGTTTTCGCCATTCTTCTCACCACGCGCAGCAGATCCCTCTGATTTTGGCACGACCTACTGTCGCTCATACTAGCATGCGCCCCAGCAGAGACGATACGAGAAATCTCTGTCTAAATTTCCCCGCCGGTCATAATACCTATACAGTACGCAGACCTACCCGGGGAAGCGCTTTTTACACAACCACCCTTTACTCTACAACTAAATACAGGCTATACTATACATGATATTCAGTTCAGGTAATATATGTCATACAACGCAGCCATAGTTTCAACCAACTTACTAAATCCAATCACACTGTCGTTTTGTCTCGGCGCAATCGCTCGACTCGCCCGTAGCGAACTGACAGTGCCCAAGGATGTATACGCAGGGATCTCGCTGTTTCTTTTGTTTGCAATCGGCCTAAAAGGCGGTCACGAGCTATCACACGCCACCTTCGCGGCAATTGCGGCACCTGCGGCCATAACCGTGGTGCTAGGAATAATCACTCCGCTCTCGGCGTTTTGTATTCTTCGCCGCATCGGACACCTCTCCACGGTCGATAGCGCTGCAATCGCAGCACACTACGGCTCTGTGTCAGCCGTTACCTTCATCGCAGCGCAGGCTTTCGTGAGCGAGCTCCTGCTGACTCGCCCTGGGCTGCCACCACTTGAGGGGTATTTGCCAACGCTTGTGGCCGTCATGGAGAGTCCAGGGATCCATGTCGCTCTGGCGCTGGGGGTGTTTCTCGGTAATCGGTCGAGCGACCGCTCAACCGCCAGCCTGCTGCATGAGGTCTTAACTGGGCGTACAATGGTGCTGCTCGTTGGCGGTCTTGTGATCGGAAGTGTGATGGGGGCAAAGAACTGGGAAACTATCGCACCGTTATTTGACCCAAAGGGCGGCATGTTTAAGGGTCTACTGTGCATCTTCCTTTTGGAGATGGGGATGGCTGCGGCTTCGCGCTTTAAAGAGATCAGGTCAGTGGGATGGTTTATGTTAGCATTCGGCATCACTGTGCCCATATTACACGCGGCACTAGCTATCCCCTTGGGGCATCTTGCTGGACTTAGCCTTGGTGGCACTGCTGTTCTGGCAACTATGGCAGCCAGCGCTTCCTATATCGCTGCGCCCCCAGCAGTACGAGCCACATTGCCAGATGCGAACCCTGCTTACTATCTGACTCTAGCTTTGGCGATCACATTTCCTTTCAATATCATCGTCGGCGTACCACTATATTTCCATATGACTGAATGGTACTTTCAACTCTTCTAATGAGGAACTGCTATGGCTGTCGAGATCACGACGGTTCAAATCATGACAGTGGCTAGGTTAGAGCAGTTGTTTACGACCAGAAGAGGTAGAGACGAAGGAATAATTTAAAGTTTTCCGAAAGGAGGTTGTTATGACAATCAAAGTAGCGCTAGCCAACGGAGACGGAATCGGCCCCGAGATTACTAATGCCGTCGTTTCAATTTTTGAGGCTGCGCAGGTACCAGTAGCCTTTGAGCCGGTCGAGATGGGGCTATCAATTTTCAAGCGCGGCATCTCTAGCGGCATGACCCCTGAGGCCAAAGCCACTATAGAGCAGCTTGGAGTTCTGTTTAAGGGACCCATGGAGACGCCCAAGGGTAAAGGCGTAAAAAGCATCAACGTCACTGCGCGCAAGGTCTGGAACACCTACGCCAACAAGAGAGTCTTTCGCTCGCTGCATGGCGTCGATACCCCGTTCTCAAGGGCAGGCATACCGATCAACATAACCATCGTTCGCGAGAATATCGAGGATACCTACGGCGGTATTGAGCATTTCCTGACCCATGATGTGGCGCTTTGTCGCCGCTTTATCACACGCCCGGGATCAGAACAGGTGCATCGCTACACCTTTGAAATGGCACGGAAAAACGGCTACTCAAAAGTAACGTGCGGGCACAAAGCAAACATCATGAAGCTGACCGACGGGCTTTTTCTCGATGTTTTTTACGAAGTCGCCAAAAGCTACCCTGATATTACAGCAACTGACATAATTGTTGATGACCTAGCGATGAAGTTAGTGCGCCGCCCCGATCAATTCGAGGTTATTGTGCTGCCAAATCTGCAGGGTGATATCATCAGCGACTTATGTGCAGGGCTGGTGGGCGGCCTTGGCTTTGCGCCCTCGGCAAATATCGGCGATTCGATATCAATTTTTGAGGCAGTTCACGGCACAGCCCCAGATATCGCTGGAAAAGGGATTGCGAATCCAACCTCGCTCCTAATGAGCGGCCTGATGATGTTGCGCCATCTTGGATTACATGGGAAAGCGGCTTTGATTGAGAACGCTCTTCTGGCAACACTTGAGTCGGGTGTTCACACCGCTGACTTTGGCTCGCCCGAAACCCACTCATGCTCAACGACTGAGTTCGCTAAAGCAATAATATCTCGGCTCGGCTCATCTCCAAAAACAAACCCGACTAAAGGAAGTGATTCTACATATCAGCCCCCTGCGCCCCATGCAGCAAGTAATCGCATCTTAGAATCCGCGCCAGCCGAGGAGAAGATCGTTGGCGTTGACCTCTTTGTTGAAAGCAACGAGCAGCCAGCTAGACTGGCTGAATCCATAAAGGCGCTGCTCTCATCGCGCCACACCCTTACGCTTATCAGCAACCGCGGCACTCAGGTCTGGCCATCAGGGTCAGTCTTTACTGACTGTGTGAATCAGTATCGGGTGCGGATCGAGGTCAGTTCTGATGCACCGGCCTCGCGACTTGAGATGCTAAGCCTAGCGACACAGATCTCAGAGCACGTTTCGATCTGCTCGCTTGAGATGCTTATGAACTACAACGGTGCCGCAGCCTACTCGCTAGCGCAGGGACAATAGAAAGCCGCTCACGCCAATAAAACACAGAAGCCCGCATATTTCATGAAGCCAGCTGCTGCGAGCGCCGATAACAGCGCTCTCGCGACGCAGTTTCATAAAAAATGCGGGCTAGGGATTACACCGCTGACACTCCGACGGGTCGGCCTTGGTTTTTCCATCACCGCGCGGCTTTTCCCTACTTGCGCTGCACATGACACAGGCATGCTTCTCCAGCCGCGCTCTCTCGGTAGGAAATCCACACCCCGCGCACGGTAGGCCCGGAATCGTCGAAACGAGCCCGAATCCGCCACTTCCACACGCGGGGCACAGCGTGGCCAGTCGCTGGACAAGAAGTTCACAACAGGCCGAAATCGCCCTCATCCGTGTTGGATTAAAGTGTGCACGCATATCACTCATCGCCGTAACAGCCCCTGCAGGCGAGGCTTTGAGGCATTCGCGAAACGCTCGCTCAGCCTCAGCTTGAGAGACGATACCCTTAAAGACCTGTGTAGCTGGCGGTAGCCCTTGGGGGTGTAATACTAGCCCGTGTGTGCCAAAAGTTATCCCGTCTAAGAAGCGCTTTAGCTCCTGCTCGGTTGAAATCGTCGCAGTCGCATAGTTAGTCTCCCAGGAGATATACTGCTCAAGCACCTCAGCTCCGGTCTCTGAGTCGTGTAACAGAAGCATCTCGATCCCCTGCGCGAGAAATCCAAATCCTCCTGCACCCCCAAAGCTCCCTTCGCTGACGAGAACAAACCGCTCCGAGGTAGCAGCGCGGGCTAACTTGACCTTACCTCGTAGCGCATCAAGCATCGAGCCTGGTCGCTCAACCTCGCCTGAAAATGTACCGAGTCGATCTGAATCGATCGACAGCTCTTGAATACTTGTATTTAGTACCCGCTTGAAAGGCTCTGCTGCAGCCTCAGCCTTACGGTGGTTTGTGGCGAATACAACTAGGGTATCTCGAAATGAGAGCGCTGCCATATGGTCTAAAAATCCACCCCTGTCTTTACTCTGTTTTTACGCCGTCTTTACGCCGACCAAGCGCGCAACACAGAGAGCAGCTGTTGTACACACTGATCGACACTGCTTTTCTCTGTATCAAGCGTGATACGAGGATGTAGAGGTGCCTCGTACGATGCATCAACACCAGTAAACTCTGGAACATCACCTGCTCTCGCCCGAGCATACAGGCCGTGTGGATCGCGCTTCTCACACACTGCAAGCGATGCCTTCACATGCACCTCAACAAACGCATTTTGACCGATAATTTCTTGCGCCAGACCACGTTGATCAGCAAACGGCGAGATAAGCGAGCAAATTACCAAAACTCCCGAAGCGTTCAAGAGCTTTGCCAGCTCTGCAGTTCTACGAATATGCTCGGTGCGATCGCGCCTTGAAAAGCCAAGGTCAGCGTTGACACCACTACGCAGCAGATCTCCATCGAGCCATACAACAACCCCGCCCGATGAAAAAACCTGCGCCTCAAACGCCTGCGCTAGGGTTGACTTACCAGACCCACTTAACCCCGTCAGCCAAAAGGTGATCGGCGGCACGCCCCATTGGCGGCTGCGCGCTTCACGTGAGATCTGCGGAACTGGCGGATGCAGGTCCGCTGCGCTCTCTGACTTTGAGCCGTGCGCCAGATCTTTTGTTCCGAGCGAATCCCTGTCTAAGACCATACCAGCAGCAACGGTCTTATTAGTCAGAGCATCGATGACGATAAAATTACCCGTGGCGCGATTGCGCTGATATGCATCAACAAAAAGTGGCGACTGACACTGAATCGCCACCCGCGCTATATCGTTTAGCTCAAGGGTATCTTTCTGCTTGCGGTGAAGGTCGTGAATATCAATCACGTACTCGATCTGAGTCACTTTGGCTCTTACTTCTTGACTGGTGTGGCGTACAATCAAGCGCGCTCCGGGCGCGAGGGGCTCCTCAGCACACCATACAACCATGGCGTTAAAGCTCGCCGTGACTTTGGGGATATTGTGCGGACGCACCAACATACTACCGCGCGCGATATCAATCTCATGCGATAACGAGATCGCAACGGCATCGCCAGCTCTACATTCAGGGACGTTCTCGCGACCATGTAGCAGTATCGAAGTTACCGTCGCCTTGCGCTCACTCGGTAAAGCAACGATCTCCTCGCCAACACGCAGCGCACCAGACTCTATCGTCCCAGCGTATCCACGGTACTGATCGTGGTGGCGTATCACATACTGAACAGGAAAGCGCAGATCGACCTGGTTTATATCAGCGCCGATATATACACCCTCAAGGTACTCAAGTACGGTCTCGCCTCGGTACCACGGCATATTCTCGCTGTGTGAAACGATATTATCTCCGTCGACAGCCACTACTGGTACAAAACGGACTTCCTTCACCCCAAACTTATCGATAAACGACTTGCAGCACTCGACCAGCTCTTGAAAACGAGCCTCTGAGTAATCAACCAGATCCATCTTGTTGATCGCAAACAATAGACGCGGCACACCAAGTAGCGCTGCCACAAACGCATGACGCTTAGTCTGCGGAAGCACTCCCTGACGAGCATCGACCAGCACAACCGTGAGATCAGCTGTCGAAGCGGCAGTAGCCATGTTACGCGTATACTGCTCATGGCCTGGCGAATCAGCCAAGATAAAGCGACGCTTCTCAGTTGAGAAGTACCGGTATGCAACATCGATTGTGATCCCCTGCTCGCGTTCTGCGCGCAGGCCGTCAGTCACCAGCGCAAGCGGGAGCTTCTTCTCGCCCTTCTTCTGGGCGCTTACTTTAAGCGCCTCAACGTGATCGTCGTAGATATTGCCCGTGTCGTACAGAAGACGGCCGATAAAGGTCGACTTGCCATCATCGACACTTCCGGCAGTTGAAAAACGTAGCAGCGCCTTTGGGAGGCGATGGTGAATGTCCATCAGAAGTACCCCTCCCTCTTTTTTATCTCCATAGAGCCGTCAGTATCGTAATCAATGATTCTACCGGCCCGCTCTGACATTCTAAAGCCGAACATCTCCTCAACGATCGCCTCAAGCGTCGCAGCCTCTGATTCAATCGCTCCCGTGCACGGGGTGCACCCGAGCGAGCGGAAGCGGCACATGATCTCTTCAACCCTCTCACCTGGAGCGAGACGTGTGACACCCTCGATAAATGTCTCAATTGCGCCCTTGCGGCGCACCGCTGGGCGATGTTTTGCAAAGTACAGCGGCACAATTGGGATCTGCTCGCACAAAATGTAGAGCCAGATATCAAACTCAGTCCAGTTTGAAAGCGGAAACACCCGCATTGACTCGCCTTTGTTGACTCTGCCGTTGTAAAGCTTCCACATCTCTGGGCGCTGATTGCGCGGATCCCACTGACCAAACGAGTCACGAAATGAGAACACCCGCTCTTTTGCTCGCGCACGCTCCTCATCACGCCGCGCGCCACCGATAGCGGCATCCACTTCGTATTTAGCTAATCCGTCGAGCAAAGCCTTGGTACGCAACAACCCGCAACACTTCTGAGTCCCCAAAGAAAACGGATTGGCGTTCTGACTGATAGCCTCTTCATTACGATACACCAAAAGCCGCATACCGGTCTGGTCGGTAATCGTGTCGCGAAACGAGTACATCTCAGGATAGTCGTAACTCGTATCGATGTGCAGAAGCGGGAACGGTGGAACCGCTGGAGCAAACGCCTTAAGCGCCAAACGCACCACAACCGATGAATCTTTTCCAACTGAATACAAGATTACCGGACGCTCAAACTGAGCGGCTACTTCACGAATAATATAGATGCTCTCCGCCTCAAGCTGCTGGAGATATTGCGGCATGGCAAAACCCATCCGGACCTCACTAAAATCAGGCAAAACGCTGCTGGAGAGTCTACATCCAATGCGCTGCTACAGCAAGGTTTGTCGCGCAGAAGCGCCGTTTGCGTAGTGGCATTTACTCGTCGGCTGTCCCGGGACGGCACAGCCTAAAGTTGACACCTCGAGCCGGAACGTAACGAATAGACTTTTTAAAGGTGTCCTCGCTTGAGAACTCAAGATTGATTCGGCCTCTGACCCGCTTCACCCCTCGATAGAACTTATCTTGCTGTAGCGCTTTTTTAGCCTCAGCAAGGGCCTGGATCATCGCGATTGAGAATACCGCTTCGCCATCTGCATTTGTGGTCTGCGTGTAAGAAACAGTAATCAGACGCGACCCCTTACTATCGCGGCCCGGGAAAGAAAGCGACGCTGTAATCTTTTTATCAGCGATCGGATTGCGCGACTTTAAGTTGCGATACCTAGAAGACGCCTCAATGGTATCATCGACAGAGAAGCACCCCTTCTCTTGCAGGAGCTGCTTTGTTGCTGAACTAAACGCACTCCTCACGTCGGCGTCGAAAGGTGGCGTTCCCATAGACAACGTCGACCGTGGGAACATCACGCCGACCAAAACAAGGATAGCCACACCCCCCGCTACAATATTCGCAGCCAGTCGCCGGTGAATAAACCCTGAGCAAACTTTGATTCTCATATCACTCTGTCTCGCCCACATTATAGTCAAATTACCGCGCAGAAAAAATAAAATTGTTACAGTAGTCCTTCTGATCCCAGAAACGCGCACCGACCTGCCGCTGGTGCAGATCAGGATTAAAGCGATCAAGCGGCAGCTTGGTGTGCCGACAGATAAACTCACCACGATATCCAAAACGCTTTAGGTGTTCAAAGATATCAAACACAGAGCCCGAATCGAGGTGCCTGTTTTCACATTCAAACACCAACAGAGGTGCATGCTCACGCAGTATCCTCTCCGCTCCTTCAAAGACCGACCGCTCTGCGCCCTCAACATCTATCTTTAAGACACTAATCCGCGTCTCAGGGCTAAAGTAATCATCAAGCGATATGGCTGGAATAGTAACACTACGACAGGCCTCTGTCTGACTGATCTTTTCGTTTACGGATGCTCCAGGTGAATCGAGCCGATCGCCAGGGATGTGCAGAACCAAATCACAGGACTTAGAATACACCGCTTTCTGCTCGACGGTGACGTTTGCTAGATTGAGGGCCCCGCACATCGTGCGCAGATAAGCAGCCAAGCGCTCTTGCGGCTCAAAGGCAAACACTTTCCCATGCCCCACCCAACGCGAAAGCCAGAAAAGGTAGCTACCTTTGTTAGCTCCTATATCACAGACGACATCTCCAGGTTGAATCCTACGCTGAATTGCTTTCAGCTCCACTGACTGATCACGGAATCGTGCCCTGAATGCACGCCACAAAAAACGGGTCTTCATAGATATTGTGTCTAAAAAACTCGAACCATACTGTGATGGCACCTTAGTCCCACCCTGCACTTGCAGCTCTTACTGAACACAGCCAGACCTTTATAATCACCACGCCTCTGCCTGTATCTCCCAAAAATCTATCATTTTGGTAGAGGCTTGAGTAGGTAAAGTTTGTCGCAAATTGTGAAAAATAGATAAATTTATCCAGTTCCGGCGCAAATTAGATCTCGCACGTCTACAGATTTTTCAGCTACCGCAACCCACTTTAGCCCAATCACTTTGCGTGGCGCGCCTGCGCTCCCCACACTGCCGCACGATTCATAATCCCTCACTGCCTACGCAACTTTTTCTAAAAATTTACGAATACACTTGATGAGTCGCAGGAGCATAGGTCGCCCAACAGATGCGACAGCTTGCTTCTGCTTTATCTCTAATTTCTGATTATCGGAGATTTTTATGGGACGGATATCATCAATCAGTCTAAGTTCGGTTTATAATTTAGCCAGCGGCAACACTGGTAAGAAAAAATCGTCTAAGTCATCACCGCTAAAGGCCTTAGGCATCGACCAGAAACCAGTCACCACCACTCCCGCATCAAAGTTTAGCACTCGCGATGTTCTATCAGCACTGAAAGTTTTATTTGATCGCGGAATAGGATTAGCCAAAGGCAAGGGCGAACTTAAGGAGCCTGGCGATGGCGGCGCTGAAGGCAGCAAGAAGAGTAAGTGGTCTGCCAAGGAGATCCTCTCAACAGTTGTTGACCTCGGTATGGAACACTTTCCTGAAACAACCAAGTCAGTCATAGGCTGGGTCAACAAAGCTGCCGATTACCTGGGATTCAAGGGGCTAGACCTCGGAGTAAAAGCGGCAGAGACCGCCACTCAGGGAGTCGCCTCTGCAGCATCGAATATGACGCCAAAACTCACCTCAGTGGGATTTAGCAGCATCGATGAGATGTTGGGAAATGGGCTCTACACGCCAGCGCCTGGGAATATGATGATGACTCCCGGAAATGCAGCCGTTGGCGGAGCAGTGAAGACCGCCGGAAGCATCGCAACTGGAATTGCAGGGCTGTATTCAATGTACGAGGGCGGTTCGCTTGTAGCCGAAGCTAACAAGATCGGCGGTGTGCGCGGTCGTCAAGCAGGCAGCATCGGCGGACTCACCGCAGGATTTGGAGCTGGCATGGCATTAAACGCCATCGGCATCGGCCTTGGACCGATCGGCTGGGCTGGCATGCTCGTCGGTAGCTTACTCGGTGGCGGGCTCATCGGCTCTCGTCTGGGCGATAAAGACAGATGGAAAACTGAAGGTAAAAGAGTTCGGAAATTGATCGAGCAAGGAGTAAATGTCCCTGAAGCGTTCCGCGGCAGAATGTATCAGACTCGGGGATTAAAGAAGAGCGAGTTAATTAATCCTCACTATCCGCTCGACTTCCAGGGCTGGACTCCTCATGGATATGTCAACAATAAGTTTGAGAACTCTCAAAACGAAGCTGATATGACGTATGAGACGCTGGCTCCATACGCCTGCTTCGCTGAGAAGCGCAACGATTGGTGGGAGCTTAACGATACTCAACGTAAGGCTGTTACCGATGCAGCGATGGCGGCTGGGGCTGTCAGAGCGCATCGTGGCACAGTAGACGTTGATTGGAGTAAGGTAGGAGATGTCGATCAGATTATCGCAGCGGCGGGGGAAAAGGAAACTAAGTCCCAATCCTCCTCTCGTAGCAGAGGGCGCCGGGGCAACAGCAGGGATTAGCCCCGACTGAGCAACTCGTCAGCACCAAGCGATGCATATAACGCGCCCAGCCTCACTCATTTTGCGATCAAAATCAGTACGGCTGGGCAGTGCAAGGCAATTCACATTAAGCGGACGCTCACTCCAAGGTCGTGTGCGGTTAGAGCACTCTGGGAATATTAGTGCGCTGTGGGCACGTCGGGGGCAATAGCTGCTACGTAGCTTAACAAAGCTTCGACGTCTTCAAGGGCTTCACTCTTTACCAAATAACCCGAGGCTCCGTACTGTGAGACTTTTTGCGGCAGCTCAGGGATCTGCGTCTCGCTGGTTGCGACAACTACAGGTCCCTGTTCAGCGATCTGTTTTAGAGTATCAAGCGCGCTCGCGATTAGATGCAAATCAACAAGAACCACGGACGGGTGCCACTCGGCTGTGACCTCGAGCGCTTCTTTAGAGTTTGACGCAAGACGACACTCAAAGGCGAAGTCGGCGTGGTACATCGCCGCAACCTCTTGCACCTGGGCAAAGTGCTCCGAATGGTCGTCGACCACGAGCAGCTTTACCTGCTTGCGCAACCCAAAGTCAGACAGATCTCCAGTCGGAATGAATGCCATGAGCCTAATAACACAAAACGCCAGGGGAAAAACCACATCCTGGCTGGGACACACCTCTCCTTACCTACTCAGGAGTGATATCGGCAGAACTGGCCAAGGCTTAAACAACTTTGGCCAAAATAAAAAAAATTCGTACAAAAGCTATTTTATCGCTTGTCATTTCGAGTCTTTTTGCATATCGTATTGTCATCGTCGAAATCGACACAGGAGCGAAAAAAAATGATTCCAAAGAAGAAAAGCCAGGACTCAGCCCAGTTCCAGAGCAGCACGTTGGCCCCCGTTCAGAGGCAAACCCTTGAATTTTTGAGGAATTTTCTTGCTGACAAGGGATATGCACCATCCCTTAAGGATATTGCTGACTTTATCGGTGTCAAATCCCCGTCGACCGCTCATTTTCATCTAGAGCGTTTGGAGGATAAAGGCTTTATCCGGCGTGGAGCCGACGGGATGCTTGAGCTTTTAGACCGGGTAACCCCGGAATTAGGGCCAACAGCAGTGCCGCTTGTGGGTGTAATAGCTGCCGGCAGACCGATTGAAGCTATAGAACAGGCCACAACAATAGAGATTCCCCCAACCATGATCGACGGCCGCGGGGAAGTTTACTGCCTTGAGGTCAGCGGGAACTCAATGATCGACGAACATATCTGCGATCGCGACATAGTTGTGATTAAAAAACAGGACTCTGCCGAGGATGGACAGATAGTTGTTGCACTTTTAGAGGACGGGAACGCAACTTTAAAAAAATATCGCCGATTAAAGAGTGGACAGGTTATGCTGATCCCAGCAAATCCGGCGATACAGCCGATTACAGTCGATAAGGTTACCATCCAAGGCCGCCTTATCGGAGTTATCAGGGAGCTCCACTAAGAGCGAAAAGGCGGGGAACGCGCTCTGCTAAATGAGTCTAGTGCCTTCAGATTCCACGATTAGAGGATCCTGAGGACGGGAAATGTGCAGGAAGCATAACAGGTCAACAAACAGTAACAATTAAAAGATGTATAAAGAAAAGTAAGGAGAGATAAAATGGGACTATACGAAAGAGATGGCAGCGGTGAGCAGAACAGTGGCGAAAAGGGCAAGGCCCTAGACAGCGCCATCTCGCAGCTTGAAAAGAAATACGGCAAAGGGGCAATCATGAGCCTCGGCAACTCCATTGCCGATAAGGTTGAATCCTTTTCCTCTGGTAGCTTAACACTCGATATCGCCCTCGGAATAGGAGGCTTCCCAAAGGGAAGAATCTGCGAGATCTACGGACCTGAGTCGTCAGGTAAGACCACCCTAGCACTCAGCGCCACTGCAGAAGTGCAGCGCGCTGGAGGTACCGCAGTGTACATCGATGCAGAGCATGCTCTCGACGTAAACTATGCAAAGCGGCTCGGGGTAGATACCTCAAAGCTGCTTGTCAGCCAACCCGACTGCGGCGAGCAAGCACTTGAGATCTGCGAGGCTTTAGTATCGTCGAACTCGGTTGATCTTGTAGTTGTGGACTCAGTTGCGGCGTTAGTACCACGCGCTGAGATCGATGGAGAGATGGAGGACCAGCAGCCCGGACTACAAGCCCGACTAATGAGTAAGGCGCTACGCAAACTCACGGCTATTACAGCAAAGTCGAACACAACTATCATCTTCATCAATCAGATCCGCATGAAGATCGGAGTAATGTTCGGCAGTCCAGAGACAACCACAGGCGGAAATGCGTTGAAGTTCTACGCTTCAGTGCGACTGGATGTGCGTCGCATTGGGTCTATTAAGGACCAGAACGATGTCACCGGCAACCGCGTGCGTGTGAAGGTGGTTAAGAACAAGGTCGCGGCTCCGTTCCGCGAAGCTGAGTTTGATATTATCTTCAATGAGGGAGTCAGCCTTATGGGAGAGATTGTTGACCTCGGCTGCGAGAAGGGGATTGTGGATAAGTCTGGTGCATGGTTTAGCTTCCGTGGTGAGCGGATGGGCCAAGGGCGCGAAGGAGCCAAGCAGTTCCTACGCGATAATCCAGAGATCGCTAAGACCGTGCGAGCACTAATCATGGATTCGTACAAGGTTGAAGCAACTAACGCCGTGCAGGCTGCTGACAGTTCAGAGGAGTCTCCGATGCCGGAGCTGTCTCTAGTCGAGAAGGGCCCAAAAGGTAAGAAAAGAGCTGCTGCCAACGAGTAGCACTCACAACCGGTCGCTATTGAGCGGCCAGTGATGAGGGGTGGAGCCGTGCGGCTCCGCCCCTCCTAATCTCTCAGTGACGGGAACACTCCTGTTTCATTGAGCTTGGGGCAAGCTCCGGCTCTGGCGTGTCGGGTCTGACAAATCACGGAAGATAGCGTTCAATGCATCTGTCCCCATCGCAACACTTTTAGTAATAGCTGCGTTAGGCTCAGACAGAGCTGTTACATAGATTCCCTTTATCAACTAGCTGTGCTCTTACCTTTTAATTTGGCGCCTTAGCAACGCCTACCAGCCGCGAATGTCTCGGGCTGCGCTATCCAATTTCTCAACATCGGCAACACAATTTGGGGCTTATCATCCCGCTGCTCTTTGGGTCCGGTTCCCCCGCTTGCTTATCGCCCTTGCTTTTTTGATTGTCTCCCCGACCCTGCAGCTACCTATTGACTGTATTTCCCTACAGAATTCTGACATTTGCGGTAAGCGCGCCCGAGCCACCAAAGTCAGCTCGAACTGCCAAAGGAAGGCCCTCACGCGGCTCCATCTGGTCCATCTCCCCAGCTCAAAGAATCGCACCGTGACAAGCAGGTATCTCTGCTCTATCCTTTCAACGTCAGCTCTCACCACGTTCGCATCCTGTATGTTTCTCTCGTCTTCAACAATCATATATCCCGGAGTGCTTCTGCTGACGCTTGGCGAGACCTGCAGGTATGCGGTTCAAGCTGATGACGGCTCTCTTGTGCTATCGGACCCCGGAGCATCTATCCATATCCCCGCTCTTCTGCAAAGGCTGGAGAGACTTACTCTCGACCCCAGCGCAATTAATCGAGTCATCCTTACCCACCTAGACCCCGACCGGATTGCAGGATTAGCATTACTGCGCAGATGCGCCCCAAAGCTCCAAGTGGTCGGTTCCGCACAGATGGCCGACCAGATGCGGGATGCAAAATTTGTTGAAGCGCTCTGGAGCCATGACAGGCTGCTCTTGGAAGCAGCTCCTCAGCACCTCGAACCAAAATGCGATCTAGACCTAAGCGAATTCAAGGAATCGCTACGAATTGACCAAATCCTCTCTGATGGTGCCTCGATACAACTTGATGCGGAGTTAACTCTGTATTGTATCTGGACTCCTGGCCATACCGAACTTTCCCTCTCATACTACCTTGCTCCATTCGGATTCGCGATCGTTGATGAGACTTTTGGATACTACCGCTACCGCGAAGTTCCTGCGTTGGGCGCTGACTACAAGCTTCAAAAAGCGATCTCATCAATAGCCAAATTAAGCACTCGCCAGCTAACTGGTCTAGGGCTGCCATATCGAGGCGCACTGACCGGAGCGCTCGCACACAGCTATCTTCATGCTCTGGAGCAAGCTCTAAGGGATCTTACCAATGAGTTTAAAGCCGCACGAAAGCGCGGACTGTCGCGTGACGATATCCTGCGTGAGCTTAAAGGTTCGATCTATTGCTATTCAGGGGCAGACCCTTTGTTAGCAAGAAGTCTGGATAGATCATTAACTGCCATTATCAGTCAGCTATAGGCTATCGTCGCCTGGCAAGTCCTCGCCGCGATACTCGTGTAGCTTATTACGCAGGGTTCTGATGCTGATTCCGAGCATCTTTGCGGCTTCAGTGCGATTGTTACCAGTAGCCCGCAGAGTTTCGAAGATCAGAGCCTTCTCCATTTCTTGCACGGTCACTCCAGAGCGCACCTGCAGAGGGGGCGCCAACGATGAATCGGCCTGGCTCGGTATAATCTCCTTCTCAACCATCTCGTGTATAGAAGAGGGCTCTCCCATCTCAGCTCGCATATTATCGAGCTGATTCTGCGGATTCATCGATAGCAGGAAGTCTGTTTGTTTAGGGGTCTTTCCTTGAGACAGAATAGCTGCCCGTTGTACAGCATTCTGCAACTCGCGAATATTTCCCGGCCAAGGATGCACAAGTAAAGCTTCAACGACTTCACTCGGCAGCGCGGGGGCCTTGTCTCCCAGGAACTGGGTCATAAAGTGCTCAGTCAGGAGCTTTATATCTGACTTCCTATCACGCAGCGGTGGCAGCGTAACTGGAATTACATTAAGACGATAGTACAGATCTGCTCTGAATTTACCTTCCCGCACCGAATCCTCAAGATTACGGTTAGTAGTCGCCAAAACTCTCACGTCTATGTGGACTGGATCCTTACCTCCAACACGGTCAACCTCGCGCTCCTGCAAAACACGCAGTAGTTTTGCCTGTAAAGCCAGGTCCATCTCGGATATTTCATCAAGCAGTATAGTTCCACCGTGAGCCATCTCGAACTTACCTATTTTTCGGGCCTGCGCACCGGTAAAGGCCCCCTTCTCATGACCAAACAGCTCGCTCTCCAGTAAGCTTTCAGGTAAAGCTGCGCAGTTCACCGCCACAAATGGCTGCTGAGAACGCAGACTCGCCGCATGAATAAATCGCGCAATTAATTCCTTACCGGTTCCCGACTCGCCTTGAATCAGTACGGTCGCTTCACTCCGAGCCACCGCCTCAGCAACTTCAAGCACTCTAATCATCAGCGGATCATTTGTGATGATCGGTCGACCACTCTTGGGGCGAGACGCTTTTTGTCTAGACACCGCAGACTCAGGCGAGAGAACGCGCTCTACTATCCTTTCCAGATCCGGGGCTGAGAAAGGTTTAGTAATAAAATCCGCGGCACCAGCCTGCATTGCTTCAACTGCCTGGGTGATCGTCCCATAGGCAGTGATCATTATCACCGGGATCTCTGAGCCACGCTTTTGCAGTGTTGTCATCAGCTCAAGTCCAGACATGTGAGGCATCTGTTGATCGGTAATAATCAAATCGTATGAGTCTTGCTCAAGCTGCTCAAGCGCGGCCAGGCCGTGCGACACGACAGTTAACTGATAATTCCCGCGGGCCAGGCAGGTACTAATACCCTGCTGCATGTGCGGGTCATCATCTACCACGAGAATCTTCGCGCGGTTACCTTTGGGGGATTCATTGGTGGTGTTATTTAACATAATTTATACTCCCTGATTGTCAGTTCCGGCGTTTCGTGGAAGGTGAATTGAGAAGCGCGCGTGAGGAGTATTCTCAACGCCAACTGCTCCACCATGCGCTTCAACTATCCTACGAACTATTGATAATCCAAGACCTGTGCCCTCGCGTCTTCCAGAGGTGAAGGGCTCGAATAGCCGGTCTAGGATCGCACTCGGCACTCCAGGCCCGTCATCCTCTATTACGATCGATACCATGCCTGACTCGGGCTGATCGCTGACGGATATGCAGATGGTACCAGCAAAAGAGACGGCCTGTAGGGCGTTGATAATGATATTGTACAGACACTGCCTGACACCCTGCTCATCACCCTTGATAAATGGATTTCCGGACAGGCGCACCTCAAAACATGACTGCGGGCTGTACAGACTTGAGAAGTGGTGGTGAAGCTCCTGCACAACCGAATGTAGATTCATCGGAGCAACACGCAGAGGCTTATTCTGGGCAAAGTGCAGGACGTTCGAGACCACTCCATCCAAACTTCTGATACCACTTTCTATTTGCTCAACCAACTGAAGCGACTCAGGACGATCGGACAGGTCATTCTTGAGCATCGATACGAACAGTGTAATTGCACCAAGTGGATTACGAATCTCATGCGCCAGACCCGCCGCCGTTAGGCCTAGCATAGCAAGACGCTCTGCGCGTTTAACCTCTTCATCTTTTGCGCGCAGTCGCTCTCTGAGCTCCTCCACTTCACGCATTAGCTCCTGATGGCGAGCCTCAAGCTTAGAGCTGCTCTCGTTAAATCGCTCAAGTACATCAGCCAACGATGGTGCTAGCTGCTCAAGCTGCTCTACTGTGTTTGCATCATGCGGTGTTATTGTCATTATCTGTACCCCTTTGCTCGTTCACTCCACTCAGCCTGCTCCAGCGCTGCTTTCATCAGAACTAACCACGGATCTGAAGGCGGAAACTTCTGACTCGCTCGCTCAACAACGCTACGCGCTCGCGGCACATCGTTAGCTTCTATGGCAACCTTAGTTAAGCCGTAATCAGGCCAGCTATCATGAAATGCATCGCTATGCTTTGCTCTGCCCTTCTCAATCCAAAACCGCGCCCGATCGTTCTGCCTGGTCTGAAGAGCGATCATCGCCAAGAGCCGAATCGCTTCGGATGCGTTGGAATAGCTCGTTGGGATAGTTTTAAGGGATCTTTCAGCTTGGGTTAATCTTCCGAGTTTAATCTGCACCGCGCCCAAAGCTAGCGCGGCATCAGGTCGATCCGCTGGCGACATCTCGCCCAAGGCGCGCAGGAGCTTCTCTTCGGCCGTAGCGTATGCTTGAGCTCTTACTAGGCTCTGCCCCCAGAGTAAGAATGCCCTACCGCGCAATGGCGCTTTTTCCGGCAGCAAACTGATTGCTTTTTCGGCAAATAGGCCGGCTTCTTGATAATGCTCCTCCTGATACTCGATTATTCCCCTTGAGAGGGTTACTCGCGCCCGGTCGTCGTTATCTAGAGTTCCGCTCCTTAAAACCGCGTCGAATATGCTAGCCGCTTTCTTCGTTAATCCAAGAGCCCATGCGCTCTTTGCAGCTGACACCCTTGCATCATCATTGAGCCGGCGGTCAGGCAATAGCTCATACATAGTGAGCGCTTTAAAGTAATCGCCCTCTGATGACAATCTTTGGACATCAACTGGATGGTCAGCGAAAACAAACGTACTCCACAAACAGCCCAGTAGGAATCCAAGCGCTAGCTTGACTAACGGAGAGAAGCGCACAACGCCCCTTTGACTCGGCTCCCTGGCACTTAAACTCTTATCGGATTGAGTAATCATAACTCTCTCTAATGCCGTTTATACGATCCCGTCGTCGTTACCAGCTGCAACTTCAATTCTGGATTCGAGCCCCTTCTTCTTAATCTTCTCCACTAAGGTAGTTCGGTTCAGCCCCAGCAATTTAGCCGCTGCCTTCTTATTTCCTCCCGTCTGCGAGAGCGCCGTAGCTATTAATTTATTTTCGTAATCATCAACTAACGCATTAAAGTCGACACCAAATGCCGGCAGAACAAAATCATTCATTTGGGGGGTGGCCATCCGCGGAGTACTCTGCATAAACGGCGGAAGCTGTTCGGCATGAATCTCATCTCCATCACTCAGAATAGCAACTCGCTCCACTAAATTCTCAAGCTCGCGAATGTTTCCTGGCCAAGCGTATGATGAGAGCATCTGCAGAGCCCCTTCAGAGAAGTTAAGCTGTGGGCGAGATAGGTCATCAGCATGGCGCTTTAGAAAATGGCGCGCTAGAAGTGCCACATCTCCATCCCTTTCGCGCAGAGCAGGTAGCGTCACTGGAACCACCTGCAAACGATAGAATAGATCCTCTCGGAAACGACCTGCTTTAACTTCCTCTGCGAGATCTTTATTGGTTGCAGCGATTACACGCACATCTACATCGACAGAGCGCGACGATCCTACAGGATCAACTTTTCGCTCCTGTAGAACACGAAGCAATTTGACCTGCAATTTAGGACTCATCTCTCCGATTTCATCGAGAAAGATCGTTCCATTGTCAGCGAGTTGAAAGCGTCCTACACGCGAGTTTACTGCCCCGGTAAATGCGCCCTTCTCATGACCAAACAGTTCGCTCTCCAGGATATCCTCGGGAATGGCGCCACAATTCACCGGGACGAGGCGGCCATTTCTGCCACTTAATTGATGGATTGCTTTCGCAATGAGCTCTTTGCCAGTACCACTCTCACCTAATATCAGAATTGTTGAGCGAGTCCGCGCGACTTTCTCGATCACACTGAAGATCTTATGCATCTCCGAGCAGCCGCTCAGAATTCCCGAGAAGAGTCTAAGAGACGACGGACTTTGAAAAGTTTTTGTGGGACCTTCAAACAGTGAAGTTGAATTTGAGAGAGCTGTTGCGTGCGACTGATGAGAATCTACTAGCGCGTTGTGCGTCATGAGAACCTTCCTTGTTCACCTTTATGACACCCATGCTCACGTTTGGCGTGGCCGCGTGTCATAAAACCTTCCTTGTTTATCCTTCAGACAGCATCGTGCCAGCTAAAGGTTACTGATTATCCGACCGAGGGTCAGACCATCAGGCTGTCATCAGATTGGCAAAGTTTGTACCATCCGACCGCTTCCATGTTAGATTCTTGACAAGGTAGAAGGGTCTCAAATGTTTTTAAGAAAGTTGTGTCATAAATATCACTAGGTTACAGGCAGACGCACAGGATTCAACCATCCAGGCGGGGATGCGCTTAAATTAATTTGGCTGAATTGTAAAAAAATATGTTCAGTTTTGTATCACTTGTGTCGACATTTTTTTGCGTGGCTTGCAAACCTACCCGACTGCTTTTTGGTTTAAGATTATTCGAGCCCAATCCCAGAGATATTTCTCGGCCAGCGGTTGATTTGAAACGTGCCGATTTAACGATGCCTTTAGAAAGGCTTTAGTTGATTATCGTCAGACCATCAGACATCAACAGTCCGCGTAGGGCTATAGCGAGCGCCACTCTAAACGACTCGCCTCGCGACTCAATGTGCCCCTTTCCTGACTGAATTATCGTTTTGTAACCGAACTGGTTATCATTGCACTCAAAACCAGCGTGGAAGAGCACGGCTTGGCGCGCCTCAAACTGCATCAGCATCTGTTCCACAGTCGGCAGCCACAGGAAGGCCGCCCTAAGCTCATCGGGGGACATGCCCTGCGGATCAACCAGTATAGCCACCGGAT
>Ga0315904_10003109_pt1 | contig 24890 bp, 34 predicted proteins | sample LakEriMetagenome_6_FD_203529 | JGI IMG/M metagenome (GOLD analysis project Ga0315904, IMG submission 203529) | Freshwater fungal communities from buoy surface, Lake Erie, Ohio, United States - Buoy 12 MA120 | ecosystem: Environmental > Aquatic > Freshwater > Lake | place: USA: Lake Erie, Ohio... | reverse complement strand
GTTGGGCTGACTGAAGTTGACATTTACGAAGCTATGGATTTCGATGATGAGTTTGACTTTGCCAAAGCCATCGAAGCCAAACTAAAGGAGAAGAACACATGAGTCATCCTGATCAGGCATTCGGAGACAAGACTTACTCGCAGTTCGGAGAAGACTTAATCCTACTGAATGTCTTTAACAAGTTGGGTATTGAGGATGGTAGATACTTCGATGTTGGGGCGCACCATCCCTACAACATCAGCAACACTGCCTTGCTCTATGAGCGTGGTTGGAGAGGTGTCTGTGTCGAGGCTAACCCTAACCATATCAAGGCTTTTGAGGAGGCTAGACCAGAGGATCATATTCTTAATGTTGGTGTAAGCTTTATTGGTGGTATGACCCCATTCTACATGGTCGATGATTACTCAGGAAGGAACAGTTTTGATAAGGCAACGGTTGATAAGTTTATAGCTGCTTATCCTGAGTTCCAGATTCGGGAAGTAAAAGACATTCCTGTTGTGTTGCTTGATAGCCTGTTTAAAAGTTTAGGGACACCTCATTTATTGTGTATTGATATCGAAGGGATGGATTATATAGTGCTTGATGGTCTGATAGCTAGGCCGAAGGTTATCTGTGTTGAGAATGAGGGTAAGGTGGAGGAGTTTGATGACTTGCTAAAAGGCATGAAGTATGATAAAATATTTAACACAATAGGAAACGGAATCTACCTACATGAGAGTTGCAATTGACATCGAGACTAACCTAAAGCATAACACTATCTGGTGTTGCTCTACCTATAATTTAGATACTAAAGAAGTAAAGACATGGACAAACGCACAAGACTTCAGCAAGTTTATTCAGAAGGCAGAACTGATAATCGCTCACAACGGAATATCATTCGATTACCCCGTCCTAAACAGAGTCTGGAAGACTTCGATCAGACTGAGCCAAGTACGGGACACACTGGTTATGTCAAGACTATCAAACCCGTCAAGAGAGGGTGGACACAGTCTAGCCAATCTCGCAAAGCTAGTAAACCGAACCAAGAAGGAATACGACGATTTCGAGGGAGGCCTGACAGATGATATGATTCTGTACTGTCAAGAGGATGTAATCATTTGTGGTGAACTATATTTATACCTGCTGCAGGAACTGAAAGGATTCTCTGAGCAGTCTATTGAACTGGAGCACAAGGTACAGGCTATCATTGCTAAGCAGGAAAAGCATGGCTTTAAACTCGATACTGTGAAAGCCCAGTGCCTGCTTGGACAGTGGAAGCGTAAACTGTCTGACATTGAAGAGGAGCTGCAAACTATCTTCCCGCCTATCGTGACTCAACGGTTTAGCGAGAAGACAGGCAAGCAGTTGAAGGACGATGTTGAGGTATTCAATCCTGGTTCACGCCAGCAGATAGCAAAGCGGTTAGTTGAGAAAGGCTGGAAACCTACTAAGCACACTGAGAAAGGAGCCGTAATTGTTGATGAATCAGTTCTTGACGGAGTTGATATTCCAGAAGCAAAGAGGATCGCAGAGTACTTACTCATTCAGAAACGGGTGGCTCAGGTTGAATCATGGCTTGAGTTTGTATCTGACGAGCGCAGGGTTCACGGTAAGGTCATCACCAACGGGGCAGTCACGGGACGCATGACGCACCACAGCCCTAACATGGCTCAGGTTCCTAGTAGTAGCAGTCCTTGGGGACACGAGTGTAGGGATTGCTGGACAGTGGATGATGGTAAGGTCTTAGTGGGTGCAGACGCTAGTTCTCTTGAGTTACGGATGTTGGCACACTATATGAAGGATGAAAGCTATGCAAAAGAAATCGTTGAAGGCGATGTACACACGAAAAACCAACTCGCTGCAGGCTTGGAAACAAGGGCGCAAGCCAAGACATTTATTTATGCCTTACTCTATGGTGCGGGGCCTGCCAAAATCGGGAAGATTGTTGGTGGTTCGGCAAAAGATGGTCAGGAACTCATCAGTACTTTTCTTCGCAACACTCCTGCTCTCAAGAGTCTTAGAGAAAAGGTTGAACGCTTATCAGAACAAGGGACGTTACCAGGTTTGGACGGTAGGAAACTACAAGTGCGTTCCGCACACGCGGCGCTCAACACACTCCTCCAGAGTGCTGGTGCGATAGTGATGAAGCAGGGTCTTGTATTACTAAGCAAGAAGATACAGGAGCAGAAGCTTAATGCCAACTTCGTAGCGAATGTGCATGACGAGTGGCAGATAGAATGCAGTCAGGAAGATGCAGATGCAGTAGGTAGGTTAGCAGTAAGTAGTATCAAGGAAGCAGGAGAAGTCTTAGGTCTTCGCTGCCCACTAGATGGTGAATACAAGAAAGGAACAACATGGGCACAAACCCACTAGACTTGGAAGATGAGTTTTGGAAGGACATGGAAGACGTGGTGTTTATCAATGTAAGGAAGGATAAGACTATCAATATGCAGACATCGGTTAAGAATATGGAGGAGCTAAAGAGTATCTTCAGCACTGCCTATATGATGGCGATGTTTCAGGATATGAAATCTAATCCAAAGGATGTTGACAAACTCCACTGATGTGCTATAATATTATGGTAACTTTAAAAAGGAGAAGTGAATGGATATAAAACCGATTAAGATTCAAGGTACGATTATGTGGGCTTCCTTAGACACCCCTAACAAGATGTCAGGGGAGTATCAGGTAGACCTCTGTAACCTCAGTGACGCAGCTATAGAGGTACTCCAAGGCATGAAGATCCCGGTGAAGATTCGGGATGACCAGCCTGAGAAGGGACACTACATTACGGCTAAGTCTAAGAACTATGTTATCAAAGCCACCGATGCAGAGGGCAAGCCCATCACTGTAAAGGTTGGTAACGGTAGCAAAGGCGTAGGATTAATCACTCCTTATGCATGGACTTATAGCGGTAAGAAAGGTGTAGGCGCAGGGATTAGTAAGCTGATTGTGACTGATCTCATTGTCTATGAAGCACAAGAAGCAGTGGTACTTGATGATGATGTTCTCTAAGAAAGGAAAGAAGATGACAGCAAAGAAAGCAGCAGCACCGTCACCTAAGTTTAACTTCAAGGTGTCACCAGTAGAGTCTGTGTTTGAGGTAGAAGTTGATGGTCTAAACCAAACACTATGGGGTTCGGACTTCTTCAAGTTCTCTGTGTCTTCGGATGGCTCTGTCACTATCAATGACAACGAGTTCTCCAGTAAGAAGCAGGCAGCACAGGCTCTAGAAGCTATGGCTGCGTTTCTGAAGAAGTAATGTTAGCACTCATCGATGCCGACATTGTTTGCTACCGAATTGGATTCGCTTCCGAGGATGTTAGCGACAAGATTTGCTTGGCACGGTGTGCTGAGTTTATGGAAGAGCTAGTGATGAAACCCTATGTAGGAGACTACCAAGGGTATCTCACTGGTAAAGGAAACTACAGGACTGATATAGCAGTAACCGCTCCTTACAAGGGCAATCGAACCGCAGATAAACCTAAACACTATGGTCTGATTCGAGAGTACCTTGAGAAGGCGTGGGGTTGTATCGTAGTAGAAGGACAGGAAGCCGATGACGCTATCGGTATCAAGGCTTATGAGATTGGAGACATTGAAGAATATATCATCATGTCCATCGACAAAGACCTTGATATGATTCGTGGTTGGCACTATAACTTTATTAAGGATAAGAAGTACCTGATCGATGACCAGCAAGCTATCAAACATTTCTATACGCAGCTATTGACTGGCGATAGAGTTGATAACATTGTTGGTCTTCGTGGGGTAGGCCCAAAGAAAGCTGAGAAGATTCTTCAGGACTGTCTCACTGAAGCCGATATGTATAAGGCAGTATTGGAAGCATACGACAACGATGATAAACGAGTACTGGAGAATGGACAATTGTTATGGATACGAAGAAACGAAAACCAGATTTGGTCACCTGCCCTTTGCAGTACATCCAGTGGGTTGACGCAGTAGCAGATGTGGAATGGCAAGAAGATGTTAAAGCAGAAGTTCACCTTTGTCACAGTATTGGATGGATTATTGATGAGACAGATGACGCACTATGCATCGCTAATACAGTATCTATGGACAACAGCAATGCCCGTATGCATCTACCTAAGCAGTGGATTAAAGTAAGAAAGGATGTAACACTTGAAACCGAGCAGCGCCAAGTCCAAAGGAAGACACCTGCAAAAGTGGGTAAGAGATCTAATACTAGCCAAGTTCAATCTGGAGGCAGACGATGTTCGCTCAGTTAGTATGGGCGTCTCCGGGGAGGATCTGCTACTCAGTCCAGCAGCCAGACGGGTCTTGCCAATTAGTCTGGAATGCAAGTCCAGAGCAGCTATCTCAGTATACGGTTATTACGAACAAGCCAGAGGAAACGCAGGAGGATACGAACCTGTTTGCATCATCAAACAAAACAGAGATAAGCCCTTGGCTGTGGTAGACGCAGAGTATTTCTTTAACTTATTAAGGAGCAAGCATGAGTAAAGTTTATCGATTCATTTATGATTCTGAGTTTCAGGAAGACGAGCCTACAGAATACCCAGAGGCTTCGACTGTCAAGGTTCGTCACTACTTTGCAGACTTCACTGCATGGCCCAAGGTACTCTATGAGTTCTGTAAGTTCCTAGAGACTTCTGGCTACAGCGGTGTGTTAGAGCGTGTTGTTATCAAAGACCCTTACAACATGGAGAGTGATGGTTTGTTTGAGACTATCGGTCCAGGACAGTACATCGCCACTGCAGAGGTCTTAGACAATGAAGACAAGGATGCTGACTGATGACTGTTCACGCCATAATCCCGGACTGCCAAGTTAAGGACGGTGTTGATCTTAGTTATCTGACATGGGTAGGCAAGTATCTTGTAGAGAAGAAACCCGATGTGATTGTACAGATTGGGGACTTTGCAGATATGCCTAGCCTGTCTAGCTACGATGTTGGTAAGAAGTCCTTCGAAGGCAGACGTTACAAGACTGATATCGAAGTTACTAACAAAGCAATGGAGATGCTACTAGCACCTATTAAGGAACACAATGAACGAGCAAAGAGAAATAAAGAGCGACAGTACAAACCCAGAATGGTCCTTACTCTCGGAAACCATGAAGAAAGAATTTCCAGAGCTGTCGAAGGAGACCCTAAACTGGATGGAACTATTAGTCTCAGCGACCTTAACTACGAACATCATGGCTGGGAAGTTATACCGTTCCTTGAACCTATTGTTATTGATGGGGTTGTGTACGCTCATTATTTTACTTCTGGCGTTATGGGGCGTCCTGTAGCCTCTGCTGCTGCCTTGTTAGCTAAGAAGCATCAGAGTTGTGTACAAGGCCATGTGCAGAGAAAAGATATTGCATTCTCTAACAGAGCAGACGGTTCACAGCTTACAGGTTTGTTCTCAGGCTGCTGCTACCTGCATGACGAGGACTATCTAGGTAGCCAAGGTAACAAGTACTGGCGTGGTATCTGGATGATGTATGAAGTCAATAACGGAAGCTTTGATGAACATCCAATTAGTCTAACTTATTTAAGGAAAAGGTATGAGCATTGATAACGCAAGTCCTAATGATTGGTATGTTGCTTACCGTAATACTATGGACCCAATCAATCTACATAATGTAGACCAAGCATTTGACAAGGCTACCAGTGTAGATATCAAGACACTAGATGATTACATCAAGTCTAAGCAGATTGGAGGCGATCATTACAAGACTAGAATCGAGCCTTGGGATGTGTTCCTAGACTGGAGGCTAGACCCCTGGGCCTGTAATGTGATCAAGTATGTGCAGCGTCATCGTAAGAAAGCAGGTAAGCAGGATCTTGAGAAGGCAAAGCACTACCTAGAGTTTATGATCGACAACTACGACAAGATTGGTGAGAAGTATTATGATTGGAACAGTAAAGATAAATTGGAGTGACGCTGACAGGGACTACAAGAAAGGGCAGAACCTAATCCGTAAAGGCGATTGGGCCAACGGGTTTAAACTGCACGAGCTTCGGTCCCTGCCAGATGCTTTCTGGAATCCTAATGCTAAGTTTCCAGGAGTCAGGAGTAACTTCGATAGGGCTGCTGTCTGGATGCCGGGACATAGTATCAAGGGACGCAGTGTCATCATCTGGTCAGAGGCTGGCTGGGGAGATATGCTTCAGTTCTCTCGCTTTATCCCTATGATCAAGCAGCTAACTAACGAGGTCTTCTGTGTCTACCCTGATGAGATAGCACCACTGCTCCGCAGGATGGACACAAGGCTAGAGTTTAGCAAGTCTCCTCGTGACTGTCCTCCTTCGTCCTTCAGGATCAAGATGATGTCTATGCCTTACCTCCTGATGGAACATGGTCTTCTGCCTGCAGAGCCTGCTGATAGGTGGTTTGGTGCAGAGGGTCTATACCGTAACCCTGCTATCGTGGCTCCTAAGCGTAGCAAGCCCTTGGTAGGTATCTTCTATAGCACCGATAACAAGTCTTGGAATATGGCAGCAAAGCAGATTCCTAAAGAGGTAGTAGATGAGTTTGTAGCAAGCCATCCTGAGTATGACTTTGTGTCTCTGCAGGTAGGAGAAGGGTTCCTAGACAGCTTTAAGTGGGTTGAGACAGCAGATAAAATCCAGACACTCGATGCCGTTATATCGGTGGATTCTGCTATCGCCCACTGTGCTGCCAGTGTTGGTGTCAAGACTCTGAACCTAGTTGGTGACGAGAACATAGCCTGCTGGAGATGGTTCCCTGTCGGTGAGAAGACCTACTGGTACGACAACATGACTACTATATGGTGGGATCATTATGCTGATTGGGAGACAGGCTTAGAGAAGGCAGTTAGTTATCTTCCTAAAAAGCGTAGCAAAACTAAGAAAAGTGTGGTATAATAATATGTCATTAACATTAGAAGAGATAAAGGAGCGCATGAAGCGGTGGGATGAGTTAACACTCATAGAGGAGTTGTCAATCCGTTCAGAGGATATAGTTGAAAGGTTTGATGATATTATTGAAGACAATGCAGACAGATTAGAGTCGCTAGTTAATTGGGAAAATACATAATGGATTATTATCAACAGTTTATTGCAAAGAGTCGTTACAGTCGGTTCATGCCTGATAAGAACCGCCGAGAGCACTGGGAAGAGTCAGTGGATCGTTACTTTAATTTTATGTTTAATCATCTTGATGAGAAGTATAAGTTCTCTCCAGATGCTGAACTGCGTACAGAGCTTGTTAACGCTGTCAAGAACCTGGATGTTATGCCATCCATGAGGGCTATCATGACCGCTGGCAAGGCTCTAGACCGTGACAACACTGCAGGCTATAACTGCAGCTACCTACCTATCGATGACCCCAAAGCCTTTGACGAGGCTATGTACATCCTACTCTGTGGTACTGGTGTAGGCTTTTCTGTGGAGCATAAATATGTCGATCAATTGCCTGAAGTCCCGGATCAGTTGTTTGATTCTCAGACTACTATTTCGGTTGCGGATTCAAAAGAAGGCTGGGCCAAAGCACTACGCCAACTCATCGCTTTACTATACTCTGGGGAAGTTGCAAAATACGATCTTAATAGAATTCGACCTGCAGGAGCCAGACTCAAAACTTTTGGAGGACGTGCCTCTGGTCCCGGACCTTTGGATGAGCTTTTTAAGTTCACTATCGCCAAGTTCAGGGGAGCAGTGGGTAGAAAACTTACATCAATCGAATGTCATGATCTTCTCTGTAAAATCGGGGAAGTTGTTGTTGTCGGTGGAGTACGAAGATCTGCAATGATCAGTTTGTCGGACCTCGAGGATGACCGTATGCGGTCTTGTAAATCAGGAAATTGGTGGGAACAAAATGGACACAGAGCACTCGCTAACAACTCAGCAGCTTACACTTCTAAACCAGATATTGGTCAGTTTCTCGCAGAATGGACAAGCCTTTACAACAGTCATTCTGGAGAGCGGGGAATCTTCTCACGAGAGGCAAGTAAGAGTCAAGCTGCAAAGAACGGAAGACGTGATGAGAATTATGACTTCGGAACTAATCCCTGTAGCGAAATCATACTACGACCCTATCAGTTCTGTAACCTCACAGAAGTCGTTGTACGGGCCGAAGATACCGTTGCAGACTTGGCTAAGAAAGTACGCATCGCCACAATCTTAGGCACGTTCCAGAGCACTCTGACGCACTTCCCATACCTGCGTAAGGTCTGGCAGAAGAACACTGAAGAGGAGCGTCTGTTGGGTGTATCGTTAACTGGTATCTTAGATAATCCTTGGATGGGGAGGGTATGTGAAAGCACTACGCAGTCTCTTGAATACTTACGGAAGGTCTCCGTTGATACCAATAATGAGTTTGCAACACGTCTTGGAATTCCTGTCTCTGCTGCGATTACTTGTGTCAAACCTTCTGGCACTGTGTCTCAACTTGTTAATAGCGCCTCTGGTATTCATACTCGACATAGCCAGTATTATATTCGCCGTGTTCGTGGTGATAAGAAAGACCCTCTCACGAAGTTCTTGACAGACTCTGGTGTGCCTACAGAGGACTGTGTGATGAGGCCAGACAACACTGCTGTGTTCTCATTCCCAGTCAAGGCTCCTGAGTCTTCTCGTACTAGGGAGGATCTGACAGCTATGCAGCACCTAGACCTGTGGCTCATGTATCAGCGTCACTGGTGTGAGCATAAGCCTTCTGTGACTATCTCTGTCAAGGAAGACGAGTGGATGGACGTAGGGGCTTGGGTGTGGAGGAACTTCGATGAGCTTAGTGGTATCTCATTCCTGCCTTGGGATGGAGGCTCTTATCGTCAAGCACCATACGAGGAGTGTACTAAAGAGCAGTACGAGGAGCTTCTATCTAAGATGCCTACGGCTATTGTGTGGGAGAATCTGAAGGAAGAAGATGACAACGTAGAGGGAGCGCAGACCCTAGCCTGCGTAGCGGGGCACTGTGAAATATGATGATCGAACTTAACTTTATCTGTGGTCTAATGTGTGGGATTGAGTACGTCCAAGATCCTGACGAAGGGACTCACTACCTAGTAGTGGACTTCTTATTCGTCAGAACCCTCTTCAGTTGGGATTAAGTACATCTCTCGCTCGTGCTTCCTGCGCTTAACTAGGCCAGGAAGTTCTTTACCACCTGCCTTGGTCCACGCGAGGAAAGCATCAGCAGCAGCTTCATACTCGCCTCTGTTATGCTTCATCCTTATCGTGGATCTTTGCAGGTTCCCAAGTCCCACATTGAAGCTAAAGCTAACCAAGGCATCAAAGCGACCTTGGGTAAGTCCTTTAGGGCATAGTCTAAGTACACCTCGCTCGAATGTAGCCAAGTCTTCTGCGAGGATTCTATCCACTTCAGCCATTGACAAAACTCTATCCCACCCATCAGGGATACTAAGTCCTTTGCGTTCATTGAATGGAACCCTTATGTGGTTTGGATCAATAACATGGCCTACACCCACGGTCCACAGCAGGGCAGGACACCTGTAGCAGCGGGTTCTTACACCCTCATCCTTCTTAATACCTTCTATACAAGCCTTGCTAACCTTCACTTCTTAGCCCAACCCCTAGAGCCAAACCAGAAGCCTATAATACCGCCCAGCATAGCCATCTCATCGCTTGAGAAGATCAGTTCAGCCACCTTCTCTAGGTCACCCACAGAGGCTATTAATCCTGGCATAGTGAAGATATTCCAAGCCAGCCAAGCATTGATAGCTATTAGCTCTAGGACGAACAGATAGGTCACTGTAGGCCGTACTGTACCTACATAGTTAACTACCCACTTGGAAGCCTTGTCCAGCACCTTCTTGTCGTGATCTAGGGCTGCTACAGTCATCTGTGCCTCAGACTGCATAGCCACCTGATCAGTCCGAATCTCTTCAATCTTCTGCTGGGCTATGAAGCCTCTCTCAGCCAAGGCTAACTCGCGCTCAGTCTGTAGCCTAGCTAAGTCTAGTTCTTGTTTCTTATCGTTCTTGTCCTGAAAGAAGTCCAAGACTCTAGGCAAACCAGAGATAAGCAGACCACCAAGTGTAGATATTAGGGACAGCATAGTAACTCCTTAAGGCTTATAGCCCATGACGTAGGCAAAACTAACTAAGATAAAAGCAGTAATAAAGCAGTACCACTTGAGCATGGCAAGCTTGTGCAGGTCTCTACCGAACTCATCAGTCAAGTCCTTGTTGTCCTTAAGGATTCTCTGCTGGATAACCTCGACCTCAGCCCAAGCAGCCTGACCATGCTTCTCGATGATGTCCTGCTTTAGTTCGTCTTGTAGCTTCTTGATTTCATATACTCCTCGCCACTCCTCAACAGCAGAGAAGACAGAGGTATCAGAGGGTCTCTTCTTTTGCTTACGGCGATAGGCATCTCTGGCTTGGATCTCAGACTTACCAAGGTCTTGAATGTCCTTAGTAACAGCCTCTAGCTCCTTACCTACAGCCAAAGCCTCTCTAATGCCAGAGACAGCAGCCTTGGCAGCTTGTGTTACTGGTTCACTCATGATTTACTCTGTAAAACCTGCGTAGGGGTTTTCTAAAGATTGGGTAGCGGAAAATAAACCTGTTAGTGATAAGTTTCTTGGAGGACCCTCTACAGCACCTGATGCAATTCGCTTTACAGCCTCCTGCGCTGCTCTTTGACGAAGTGTCCCCTGAAGCACATCAGCAGCTAGGCCAGAACCAGCAATTGCCGAGGCTGTGACTGGAGCCTGTGTATAGACATATACCCCGCCAGCCGCTGCTAGCTTAGAACGTAAAGGACTAAACTGAGAAATTAAACTAAGTATTTTATCCGTACTGCCGCCTTTAGCCACTGATTTAATGATGTTTTGTTCCTTGTCAGAGAATAAAGACATTTTATTCTTATTAGCAGCAATGTTAATAAAACCTCTCCTAATAAGTTCTCCTTCTGAGGCTTTAGGATCTAATGATTTTGCTTCCGCTGTGTTTAACGCATCATCAAGAACTGTTGCACGACTAGCGTTTCTCCAGTCTTTTCTAGCCTCAGCAATTATTTTTATTGAAGCGTCTAAACCACCTTTACCAGTAATTAGATCTTGAGGCTTTAAAGAATTAATATAGTTATCAACTTCGCCAATTGCGACATTACTTAAACGGCGAACATCAGCATCTTTACTTAAGCGAAGATCATTTAACATAGATCTCATCTTATCTAATTCTGTAAACGATACACGAGTCGTTCCTACCATGTTCCTAATCTGGTTTAACCTTGCCATAACTTCATTAGCTTGATCTGTCCCAGGAACCATTCTAGCATTATCAAGTGCCGTATCTACATTCTTTAGCATTCCTTGTACGCTTAGTGGTTTTAATGTAATACCAGCTTCTTCTACTTTAGTATAAGACTGAGCAGCCCTTTGTTTAATTTCATCAATTGTGTATAGAGGTTGTTTCCCAGTTTCTATAGATTTAAGAAGTTTTCCAGTTCCAACTGCTGAAAATGAACCAACACCAACACCAGCAAGCATGGCAGCTAAATCACTTTTAGTTGCGTTATAAACTGCCTCAGAAGTAGGCTGCGCTGTTAGTCCTGATGCTGCTGCTGCGGGTATCTGACGAAATAAATCTGCAGCAACTGCCGGAACTTTTGGTAATGCTTTAGCCATACCAGCCGCACCAAAACCTCCTTGTGCTCCTGCTTGAATAGCACGTTCTAAACCAGTTTCAGGAGAAGGGACACCAGCTTCAGTGAGCATTTGACTTTGGGCTGCTTGTATTGAAGGAATACGACTTTCAAAACCCATCTTTTCAGCACCTAAGTTATAGGCAGCCCTTCCAGCTTCTAAAACAATATTAGCAGGTGCTGTAATTGCTTCATAAGCGGCTCTCCCAGTTAAACCAAGCTGACGAATAGCCTCTTGCCCTAAAGACCGTTGTTGTGGTTCTTGTGGTTGCGTAGGCGCTGTTGAAAACTGTTGTTGAGCATATTCTACAACTTGTTGCTCTGTTGCACCTTCAGGAGCAGTTATTTCAAAAACACGACCATCAGGAGCAGTTACTTGAAAAGTAGCCATTATTATTTAATCTCCTTAGCAGACCATCCTTTTTGACCTGGGACGCTTCCCGGTTGTGGAGCAGCAGGCATTGTTGGTATTTCGAATTTAACAGGTTCTCGTCCTTGCATCTTAAAGAAACGAGTATATTCTCCTTTGTCTACCCGCTCATTATATTTATTAATAGCCTTCTCTTCAATATTTTTACGAATTTGTGTAAGTTTGATTAGTGTGTCTTTATTCATGGTAATTGTACCAGTAAAGACCTGACGTAAGTATTCTCGTTCTGCTGGCGTATCTAAACCACGAGCACCAATACCAAGAGCACTAATCATTGGGAATACATCTGAACCAAGTAAAGCATCTAAATATTCAGTATCAGTAACCTTCTTACCCGCTTTTTTGTCAGCCAAGAATAATGCTTTTGCTCTTTCTACATTTTTAATAACTTCTGCACCAAGACCAGTAACAGCGTCTGAAGTTTGTAGTTCATTTAAAGTTGTGTTAATTTTTGTTAAGTTATTAACAGCAGATTCTGCAGCTTCAAATTGTTTAGTATCTTTTTCAGCAGCGGTTTTACCAATACCTTTAGCATACTCTGTTTCAGAAGTCATCAATGGAGCATTGAACACAACCGCAGGGCTTTGACCAACTTGTGTAAGTTTACCAGTGGCTACTTCTTCCTGATATACCGTATTAGGATTTAAACCACGTTGACGAACGTCTGCAGGACTCAATGTTTTATATTCTGAAACAACTTTATCTAACGGTTGTAAATCCTTATAATCTTTAGTTTGTGCAAATCTTTGTAAAGATGCCGGAGTAAACTTAGAAGGATCTACTTTTCCAAATACAGATTCTTTTTTAAACTTAGCAGCTTCTTGAGCAGCCATAGGGGCTAAGTCACCGTAACCAGCCTGTTGCAGAGAAGAAGCAAGATCTTCATAGTATTTAACAGGATTATTAGGATCAAACTGAGTACTACTCATAATCTTTTGTACATCAGAAACCCTACGAAGTCCTGCGTCATTAACATCAAAGAACCCTCTACCGCCTGCTAAGTTACTGACACCACGACCTAGCAAAGCTCCGATAGCACCAGCAGCCCCGCCAGTGGGGTTTAACCTCTGCATCTCCTGCTGGGCAAGCTGACGCTGTAGGTACTCTGGATCACTCTGTAATAACTGTTGTGCTGAAATTCCCATATCTTCTCCTAATTAATCAGACCCGCCCCAATACGCAAAACCTTGAGCAGCTTGTGGACCCATTCTTCCATAGATTTGTCCTGTTGTTGGCCCCATACCACCACCGCCACCAAATCCACCAAAGCCTCCACCAGCAGCACCCATAGCAGCACCAAGCATCTGATTCATAAAGCCAGTAAGCTGAGCAGAGGCAGCATCACCAGCACGTTGCTGAGTTGCAGCAGCACTAGACAAACCAGTCTGAAGCATCTGAGCACCTGCTGTAGCTCCTGGTTGAGCAGCGCCACCAACAGCAAGACCAAGCTTAAATGGCTGCTGGCCCATCTCTTCAATAGAACCAATCGTGCCAAGGTAGGACTGTAGAGGCCCAAGAGCCTGTGTTGGGATAGCATACTGCTCACCAAGACGTTGAGAACCTAGACCATATAAACCACTACCAAACTGAACCTGTTGCTGTGCTTGCTGTTCTGCTGAAACAATATCTTGAGCACGTTGTGCCTCACGAGCACGAGCTAAAGTATATAGTTCAGGTTGTCCCATACCACCAATGTTTAACCCAACACGACCACGACCAAAAGCACCAGATGCTAGCCTTTGTTCTTCTTGAAGCTGTGTTGGCATCCTTGCTTCTTGTAGCTGATTAAAGATACGCTGACGAGCAGCCTCTGGAGATTCAGAGATATACTGACCGCCAAGATTAAACAGTCGTTGAGCAGCCATGCCTAGAGGCTGTGCAGCCATCTGAGCTTCTTCAGCAGTGGTGACAGCACCCCCTGTCAATCCCATTAACTGATCTTGAATAGCCTTTAACTCAGGAGATACTGTGTATCTGGCTCCAGTAACACGAGGGACACCACCAACGTCTGTAATATCAAACTGACTTGTGCCAAAGCGAGAGGTCATCCCGACTGGTCTGAATGCAGATATCTGAGCAGCCCTTAAAGCGGCTTCACGTTCAGCAGCGGAACGGGCCTCGCCTCGTTGTTGTGTGCCTTTAATATCCGTTAAGCCTACTGCGTCAGTAATTTTACCTACAATTTTACCCATTATACACTCCTAATATCAATCTGATAAACATTTCCATCGTTTCCTATCAAATTTTTTAAGTATTTGAATCCTATCGTTTTACTAAACTTACTTAGCTTATCATTGTCTATCATTGCGTATAAAGGAGCATTGAGTAGTGATTGAAGCTGGTTTAAATCTCTAATATAATGTTTCTTTGTTTCTGCTGACCACTTAAACACATCAGTATGAAGCCAGTATAAGTTACTAAACAACTCTAAGTACATTATATATTCTTGTCTATTTACTACTGGAAACTTATGCATCAAGTCTTCATAATGTAGCAAAGAGCATAGTACGGTGGCAGGTTAGCGTTAGTGCCTGAAGTTCCTGACGACGTATTTGTAACGGTAATTCCTGTTGTGTTAGTTGTTGTAACATTAGTACTTTGTTCCGAAACGCCATATACAAGCCCACCCGGGCCTAACCCTACGTTAGTTTGAAATCTTGATGCACTATGATTATGTCCAGGGTCTGCAACCGTTGCCGTATGAGTGTGGCTTACAACAATAGCATCTTTAGAACCACCAGAAGCACCTACAGTAACAACCCCGCCAGAGGCAGAAATAGTAGTGCTTGCAAAAGCATCGCCAGTATTTAATGAATATGTCCCTGCTCCACCAGTTCCTGTTCCAAGGGCAGTAATGTTAATACCAAAGTCAATCCCAGTACCTGTTAAGAACTGACCAACAGCAAGCGTTCCAGAAGCAACCGCTGAAACTCTCAGAACTGTGGAGTTAATAGTTAGGGTTGTACTAGCCAAGGTGTAAGTACCAGTTAGGCTAGCCGAAGATTGAGTCTGACTAATATCTACAGTATAAGTACCAATACCACCAGTAGTTCCAGTAAGCTGATTTACAATTTTAGTACCTGCTGTAACAGATCCACCAGTTAGAACCTGATCGGTAATAATTGTACCAGACGCAACAGCAGTTACTGTAAGTGTTGTTCCAGAAATAGAACCTGTAAAGGAAGAAGTAGAACCAGTGTAAGTTAGTGTGTAAGTTCCTGTATTTCCTGTTCCAGTACCAAGACCTGAGATGGTAGCAGTCTGTAATATCGAAGAATGACTTACAATATCGTTTACAGCCAATGTACCAAAAGTTACCGCAGAGACTGTTAGAGTGGTTCCAGAGATATCACCAGTGACAGAGGCCCCTGCAGTTCCTGTTGCACTTGCAGCAATAGAACCAGCACCAATAACAAACCTACCACGAAGGTCGGGAGTTGAGTTATTTCCATCACACAGCACCCAGCCAGAAGGAATACTTGCCTGAGACCCCGACCACAGTAAGATTAAGCCAGCAGGCAGCAAGGGAGCAATAGCACTTTGGACAAAGGCTGTACTAGCCAGTTGAGTAGTGTTGGTTCCAAAGGAAGCCGTTGGTCCTGCTGGAGTACCTGTAAAAGTAGGACTATTAATGTCGGACTTGGACGAGATAGCCGAGGCGATAGCGTTATACTCGGTATCAATCTCTGTACCCTTGATGATCTTGGCTGGGTTACCAGTGGATAGTCCGTCCTTGACAGCAAAGTTAGTAGCTTTTACATAGTTACTCATATCTGTTTCCCTTGTTTAATATATATGTCAATCCTCTGAATAGAGATAGGATTACCATTAATCTCAGCCTCTAGTCCAATCTGCATAACAGATCCTGTACCACCAGCCTGTATCTTGAACTTGTCTAGAACAATACCGTTTGAGAACTCAGCAATATTATACTCCCCTATATTATACTCGTAAACTACTGAATTGTCAAGCTTTTTCGTAACAGCAAAGTAATTTTCATTATAATCAAAGCCCCACTTGACAGCTATATTCTGGTTAGCGCCCCCAATAACCACAAAACCAATCTGTTTCATTATCTTCTCTATAGATGGCTGCTCAAAGTCAAAGTAGTTGGTGTAGTAACTAAACCGATAGTTAGTCCCGTTGTCCGTATGCCCAAAATATTTACCGATATACCCAGGCTTACCAAAATATAACTCCTTAGAGTTAGTCACAATAAAGGCTTTAGGCTCGATACTGCTCCAAGTAGTAGCCCTAGCTGATCCATCCTGCAGAGGAGTCCTCATGTCAAAGCAGTAGACTGTCTTAGAGGTAGGCAGGCTAAGGAGGTAGAAAGCATCCCTGTCATAATAGACAGACTTGATATTCGCCGCTGTCTCAGAGGCTACGCTGGTCATCAGTTCGTCTCGAACATTCTTGGAGATATCCCGCATAGGCAAGGACTTCTCTTGGATAACCCGCTGGAGGCTTCTAACCCCAGAGTCAGACAAGAAGATAATATCAGTACCAGTGCTCTGAACAGAGTCCCTAGAGATACAGCCCACATTAGGGATATAGTCAGCTAAGACCAGCGTTGTAACATCCACAGGATTAGCATAGACAGCAATGTTATTACGACCAAAGATAATCAGGAATCCATTGTGCGCTGCAATAGCTACTATCTTGTCTGTGTTAGGAAATACAGCGTTCAAGGACAGAGAACCAGAGTCTCCACCTTGGAAGTCTGATCCGTCCAGTAAGCGACTGAAGTAGACTGTCTGTGGGTCTCCTGCTATGTCTGCCACCCAGATACGTCCATAAGCCGCTAAAGCGCAGTTAGGAGAGAAGTCACCAACAGCATACCCCAAAGGCATTGTCCCTATGTCACCAAGCCTCTGGAAGCCGTATGAGCCTGTGTGAGAGTGTGGGTTAGCTATGGTTGTCACTGTGCTTGTCAGGGCATCAGAGACTGAATAGCCAGCACCGCCAGTGGTAATCGTTACAGTAGCCACACCTGTGCCAGACAAGGTAGCCACAGTCACTGTAGCAGCAGTGGTTCCACCAGATAGGGTTAGGATGTCTCCTACATTGTAGCCTGAGCCAGCAGCAGTTACTGTCAGGGCAGTGATAGCACCGCTAGAGACAGTAGAGACTGTGAAGGTAGCGCCAGTACCTGGAGTAGGTAGTCTATGGTAGGCCAGCATAGGATGACCAGTCTGGACCAGATAGGCATGAGGCTCTGCATCAACCCCATCACCGTAGGGCATAGCAGCCCCTTGCCAGTTGTTACCAGTAATCGTATATGTTAGGTCTGCGCTGTTAGCCTGATTGCGTACAGTCCTAGTAGTCATCGTAGTAGTACCAGTAAACAGCCTATTGTTACCAGCACTGATGAACTGACTAGATCCATTGTCAGTTAACTCAAACATAAACTCTACTGGGTTAGCAGCGCCTAAGTCTGTGTTGACTGCTGAGTTTACAGTAGTCCAGCCTCTACGAGCACCAATACGACCATAACGGTCAATAACGCAGTTGTTAGCCTCTAGCGCAAAGCCAGAAGACAACGACACTGCAGACTCTTGGATGTTTAGTCCAAAGAATCCTGGTGCTGCGATACTAGCGGTTTGCGAAGGAGATGCCATTAGGTAGGTGTCCAGGTAAATTCATCAGGATACTTGTTGCCTTCAACAGACACATGGTCTGCCAAGGATGTCTGATACAGGCCATAAGCTTCAGAGCTACTCAGGCCACCATCTTCACCACGCTCTGCCAGCGCCTTAGCATAGGCTAAGAAGATGACAGGCTCATCAGGAACCTTGATCTGGTCAGAGTTAAGAGCTAGTGGTGCTTGTGGCTTAATCACGTTAAAGTTAATGATGTAGTTAGCATCAGGGATAGGATACAAGTCTACCTGTGTGTCACCGTTAGAGTCTACACCGTTGAAGTTATAGTAGCGTGGTGAACCATACTCAGGGGTGTTGACCAAGAACCAAGCATCCATCTCTTGCGTTGCAGCATTGTTTAGGAACCAGTTGCTAGAGTCATTTAGAACATCAAAGACCCTAAATCGAATGCCAGCATTAGTGAGGACATAGTTAAAGAGGTTAGCAGTAGTAGACACAGTAATAGTTTCAGACAGAGCATTCCAATTGTATGCATCCTCTACCTGCCTTTTAGCGTCATTAACGAACTTGCTAATTAGTTTGGAGTAAGAAGTATCATTGACGGAAGTAACCTCGTTCTCACGAAGTCTAACCAACACATCATTGACAAGTTCTAGATAAGTTTTGTTAGCCATTTAACAGTCCCATTTTCTTAATGCTAGTGCTTTCCTTGTTGGTCTGCCCTTCTCATCCTTCATAGGCCCAGGCACACCACTCATCCTAGCACAGAAAGACTTCCTCCTAGCCGCCTTCTTAGGAGACTTAGCAGCCTCTTTAGAGGACACTGGAGGCTTCAGGTTAGCGCCTTCCTTGTTCTTAAAGTATGCCCTGCCTTTGGCGTTTAAACCACCTTCTGGGTTCTGATATACTTTCTTTACCATTATTTTTTCTTCGCAGTCTTCTTAGCTTGTTTAAATGCCTTAGCTGTGGGAGCGCCTTTAGAGCCAACCTTACGCATCTTCTCACCAGATCCCTCGGCTATCCGCTTACGCTTGGCCCAGATGTTAGAGTAGAGTCCTTGTTTCATTTCTTAGCTTTCTTCTTCTTAGCCAATCCTGCCATTGATAGGCCAACAGCTACTGCCTGCTTCTGCGGCATACCTTCTTTACGCAGCTTGCTGATCTTAGCCGATGCTGCTGCTTGTTTGCCCTTCTTAGTGTAAGGGTATTTCTTTCCGTCTACCATTGGCATACTATTCTCCTTAATATTGGAATTGAACTGCAGTTTCAGGAACAAACTCTACTGTTGCTATGTAAGTTACTGTATTAGTGCTAGAGTTCTGTACTCGAATCTCATCACCAGCTTGTAAGACTACCTCTGTGTTACCGTCTAATATAATAAACTCACCAGCACCTAAGTTCTTACCACCAACAATAAAGTACTCAGTGTTAGTAGAAGAGTCGTACCAGTAGACCTTTGGAGTATCGTTACCAGTAAGACTAATGATATACATTAGCTGCCAGTAACCAGTATTCTTAGTAGGAACTGTAAGAATAGTTTCCTTAGTGGTAGTGGTCTTAGTTGTAACGGCTGATACTTTTCTGCTCATATTAACCTATTTTAAGAACTAAGCTGAGTAATAGAACTACGATAAAACCAGTAGTCCCAAGCAGGATCTGTTCTAGTCTCTTTAGCCTAGCATTGATGCCTGCATAGCGTTCAGCACATACAGCTTCATGGGTATCAAGTTGTCCTTTAACTTGGTCTGCCGTTGTCATAACTAAGTCCTGATCATGTCCATAATTTCATCAAAGCTCTCTGCTACCTCCCAAGAGTTGCCGTTCATACCGTAGCAAACACGCACCTTTGACCCATCTTCTTGGGTATGTTCAAAGATTGACGCAATCAGGTCTGTGTTAATAATTAGACCCTCACCAATGCGCCCTTTGGCGGCGTTAGTTAGTTTGATTAACTTCACTCAGTCACCTCAACCCAAGAGGTTGTAGCCTCATCCCATGAGTAACGCTTGTCATCGGTTGGGTACGGTACTGGAGCATCCCACAGGCAAGTGTCCTCGTTTAACAACCAAGACGCATAGGGTTTGGGAGGAATGAACGCATCCCGACCCGCATCGTAGGTGTAGCCTAGTCCCGCATAGTTCTTGCGGAAAGGGGTTCCACCTAATGCGTGTACCCCGCCGTGGGTATTGTACGAAGTCTGCTTATAGACATCGCCTGTACGGCCAGAGAGTTCTGCTTCTTTGCCGTTGTCCTCATCACGACCAACCGTGACAAAAATAACGACATTGTTTGAATCAAGTTTTGCAAAGTGAGCCAATTGCTTCTCCTTAACTAAAAGTTACTGTTTCTGAGGTTGTAGATGTAGCGGTCACGGTGTAAATCTTAAATCCTGACACTGCAGTCGATAGCGAGGATGTAACACCGCCTGAGAATGTAGCCGTGCGGGTATCAGGAATCTTGATTATTACTATTCCCGAACCCCCGCTTGCGCCACTAAAATCTGTTGAACCGTAACCGCCTCCACCACCACCTCTATTGGCAGTTCCAGCGGTCATGCCAGTACCATTTTTACCGCCATTGCCACCACCACCAGAGCCTCCAGTAGAAGTTGAACCACTTCCATTGAAATGGCCGCCTCCTCCACCACCAGCGTAGTAAACCGCCGAACCAGAAATTGAAGTTTGTGTTCCGTTACCTCCATTTCCACCTACGGTACTTTGTCCAGCTTGTCCAGCGGCAGACGCTCCACCCCCGCCGCCAGCAGCAAAAGGTGAGGCCACTACACCATAGCCATTTCCTCCACTATTTCCTTGGCTTGGCGTTGTGCTTGGCGTATTTCCAGCGCCGCCGTTTGATTGATAACCTCCACCACCACCAGAACCCCCGGTTGCGCCATTGCTTGTGTTTGCTTTTCCACCTCTACCGCCGCCGGTTGACGTTGTTGAAGATAAAACAGAATTGCTACCGCTTGTTCCAGTTGCTCCTCCAGCACCACCACCACCAACTGTGACTGTGTATGTTTTTCCTGTAACAACATATTGACCTGTAAGTTCACGGTATCCACCGGCTCCACCACCGCCGTAGTCTGAACCGCCGCCACCACCAGCGACAACAAGATAATCAATTTGAAACTCACGAATAAACGTCACAGTCTCACTTGTCGTGCTAGTTGCGGTCACAGAGTAGATGTTGAACCCACCAGACGTAGACAGAGATGAAGTTACGCCACCAGAGAATACTGCGCCTACGTTGTCAGGTACTTTGATAACGACAATGCCTGAGCCTCCGTTACCGCCTGAATAAGTTGCATTACCAGCGCCACCTCCACCGCCACCGAAGTTAGCAGTTCCAGCGTTACCGTTAGTCAAAGAACCATTACCACCGCCGCCAGCGCCAGTTCCAACACTAGAACCAAATCGAGCATCATTTGCGCCACCACCGCCACCAGCCCTAGTGACCGATGATCCTGTAATGCTAGAGGCAGTACCTGCACCACCATTACCAGCAGCGCCGTTTAGGACTGAATTTCCTCCAACGCCACCAGAACCTCCACCCCCAGCACCATTTGGTGCAGTTGAAATGAAAGAACCGGCTCCACCATTGTTACCTTGAGATGGAGATGTAGATGGGGTGTTTCCAGAACCACCCGCTGCATTGGTTGTTCCCCCACCACCAGAACCGCCACTTGCTCCGCTTGTTACACCATTCCAACTACCACCACCTCCACCGCCATCTGAAGTGATTGTATTAAAAACGCTATTGCTTCCTGAAGCACCTCGTGCTGCACCGTTATTTGAACCAGCACCGCCAGCACCAACGGTAACTGTATATGCCTGTCCAAAAGTTACAGATTGAGTTGTACTTGAACGATAACCTCCAGCACCGCCGCCACCACCGCCATATTCTGCGCCGCCAGCGCCACCGCCAGCAACAATTAGCACTTCAGTAATTTGTGCGCCAGCAAGGAAAGTAACAGTCTCGCTAGTAGTAGATGTAGCCGTTACTGTGTATACGTTAAACCCAGCAACCGCAGTAGATAAAGTTGAAGTTACACCAGATGAGAATGAGGCATAGTGCGTCGATGGGATTTTGATGATAACGACACCAGAGCCGCCATTGCCGCCAGTCGCTGTGCTTCCAGCACTATTTCCTGAACCGCCTCCACCACCACCTCCTGTGTTTGCAGTCCCCGCACCGCTAGAGCCAGCGCCACCACCTCCTGCACCCGCAGCACCGGGGTTATTGCTTATGTCAGGCGTTGTTCCACCACCACCACCTCCAGCCCTTTGTGTAGATGTCCCTGTAATACTAGAAAATTTTCCAGCGCCACCAGCACCACCTCCGCTTGTGGTTGCATTACTTCCTACCGCGTCTGCCCCACCACCACCACCTCCTGTTGGATAACCCGGAGGAATTGAACTTCCCGTTCCTCCGTTGTTTCCCTGCCCAGAAATTCCTGTACCGCCGCTGGTTCCTAATCCACCGCCACCACCAGAGCCTCCATTTACCCCTGTTCTATTACTATTGACTCCACCACCACCACCGCCATCTGAAGTGGTTGTGCTAAAAACGCTATTACTTCCTGATGCGCCTCTTACTGAACTACTTGTTGATCCAGCGCCTCCAGCGCCAACCGTGACGGTGTAAGCCGTGCCAACATTAAAAGTTTGGCTGGTTAATTCTCTATAACCGCCAGCACCACCGCCACCAGCACCATATATTCCACCGCCACCAGCAGCACCACCCGCTATTACTAGGTAGTCAGCAAGGATAGTCGGCGCACCCTGCCCAGCAAGAAGAATCTGAAAGATTCCAGTCATTTAAGAGACATTCCCTGTAATGACACAGACGGTGCTAGAGATAAATAGGATTGTGCAGACACCTCTAGTCGCAAGGGTAACGCTTGCCTTATCCGAATCTGTACCCGCAATATAGGCGGTTGTGATTGTGCAAGTGATAGTTATGTTTCCAGAGGTGTTGTTAAAGATAGAGATTGCATCGCCCTCTGCAAACGTAGCATCAGGTATTGTGATTGATCCACCAGAGCCAACTTGCACATACTCACCAACATCGGTTGTCGCAAGGGTATAGGAGCCTGTCTTAGTTCCTACTGGCGGGATGTTGATGTAGCCTAGCGTTGCAGTCTGGGCCGGTAAAGTAATCGTTGTAGTGCCAGCGGCAGCAGCAGCATTAAGCGTAGACGTTCCGCTACTGGAGCCATTGAGTTTAAGGTTGCCAGAGTTAAAGCTCTGAGCTGCGGTAAAAGTCTGGACTACGTCAGTCTTAGCCGTGTCTGCGTCATAGGCTTGTACGTCTGTGCCAATTATAAGACCCGTTACTGCGTCTCCTGATTGTAGTTCTTGTACCGTTGTGCCGTTTAGAACTAATGGATATCTGTTAGCCATGTTTTATCCTATACAATAGATACTTGAATTGTTGAGCCTGCACGATTAGTAACAGGAAGATAGCCGTTTGCTAGAGACACGTCAGTAATAGTACCAGCACGAACTAGAATCTGTAACTTAGTTGGAATAGTAGACCAAGAAGCAGCAGAACCATCAGTTTTTAAATACTTACCGTTGTTACCAGTTTGACTAGGTAATGCATCTACGTTACCCCAAGTAACATCATAGTTAGTATTAGAGTTTTTGATTAAGGCTTGACCAGTTGTACCTCCAGCAACAATACCTACTCCAGCAGGAATAGTAAAGTCAAACACTGCTGCAGAGCTAGTACCAGAGTTTGTTACTGTTGCGCTAGAGCCGGGGGAGCCAGTAGTTGTAGTACCTACAGCAATCGTTGCAGCGGCTCCTGCAGCACCTGTAGCACCAGTTGCCCCAGTAGCTCCAGTGTCTCCTCTAGGGATACTGAAGTCAAAGACAGCGGCAGAGCTAGTGCCAGAATTGTTAATCGTTACTGAGGAACCTGCAGCACCTGTTGAGACTGTTCCTACTGCAACCGTGGCAGCAGTTCCAGCAGCGCCTGTCGCACCAGTAGCGCCTGTCGCACCAGTAGCTCCAGTATCACCACGAGGGATAGTTAGGTTTAGTGTCTGGCTAGGAGAAGTGCCAGTGATCGTAGCATTAGCACTAGAGCCTGCAGTGCCGGTGGTAACAGTACCAATAGACAGTGTGTTAGCAGGCCCTGCAGCACCAGTAGCACCAGTTGCGCCAGTAGCTCCTGTGGTCCCTGTAGCACCTGTATCGCCTCTTGGTAATCCTAGAGACAGTTCATAGGTAGTGTTATTGAATGCAGCAGTGGCTGAAGAGCCTGGGCTTAATGTAGTAGTCGATACATTAAAACCATTTGCTAAGTTAATAGAAGCTGTAGAGGCAGCTTGTGCTGAAGAAGCAGAGGCAGCTGCACTACTTGCTGAAGAAGCAGCAGTACTTTGTGAAACTAAAGCAGCAGCAGCAGAAGCACTTGCAGACGAAGCAGCAGCTATAGCACCAGTAGAATCATTCTCAGCATTGCTAGCACTTGTTGCAGCAGCAGCAGCCTTGTCAGCAGCTAGGGTAGCATACTGTAGTGCTAGTGCAGCGGCATTGGCTGCATCTGCTGTTGCATCTCCTGGACCACCAGGACCACGATAAATAGCCAAGGTTTATTCTCCGTTAGTTTGCTTAAACAGACAGTATCTGCTTAAGAAAACTCCCCAGCCCTTGTGAGGCTGAGGAGAGCCACTAGCTTATAAAGCTTTAGGCTGGAACAACCAGACCAACTGCAGCATCGGTACGGACAGTCTTAACACCGTACAGAGTATCAGCGGTCAACAGATCAGCAAGCCACTCTTGCTTGTACTGGGTCTGTGAGCGAACACCAAGTTGCTCAACCAACGTGAATGCATCACGATGGAATAGACCAGCCAAACGAGCAGCACCAGACTCCAGCGAAGGAGCGTTGGAACTGATGTATACTTCGATACCGTAGAGGTTACCAACTCGACCATTACGGATCGTGTTAGCTGCACCAACTTCACCCGTGAAGGCTTGCTCGGTGTAACGGTTTGTACCCATCAAGGTATTACGCAGGACAGGCGGGATGACAAAGGAACGACCATCCATCGGCGTATCAGCATCGTCAAGGATCTGGATAGCCTTACGGAAGCCAGCGTCATTGAATGCAGAACCAACCGTACCGTCATAAGCGACAGCCGTGGTGGAGCTAAACTCATAGACACCAGAGTTCTGGTATGACGAACCGTTACCGTTACCGATAGACTTGAAGAGTGTCCAGATGTCTGAATCGGTCTGTACGCCAAGAGCGTAACCAGCGT